>Ga0209187_1002943_pt1 | contig 15116 bp, 10 predicted proteins | sample BantaG_FD_187430 | JGI IMG/M metagenome (GOLD analysis project Ga0209187, IMG submission 187430) | Marine algal microbial communities from Bantry Bay, Ireland - BantryBay_4 metaG (SPAdes) (version 2) | ecosystem: Host-associated > Algae > Red algae > Unclassified | place: Bantry Bay, Ireland... | reverse complement strand
TTTAGAATGACGGTAATTATTTATTTTGTTCTTCATGTTCCTTCGTTAAAAAGCCTCGCCGAACCTATGGGTTCGCCTACGTTTTTTGCCTTGATCCATTTTGAACAATTCTAAATCCTTTTCCGTTATCTAAAAATAGAAATGGTATAATAGCTAACAAAAGTTCTTGTAACTACCCAAGTAATTTACACCTAAGTGGTCATGGTAAGGGAGATCGTATATACTAGTATCATTGTAATTTTCTATTTATAAAAACTTCTGTTAGCAAAATCCTTAGCAAAATAAGTTATGATAGCCTCTGCACCTGCTCTATGTATACTTAATAGCGTCTCGGGCATGACCTCATCATAATTTAACCAACCTTCCTTGCAGGCAGCAAGAAGCATAGCGCACTCTCCACTTACGTGATATGCAGCTATCGGTAGATCAAAATGTGTATCTAGCGCATGGATTACATCCAAGTAATGTAAGGCTGGTTTTACCATAAGGAAATCTGCGCCTTCTGCTGTGTCCAGATCCGCTTCTATTAGAGCTTCTCTTCTGTTAGCTGGATCCATCTGATAAGACTTTTTGTCCTTAGGAATATCTGCGCCCTCTACCGGTGCAGAACCTAGTGCATCTCTAAAAGGACCATAGAATGCACTGGCATACTTAGCCGTGTAAGACATAATAGATGTATCTACAAATCCTTTTCCATCTAGTGCCTCCCTGATAGCACCTACCCTGCCATCCATCATATCAGAAGGGCCTAATATATCAAAACCTGCAGCAGCTTGTGCTACGGACATTTTTTGTAATACCGCTAGGGTTTCATCATTTGCGATTTTCCCATTTTTTACAATACCATCGTGGCCATCTACACTATACGGATCTAGCGCAACATCACTTATAAGGCAGGCTTCTGGAAATCTTTTTTTTATTTCCTTAGCCGCCTTGAGGTAGAAGTTTGTAGACTTGTAACTGTGGGTTCCCTTTTTATCTTTATACTTACTGGGGATCTTAGGAAAGATGATAAACTTATCAAGACCTACTGTCATGCAATCTTCTATTTCCTTCAGCATATTGTCTAGACTCAGTCGTCTAGCAATAGGTAGTGAAGTAATCACTTCATCGACTTTCTTTCCCTCTACCAGAAATAATGGATGGATTAGATTTCCTGTAGTGACTTCTTTTTCAGCAACTAATTTTCTTATAGCTGCTGACTTCCTATTACGTCTAGGTCTTCTTATCATAATGTATTAATTTTTTTGGGAACTGGATCATGTCCACATGGACCCCACGGATTACATTTCCCTATTCTTACGAGTCCTAAGCAGACACCTTTTATAACGCCCCACTCCTCTATAGACTGTATCATATAGTTAGAACAACTAGGTGTAAATCTACAGTTAGCACCCAATAATGGAGAAATTAGAATTTGATAAATTCTAACTGGAAAAATAAATATTTTCTTAAATAACTGACTAATCATTATCGACAACTACTGCTTCATCTCCTTTAGCAAAGTAGAGAAAATCCTTCTTCCCCTGCGAGGATGTGAACGTGACGATATTTTTCTGATCATCATATAATTCTTGAAGAATATTATTATCTATCAAAAGTCCATCAGTGTCAGAAACATTTTCTATTTCTAGGTAACACCATACCGCTACTAGATCCTCAGAAACTTCTTTACCTACCCAAGAGAGTTCATAAGGTTCTATAGAATTATGGATGAGTAACATCTCATTAATATACGCAGCAATGTGGGATTCAGCCTCCTCACTTTCTCTCTCAGAACAGATACCAAGATCGGTATAACCACTATCGGATAATGTTGTTTCTAAGTCATCTAAAAATATATGTACAGAAACTTGAAGTACTTTTTCGTCCGCCTTATGCTTTATCGTACACTTACTGATGTGTATATCATGAGCTAAGAAGCTGCTGACAAAGAAATAATATAATAGTAGACTCATAGACATCCTTCTGGTTTCTAATTATAGAACGAATATCGTAAAGAAAAGATGCATTTAAAACAAAATTCTTGAAAAGTATTAAGGTAATAGCGCCGGACCTAATACATAGAACCAAAGTATATATCCCCCTATCGAACCCAATAGCCCAAAAATCATAAACTTTACTCTGTATCTTCTAGGCACTACTTTAAATACAACATACGAACATACTATTACTGATATTAGACCCGTAATAATTCCAATAGTTCCAGCGTGTAAATTTAAGCTAGTTGAAATTTTAGCTTCGTCACCTCCAAATGGACTACTAGCATTCCCTAATAAAAAACTTAAAGTTCCAGTGAATAGATTGAATATCTGTCGAGACCAAAAAAATGCCAAAAAAACTCCTATCCAATCTAAGAAATCAAATTCATTTGTTTTTAATGTATCTCTCCTTATATATAGGATAAAAATACCCAAAATACCCGTCAACATGGTTTGAATAGGACCACCCAATGATATCCATAACCCATGATCAATTTCTCGTTTTTTAAGTATATCTAGTTTATCTAACTCTAGCTGGGGCACTTTAGCTTTTTCGGTATATTTTCTAAATAATTGATTTGAATATTTTAGAGATTTTCTCTCCCATCTCATACTACCATAATGCAGAGTAGTTTCGTATCCTAGCAGTTTTGCAGGCACTATGTGTCCCATTTCGTGCATAAGCGTTCCAATAATTGTGAGAAGAACAAAACTAATCGATAGTAGAGCTGATACTTTCATATTACTTCCATTCATCTAACAGCGTAGGACTATTTAATACCATTCTTACAGGAAATATACTGATATTTCAGGAATCTACAATAATCGAGATAAGTCTACCTTATAAAAAAACCTTTTGCTAAAACAACTTTCTGACCCCTGTTTTCACCCCTGCAAATCGATGCTTTTCTATTACTCCACTTTCAGGATTAGTGAATGATTTACCATAATATCTAAGTGAAGGATCTAGAGAAATAGACCAGCCTTTTCCTATGCTATAATCTATACCCATATCCGAAGCAAAGCCCAACGACAAGTTTCGCTCATATGGACTATTCTCTGATAGGTCAATTACTTTGCCTGCCTGATTTAGCTGTTGCCCCTGAGTACTTGTGCGTATATTTATATTAGCTGACGCCCCTATTCTGAAGCCCCATCTCCCTTTCTGGATCATATAACCTATTCCTACTGGCACATCAACTATACTCATATGATTATAGATTTTTTTCTGGATGTTGATATTCTTTTTAGCTACTGTAAAATTTTCTCCAGCAACTATTTCTGATGACACATTTTCATAATCAAATCGCTCCGTCATATTCATGTAGTTAATTCCCGTAAATGCATATAAGCCCATCGCAGATCTTGCCGAGTATTGCAAACTGAACTCTAATGTTTCCAGAGGAGACTCCGTACGATTACGGAGGGCTGGAAAATCTGTTACTTCTCCTGCTCCATTCATCAGCGACTTAGCATTTCTATATATTCCAGCTTGTATGGCTATACCATGCATCCATTTTGATTTGGGCTTTTGCACTTCTATTGATTGAGGTAGGTCGCTTATAAATGCTCCGTTCCACTCTAGGATACTTCTTTGCTTCTTTTCTATCATAAATCGACTTACTGTAATCTGCGGTATAGAAAGTAAAGCGGCGGTACGAACAAAATTATTTTCCGTAATCGCTACGGCGCTTGAGATCTTTTTATCCAATACAATAGCACTTTCTTTTGCCAGGTCTACAGAAGATTTTTTTGCTACCCATTGCTCCGTGGGTATTCTATTTTCTATATCGCTATATTCTCCGGTTTTTATATAAGATCCATTTCCATTCCATTTATTTGTTGTGTTATTTCTTCCATCATTATGATCACCTTGGCTTGTAATGTTATTTTGTCTATATGGCGTATTTACAATATCATCAGTCCCTATCGCTTTGCTTACAACAAGGCTTTCAGGCTTTACTCTCTGAGCCTCCATTTTTTTATCATCTTTCAATATATCACTAGCTATTTTTTTTGTAGAAGGAGTGACTATATTGGATTGCTGTTCTTGCGTTCCACTTTCACGAATTTCAGAAGAATGCTTAGCTATAGAAGTATTTATTTCTGTAGATTCTACTAGCTTATCCGCCTCATCATCCTTAAGAAGAATTACAAGTGTACCAATAGCTGTAGCACATATAAATAATAGAAAGGCAAATAATAACTTACGCTTATTTTTACGCGCTTCTGGCAGATCAGCTGATTCTCGCTTTTTTTCTATTCCTGCCCATATCTTATCGGCATCCGTAGGAGTCCTATGGAATTCAAGTTTTTCTCGAATCATTTTTTCTATATGATCTTGGCCCATATCTCTTGTTTTTTTTCTTGCATAATTTTTTTTCTTAGAATAATTCTTGCTCTAGATAAGTTAGACCTAGAACTAGATTCTTCTATGTGTAATAGTGCGCCGATCTCCTTATGAGAGTAGCCCTCTATAACATATAAGTTAAACACCTGTCTATAGCCTTCCGGCAGGTTTTCTATCAGCTCCATAATCTCTTCCTCATGAAATTTCTCATAGACCTTAGGTTCTGTATAAACAGGTTTTACATTATCAAAACTATAAATCTCGTTTTTGATATATTTTCTTTTCAGTTTTTTTAGAGCAGTATTGATGACTATTCTTCTCATCCATGTCTCTAGACTTCCCTTATCTGAATCGTAGGTTTCCATTGCCCCGAATATCTTTATAAAAGAATCTTGTAATAGATCAGCTGGACCATACGTATTAGGCGCATACCTTCTGCATACGGTCATAAGCAGCGAAGAATATTTCTGAACGAGCTGCTTCTGGCATACTCGATCATTATTTATACAACCTTCTATAATTACCTCTACAGTCATTAATTCATTAATATCATTTTATTTTATTCCGTGTGTCCAGAAAAATGACCATTGAGCGAATTAATATTTCCACTTCCAGGATCTAGCATTTTAGCAAAAAAGAATCCTGATGCAAAATTTTCTACCTCATCATAGTTTATATGAACTAGTATTTTCCCACATGGATTACATTCATAATTAATCAGCTCTTCACTGGACAATAAATAATTCAGAGAAAAAGTACGAGCTAAAGTAAAAGTCTCAGTTTCTAATTCTACAAGATCAATCTCCAGGTATATATAGTTCATATCTATTGGATCACCTGATTCGATAACTATCACATCTAACACCTCATCTATTTGTATAGAAATGTCAGAGATAAACGCTTCTTCATTCTCATCATTGACATACAAGGACAATAAATTTTCTGCATTCTGGTTATCTGCACAGAGATAAAATAATATCTGTGGCCATACTTCTGATGGTACACTAGGATCTATTATAAAACTAGGCCCAGAACTTATTTCTAGATTATTACTATCAAATGCAGTAAAGAAAATTGCCTGAGCTTCACAAATATTAATCAGTTTGAAAAACTCTCCTTGCTCTGTTAAATGGGCAATTTCACTTGCACCATCTATTTGCATAATAACATATCCATCTGTAATGGGAGTGTTATCACAACCAAGAACAATACCCGATATTAATTGTAAATTAGATCCTTGACCTATAGTGATTAGATCTAATACTTTATCTCCAGAAAGTGCGGATATACTTTGACTATATATTTCATCTACGCAATTACTATAAACCTCTAATTGTAGATTCTCTCCTGCCGGCACCTGTACATTAAAACTTCCATCTTCATTTGTCCAGCCATAGCCTACTAGTTTACCCTCGCTTTTTACATTGACCTGAACAGCTGAATAAGGAATTCCTAAGACACTATTCACATTACCAGATAAGGCAACAGTGGAAAATGCAAGGCTACAATTCCAAAAATCAAAACGGTCAATACTGCCCTTATAATTAGATCCGCTCAGTGCAGCGTTGCCATTCTCTATCCAGTATCCTACCGTCTCATCAAAATAAGATAAAGGAATAGATGTATCTGCCGTGGCTAACAAAGATACAGGAATAGGTATTTCTATCTCAGCATTAAAATTCGGATCTAGCTCTAGTTTTTCTCCATTAGGCGTTTCTAATTCTATAGCTAACAAACCAACGGTGGCTAACTGAACAAACTTATTATCTACATCCAGTCCTCTTAAATCTCCAGGAACCACCGAAGCCCCATTTACTGCAGTGGGATCTATCCAATTGACATATAAGTCTACCTGACCTGTATAAGAATTACCGTCCAGATCTACAATAGCTCCAGCTGGTACCTTAAGTCTTTCTCCTTGCGGCCCAGTATAATCCACTCCTACACTTGTCTGGAAACTTGTGGACCTCACCCTTGATGATAATCTCATTTTTACATTAGCTCCTATCTGTTCTTTTGCTTTTATATTTTTAGCATTGATATAATATCCGTTTTTCTGAACTGTAATAAGTGAGCCCGAACTAAGCAGCTCTACATCCTTAATTCTGAATGTGCCATTCTCATCTGTATGAACGACTGTGTTACCTAACTTAACTTCTGCATCTGCTATAGCTACTCCATCTACCGTAGAGATGTATCCGTCAACTCCAGTTCTTACCATATCTCCAGGCAGGTCTATCGTAACAATTTCTTCTTCTTCTATATCTATTTCCTCTCTATCACATGCACTCAATAGTAAGATAATGCTTATGAGGAAAAAAATCGACGTATGTATAGTGAGTTTCATATTTATAATATTGTCTTATTATGTCTTATGCCTTGTAAGACCAATATGCTGCGTCGAAGCAAAAAATAAACAGCAAACCATACATTTAGTTGGCTTTTTCTCAAAATTGGACAAAAAAAGGCGATTAATTTCTTAACCGCCTCACTTATTGTGGAATTGTATGTGTTGTTACCTTTCAGATTAATATCTGTAATATTCTGGCTTGTATGGCCCTTCTTTCTTCACATTGATATAATCTGCTTGGTCTTGAGATAACTCTTCTAACTCAACCCCTATTTTTTCTAAATGTAATTTAGCAACTTTTTCGTCTAGATGCTTAGGAAGCATATATACTTTGTTCTCATATTTGTCTGTGTTTTGCCATAACTCCAGTTGCGCTAGCACCTGATTAGTAAACGAGTTAGACATTACAAATGATGGGTGACCTGTAGCACAACCTAGGTTAACTAATCTTCCTTCAGCAAGCAATAAGATATCTTTACCATCTACAGTATACTTATCTACCTGAGGCTTGATTTCCACCTTTGTATCTCCGTGGTTATCGTTTAACCAAGCTACATCGATCTCATTATCGAAGTGTCCTATATTACAAACGATGGTCTTATCCTTCATCAATTTGAAATACTTCGCGTTGATAACATCTTTATTTCCAGTAGCTGTAACAACGATACTAGCATCTTTCAGTGCATTTTCCATTTTCTTTACAGCAAATCCATCCATCGCTGCTTGTAGCGCACATATAGGATCTATTTCAGTTACGATTACTCTACAACCTGCACCTGCAAGTGATGCTGCAGAACCTTTACCTACATCTCCGTAGCCAGCGACAACAGCCACTTTACCAGCCATCATGATATCCGTAGCTCTTCTTATCGCATCTACGCAAGATTCTTTACATCCGTACTTGTTATCAAACTTAGACTTCGTTACCGAATCATTGATATTTATGGCAGGAAGTGCAAGTGTGCCTTTTATTTCTCTTTCGTATAATCTGTGTACACCTGTCGTTGTTTCCTCACTAATACCTCTGATATCACCTACTAACTGAGGATATCTATCCAGCACCATGTTTGTAAGATCACCCCCATCATCTAGAATCATATTCAGCGGCTTCCCGTCTGGAAATGCATGAAGCGTCTGCTCTATACACCAGTCAAATTCTTCCTCATTCATACCCTTCCACGCATATACTGGAATCCCTGCTGCTGCTATTGCTGCTGCTGCATGATCCTGAGTAGAAAATATATTACAAGAAGACCAGCTAACTTCAGCACCTAGTTCCTTAAGTGTTTCTATCAATACTGCTGTCTGGATTGTCATGTGTAGACAACCTGCTATTCTCGCACCGGCAAGAGGCTTAGTAGCTCCGAACTCTTCTCTCAGAGACATAAGTCCTGGCATTTCTGCTTCGGCAAGTTCCATTTCTTTTCTTCCCCAGTCTGCGAGGTTGATGTCTTTAACTTTGTACTGGGCTGTTTCTTGTGCTGTAATCATTTATTATTTTATTTAGAATTTTTCCTTAAAACGCCGCAAAGGTAATGATTTACAATAAGATATGCAATAATTTCACCCCCTTTAACTACTAATCCAACAAGCTTCTTCGTATTATGTTTTACTTTTCTTATAATTTGGGCGCAACCCCTTTAAGCCTCACCGCACATGCCACACAAAGGGGTCGGATTATTACAGACTCGCTAGTCAGCTCGGTCCTATCGGACTAGTCCTTTTTCGCTAACCCGCAGCAGCTATCCAGAAAAGGCCTCTCTTCCATGTTCCTTGCGCGGCATCCGCACCATTGCCTAGCCATTCTACTTGATGCACAAATACAAATATCACGTAATAGACTTCCCTCATTCCGTCATGATTGAGAGATCATTTATCGGATGACAGTAATATTTCCAGTAAGTAGTTCTTCTGTATCATCCTGTAGCTTTACGATATATACATAGACACCGGGTTGGACATTCTGATCAGGAATCCATCCCGTAGAAAATTCATTCGATGATAATTGCTCAGCAGTATATAGTGCATTGCCCCATCTATCATAAATAATAAGATCATACCTTATGTCTTTTTTACTCATGAGGTGAAAAGAACTGTTCACAATATCATCGCTAGTTGTCGATATGATATTCGGCAAATAATACGATCCTGATTGATAACTTATGCTCAGTCGTTCTTCATAGGTACAGCCATAGATATCCTGAATAAGCGCGGTATACTGTTCTACACCAGCTTCTGTCAACATCGGATAAGGACAATCATAACAAGACAAGCCTTGTGTAGGCAGCCAACTGTAGCTTATAATATCTCCTACATAACTGACATCGACATCTATAGGCTCTGCATATGCCAAGTTTTCAATATCTACAATGTCTATAATCGATGTGGGATAGTTTGTTATCTCTATAACAATCTCTAGGATGCAGCCCTGATCATCTATTACTTCTAACACATAGCTTCCAGAGGCATCTATAGCTATGCTTTCTCCTACGATATTATCGTCCAGATATGCTTCTGCAAAGGGGGATACAATCTGTAGACTAGCATTTTCTCCTACGCATACTTGTGTGGAACCTTCTATGATAACATCTATCTCATCTAGCACCTTAAGTGACAATCCACTAATAATAGAATCGCATCCGTCCACAGACAGTAAGGTATCTAAAAGTAGAATATCTTCTGCGTATTCTAATCCATTGTAAGGATAAGTCTCTCCTGCGCAGATCTCCACGTAAGAAATATCTTCCACGATCTCAGTAGCCATATAACTTACCTCAAATTCTTCTCGCGCTATACATCCAGCATCATCTATATGCTCGTAGGCATAATTACCAGCTTCCTCTATAATTCTTGATTTCTCTATATTATTATCACTCCATATTATATCACCTTCTAATGCTTGCAAGTCTATATGCACACTATCACCCTCACATAATACAGTATCTTGTATCGTTATCAGAGAAGGCAAAGGAAGAACGTCTATTGTTACGCAAGCTGTATCAGTGCAATACGCACTTCCACTTACATAGATCAGTGTATAAGATTGCGGTTCGGCTAGATCTAAGGTATTATCGAATAGTTGCGCTCCATTTTTAGTGTAGAAATTACCTGGACTTACATTATCTTCTAACATATCTTCCAGGTTAACCACTAATCCCTCTACGCAGAATGCTAGAAAAACATCCGCACCGGCGTAGGGCATTTCTGGAATATGTAGGTAGCTGATGGCTGCTGTTCCTCGCACTCCACGATACCATGGCTCGAAGATAATTTCCACATCTCCTGCTCTGTATGGGGCTGTATCGATGTACCTTGCAGATACAAGTGCTTGTTCTATTTCTGCAAGACTAGTTGTAGTATTACTTACAATACTTACCCTACTGTCAGAATAGACTTGCAGATCATAATTACCCATGGCAAGCTGTAACTGCTGTCCCGTTTGCGCTTGCTCTATATACACCACTATGCTATCCAGTGCTTGCTCATTTTGCAGATAGACATCGGAGTCTACGATAGGCAGATCGGTATGTACGCACAAGCTGTCACCCATGAAATCAACTCCATACGCACCACTACTATCATCTTCATCTAGATCGATGATCCGCTGACAATCTTCCCAGGGAGTAGCGTTGTAATGCTGGACATCTGATAGCTGATAGGGATGCTTAACGGAGAAATTACAATAGGCGTCATAGAGGCTTAACTCCCCATCCTCTTCATCTATTCTCCATATCCTGAGAGAATCAGCCACATCTACAAAGTACAATTGTGTACTGTCGCAATCATATTGGTACGAGACAATATTTTCTAAAGCCACACTAATATCTGGTGTCACATCGTAATCAAATAGAACGATGTTCTGGCTTGGATCCTCTACATTTACTTCATTTAAGCATACACATCCTCCATTGTAAACGAAACCATCTTTATGTCTGGCAGTTCTTCTTGCTGTAATTTCCATTTCTCTTGGAATAGATGCAGATGAGAAATCAGGTATCAAACGAGTTTCTGTGAAAAGTTGTGTGTTTTCATTATACAAGCCGTAAGTATTTCCTGACACTAATAGCAAACTGTCATTCACTCGATCTATCTGCAATGTCAGCCTATAGAAATGGACATCAAAAGGCATGTTAGCTGGTGCTAAATCTTTAATGTATGTCATATTATCACTGGCTATGTCATAGAGATAAAGGTCTCCTTCTCTTTCCAGAAAATAGACTTGTTGCATGTTTTTACTGAACTCAAAGCTATATATAATTCTAGTCCAGCCTGTCTCATTAGGATGTGCAAATCGCGAAGCTATCAACTCGAATAGGATTTCTCGATCTCCTGTCAATACATCAAAACTCATAATTGCATACTGATCATCATCATGATCGTTATTCTTTTGTCTTGCAAGTACATAAGATTGTTGTGCTAGGGAAGGTTCCCAAGCACAACAAAATAGAAGCAATATGATAATATATCTTTTACACATATCTAGCGACCTCCTCATTACGGATGCATTACAATAATCTTAGAAGCGACCTCCTCATGAGATGTTTTTATATGCACAATATATATACCATTTTTTACTATGCTGTTGTCAAAATCTATAGAATTATTTTGTTCTAGGTAGATATTTCTTTGATTAAGTAATACACCATTTAAATTGTAAAGTGATACAATTGCTTCCTCGGATCTATAGTCTAAATCTATTATATTATGGTTAGCTATGCTGAGTGTCTTTTTATTAGAAGATGTAATATCTCTGTATTCTACATTACTTATTTGATACATAACAAATTCACTATCTAACAGAAACGACTGATTGTTATCAACCGTGATTCCATTGCTTATACCACTTCCATTAATTCTAAAAAGTTCTTCCCCTTTCTGAATTGTTAATTTACTCGCTTCATCTGGAAACCAATAGATTTTAAGTATATCATCATTTACAGCATAATCAAGCCCTTCTATTTCACTTTCTACCGAAGAAATTATAGTATTTCTATCTAACGATATATCGAATACGAACGACTCTAGATCTTTATCCTGATCTACATGAAACTGAGCAAAATCACTTCCTTGCTCTACGATTATCGGAAATGGTCCTGTACCATCATTATGCGTACAATCATCACAAGATCCATTAAAATCTCCTAGTGCAAATCTGAAAAAATCAACATCCTGATTAGGATTAGTTGTTGTATAACATTCATCTATATCTATTGTGTTCATCGATCCGCTAATTGCAGCAGTGTAATCATCTAATGGCACAAACCTGCACCATGATCTTATTATATTACTTACATCTTGACCTTGTAATTTCTTGTTTGCTACGTGCCTATCAAGTGTAGAAAATACACCATCTCCATTCAGATCTCCCATAAATTCATCTACTGCAGTTATGTTACCATTTAGAATTATTTGCTGCATAACTATTAGATCAGCATTTTCTAAACCGCAAGGCTCATCACAAGTATTCGTAACACATACTTCGTAACTAACATCTTCACATAATGGACAGTTATACCTTCCACTATCACTAGTAACAGATGTACAAGATCCATTATCGTTAGATATAATTAAATTAGCTCTTTCTATTCCTAAGCCTTGGGTATTGGGACAAGGACCAACAGCATTCGACATGGTTGTAATTTGTCCACCTACCTGCTGTCCATCAGGAGTAAATGGCAAAGTTGCAGCACAAGATTGATCTATGACACAAGGCATTCCATCAAAAAACAGCCCACCACCTGTGTTAGTCCCAACAGAAAGAGATTGACCTACTGTCCCTGTCACGTTTATAAATATACTAGGCAATATCCCATCTAAATCTAGAGAAGATATATCAGACCCTTCACTTATACTCAGGCCAGTTGAAGAAGCATTAAGCATTAGCAATACTTCATTATCGGCAAGAGGCCCATTAGGATTAATAAAGCCATACGAATCAATAGTCCCATTACCGTTTGTAAGGAATAAGCCAATGTTAAAACCACTCATAGTAAATTCAATATCAGAATCCACGTTTATAGTGACATAGAAAGTTGCACTACATCCATCTTCTGACACTAATTCTGCACATATTTCGTAATCAGGACAAACAAAGGAATTGCAATTAGCAGGTGCGACAAGAGTATAGGTCGCTGTGCAGCTAGGGTCGAGAGGATCTACCAGAGTTATTATCTGATCTCCTGCTGAATTATCATAAGGACCAACTGTATCTACCCAAGCATAATCGGCCCCTTCTCTAAAGACAGATAAGTAGGCTGTATATTCATCATCACTCGGATCAGCAGTGCCATTATCGTCGCACTGATAATCAGGCATTCCTGTAACGGTTATTTCACACTGAGCTGACAGCACAGAACTATGGCTTAGAAAAAAGAAAAAAGAAATTCGTAAAATTTTTCATCTCTAATGGATTTTATATGGTTAAAAATAAATTTTATTATTCTATATGATTGCAGCTATATTATCAAAACAAGCGTTCTAAATATAGCACATTTATTACACTTGCTACATCATTCGCTTCATTAAATTACATATTCTACAATTAAATATCTCAAAATCAATAATATGTTTTTGTTAACTACTATATATAGTTAACGGAACTAATAATCTATACCTCACCTACCTCAGGGTATCAAAAATTGTTCGATTTGTTTTATAAAATAATTTTTATCATAAATTCTGACACATTCCATGACCTCTTCAATGGGTCATGACCCATCGAATTATATCTCATGAAACCACATACAACATCGTACATTCTTATCAGTAACTAAAATACTATGCACTCAAAGTGCATAGGTTTATATCACTCATGAATCAAATTCATTCATTCCAAAATCATATCATCATCCAAACCTTAATCTTTTGGATTATGCTCCTCGCAATATCTTAGTAATTTGGCTAAGCTTATATTTTAGTATTTATTCAAAGATCTATCGCATAAGCACGATATTAGTTCAGGTGCGTAAATAATAGAAGTATAGCTTGTCGATTCAGCGGGACGAGGGATGCCAGCATTCATAGCTTAGCCATTTAAGCGACAAGAATTTTGCTTCGTTTTTTTTGTCTGAAAAATGAAGGAATACTAAGTATGAAAAATAAATCTAATGTGATGAAAGTAGATCCTAGTAATTGCAAACAAACATCTGTATTCTAAAACCTATAAAGGATAAGTACGTGCGCTTTAATAGGGGGAATATTACTGGAAGTATTACTTGAACTAGTGAGTGTTCATTTTTTCATTGATAAAAAACGAACCAAAAAATCTAGTAACAATAAACAATAAATGCAAGACACGCAGGCTGGCACCCGTCCGCCTGCCTAAGTATCTTAGTACGTCGGACAGGCACCCACTATTGTGATAAGCCTCCAGCTTTTTTATTGTTTTTAGATACAAACAATTCACTTTGGAAATAATTAATTCCAGTAAGTATTAAATAAAGTATAGCTCGTCGATTCAGTGGGACGTGGGATGCCAGCAAGGGCCGCCTAGCAATTGAAGCGACAAAAATTTTGCTTCGTTTTTTTTGACTGAAAAATGAAGGAATACTACCTATGAAAATGACTCATTTATGATGGAACAAGATCTATCTTACAGTCACCAATCAGTTGTTTTCCAAATTAAGTAAAGCTAAGTTATTCCACATAGTTATGGTAAGTATAAACCAGTAATACATCTTGCTCATGGCACTGTTCATTTTTTGTAATTGCCAAAAAAACGGAACTAAAAAACGCTAGTCACAATAAATGCTAGACACGCAAGCAGGCTCCCGTCCGTCTGTCTAAGTACCTTAGTTCCTCGGACAGGCAACCGCTATTGTGACGGGCCTCCCGCTTGTATATAATTTTTTATGAAATATAGTTATGTATGACTTCTTTATACTGAGTCGATCTCCCATTTCTCAATTTAGACAATTTATAAAAACTAAAGTTGTGGACTAAAGTCTATAGAGTTAACTAATACCATTTCTATTTTTAGATGACGGAAAAGGATTTAGAATTGTTCAAAATGGATCAAGGCAAAAAACGTAGGCGAACCCTTAGGTTCGGCGAGGCTTTTTAACGAAGGAACATGAAAAACAAAATAAATAATTACCGTCATTCTAAACTAGAATTGGTATTAATTACAGCATTGGTCGCCAAGTTTATTTGAGTTATTCAATGGTCTTGATTTCCATTCAGGGCACACTGTTGTGGATAACGGTTCTTGATAAGCGTCGTCTCTCACAAGGTAAGCAGTGAGATATGATCGTTATAGTCATTGTTACCTGCTGGTTTTTTCTAAGTTATTTGAAAGATATTGAGTTAATCCATGTTAGATTCTTTGTAATCATATACCACAATGAGTCATAATTTAATCGCTTTTTTCGATGACAATTGGTTTCCAATATGTGCTGTTATGATATATGTTCCTTGATTCCAACTAGTGGTATTA
>Ga0209187_1002940_pt1 | contig 15135 bp, 5 predicted proteins | sample BantaG_FD_187430 | JGI IMG/M metagenome (GOLD analysis project Ga0209187, IMG submission 187430) | Marine algal microbial communities from Bantry Bay, Ireland - BantryBay_4 metaG (SPAdes) (version 2) | ecosystem: Host-associated > Algae > Red algae > Unclassified | place: Bantry Bay, Ireland... | reverse complement strand
GCGTTATGTTTCCGAAAAATTAGCTAAAATGCCCTATTTCATGTTCTTTGACGTATTGTTTTTTTGATTTTAATATTTCAAAATGTTGCGTAACTAATTGATTTGTATTATCTTGGCGCATATTACGGCTTCTTACCCCACTTCCATTATAACAAGGATTGAAACAAAGTACGGCTTTGCAATTCCGCGAAGCCCAAACCGCTTCTTACCCCACTTCCATTATAACAAGGATTGAAACGCATTCAATAAGTCAGTGGGGAATGTTTTGAGATTTTCTTCTTACCCCACTTCCATTATAACAAGGATTGAAACATGAAAAAACACAAGAAATGGAATTTTGGAATTGCGCTTCTTACCCCACTTCCATTATAACAAGGATTGAAACTTCCGAAAAAAATCACATGGATTAACAAGTGGGGCGCTTCTTACCCCACTTCCATTATAACAAGGATTGAAACCTTCGCTATTGGGGTTGATGGATAATTTTCCAGTTCCTTCTTACCCCACTTCCATTATAACAAGGATTGAAACTTTGTCCGCAATATTTCCCCTCGAAATATGCGTCTTCTTCTTACCCCACTTCCATTATAACAAGGATTGAAACTTGCCGAAATGCACATCTTGCAAGCCTTCATTCTCCTTCTTACCCCACTTCCATTATAACAAGGATTGAAACAACCACAAGCCGACATAAATAAAATCATTAAAATACTTCTTACCCCACTTCCATTATAACAAGGATTGAAACGATTTTCTTTTGACTTTGCCTTTTCTGCATCGACTTGCTTCTTACCCCACTTCCATTATAACAAGGATTGAAACAATAAGAGGTCTAACCCCCGTATATTTCGCACCTTTCTTCTTACCCCACTTCCATTATAACAAGGATTGAAACGGCTCTTGGTAATATGATGGGTATTTTGTAGCGACTCTTCTTACCCCACTTCCATTATAACAAGGATTGAAACTTGCCAATGGAAATGATGCTAAAAACCATGTTAGGTTCTTCTTACCCCACTTCCATTATAACAAGGATTGAAACTTTTCTTTGATCCGCTTAGATAGTTTCGAGTTGAAGGCTTCTTACCCCACTTCCATTATAACAAGGATTGAAACATTGAAACCAATGAATAAAGATAAAGCAAGCGAATATTCTTCTTACCCCACTTCCATTATAACAAGGATTGAAACTTTCTACTTCATTCATTATTAAAAATTTGGAAATTCTCTTCTTACCCCACTTCCATTATAACAAGGATTGAAACGAAGTGAATGAACTCTTAATGCTTCGCAAAGTCCAATCTTCTTACCCCACTTCCATTATAACAAGGATTGAAACTTGTCTGCCACACGAATTATGTGTCCGATTTCGTCCTTCTTACCCCACTTCCATTATAACAAGGATTGAAACAAATAGGGTAGTGGTCAACGATCAAAGTTAGGGTATTCTTCTTACCCCACTTCCATTATAACAAGGATTGAAACCACCCATAGAATGTCCGATTGCTTCATATTTTGCAAGGCTTCTTACCCCACTTCCATTATAACAAGGATTGAAACTCGCTCATATTCCTGTCTAAAAAATTCTCTAAACTTCTTCTTACCCCACTTCCATTATAACAAGGATTGAAACAGTACGAAACGTCCACGCCTTCACATTTTATGAAGGCTTCTTACCCCACTTCCATTATAACAAGGATTGAAACGCTATTGGCAGCAATAGTCTCAAGACAGCCTTCAAACTTCTTACCCCACTTCCATTATAACAAGGATTGAAACCCATTCCGTTTCTCCGTTCACTATTTTTTCTGTTTCCTCTTCTTACCCCACTTCCATTATAACAAGGATTGAAACTCTTTTTCTGGCAAAATCAACTTTTTGATTTTAGCTTCTTACCCCACTTCCATTATAACAAGGATTGAAACTAACGACTGGTGAGACGAATGGCTCTATTTCTTCGCTTCTTACCCCACTTCCATTATAACAAGGATTGAAACCCACAACTTGTACCTGCACCACGTTTCAGTCTTTGCTTCTTACCCCACTTCCATTATAACAAGGATTGAAACGACTTTATCGGAATTGATAAACCAATTATCCCCTGCTTCTTACCCCACTTCCATTATAACAAGGATTGAAACTTTTTTGCGATTCGTCCAATAAGACAGATTCGTTTACTTCTTACCCCACTTCCATTATAACAAGGATTGAAACATTACATTTTATTCATTAACAAAAATCAAAAAATCCTTCTTACCCCACTTCCATTATAACAAGGATTGAAACTCTCATAGTATAAAATAAAAAATGCCCGTAGTATGCTTCTTACCCCACTTCCATTATAACAAGGATTGAAACTAAAAACATCCTTTTCGATAAAAAGACGTGCATTTTCTTCTTACCCCACTTCCATTATAACAAGGATTGAAACCCATTGGTCTTTGTTGTCTGCTCCGTTTTCACAATCTTCTTACCCCACTTCCATTATAACAAGGATTGAAACTATAACGAAAAGTGCAAAGAACTTTTGGGTAAAAAAACTTCTTACCCCACTTCCATTATAACAAGGATTGAAACTTGCTTGCTTTACACCGCCCAAAGAACACAACGGGGCTTCTTACCCCACTTCCATTATAACAAGGATTGAAACATACAATGGGCTTAATTGTGACGCCCTGAAAGTCGCACTTCTTACCCCACTTCCATTATAACAAGGATTGAAACAATACGGTGGGCTATCTCGTACATACGGATATGACACTTCTTACCCCACTTCCATTATAACAAGGATTGAAACACTCTACCCATACCTTTTTGACTTCGGTATTGGCGTTCTTCTTACCCCACTTCCATTATAACAAGGATTGAAACCCTACGTCCAACCTCTGCTTTTCAATTTCAATGGTTCTTCTTACCCCACTTCCATTATAACAAGGATTGAAACAAAATTCCGACAATATAATGGGCGTGTCTAACATTACTTCTTACCCCACTTCCATTATAACAAGGATTGAAACATAATTGTTTTAGTGGGGCGGGTTATTAATTTTTTCTTCTTACCCCACTTCCATTATAACAAGGATTGAAACTGCCGAACTGGTAGATATTCCTTTTTGATTAAGGTCTCTTCTTACCCCACTTCCATTATAACAAGGATTGAAACTGTAGTCGGCATTTACCTGTTTTAGCCTTACGCTTCTTCTTACCCCACTTCCATTATAACAAGGATTGAAACTGGTGTGAATCCTAAACGGGCAAACTCCAATTGTAGCCTTCTTACCCCACTTCCATTATAACAAGGATTGAAACTGGTGTGAATCCTAAACGGGCAAACTCCAATTGTAGCTTCTTACCCCACTTCCATTATAACAAGGATTGAAACTCTTTATTGTGGAGCTGTATAGTCACGACCTACCAGCTTCTTACCCCACTTCCATTATAACAAGGATTGAAACATAATGTGTTTCTTTGGGGCTTTGGGTTAATGCAACTTCTTACCCCACTTCCATTATAACAAGGATTGAAACATACATCCACAAATTGTATGCGTGTAATCAGCGTGCTTCTTACCCCACTTCCATTATAACAAGGATTGAAACATAACATCGTCTATCGTTGGGACCATTATTTTTTTCTTCTTACCCCACTTCCATTATAACAAGGATTGAAACAAGCCTCAAAGCAATCGGCGGCAGAATTGGTATATGCTCTTCTTACCCCACTTCCATTATAACAAGGATTGAAACCCTGTAAAGCATTTCAACTGTTTACAGGTATTTCCCTGCTTCTTACCCCACTTCCATTATAACAAGGATTGAAACAAACCGACATCCACCAGTCTAAGGACGGGCGGATCACTTCTTACCCCACTTCCATTATAACAAGGATTGAAACGTAGGTATTGCCTTTGGAGTTTATTCCTTTCTTACCTTCTTACCCCACTTCCATTATAACAAGGATTGAAACATTGGGCATCTTTGCCTGTAAAGCATTTCAACTGTTCTTCTTACCCCACTTCCATTATAACAAGGATTGAAACACCAAAAATTTGCCCTCAAAAAACGAAATAAACAATCTTCTTACCCCACTTCCATTATAACAAGGATTGAAACACCTATATGTTGTGAAAGGAAAAACCATTTTCGATACTTCTTACCCCACTTCCATTATAACAAGGATTGAAACAATCTCGAATGTTATGCGTTCGATATGACGGCTATCCTTCTTACCCCACTTCCATTATAACAAGGATTGAAACCCTACAATGCAGCATCTGATTACGACAATACGATTCGCTTCTTACCCCACTTCCATTATAACAAGGATTGAAACTCGGTGTCTTTAATAGCGACAATCCATATACGCTCCCTTCTTACCCCACTTCCATTATAACAAGGATTGAAACAAAATTGACAAGTGGTTAGCAATTCAATCATAAGCGACTTCTTACCCCACTTCCATTATAACAAGGATTGAAACAATGAGTTGTCGGGTTTTCGGGTGGAATGATTTTAGGCTTCTTACCCCACTTCCATTATAACAAGGATTGAAACAGTATGGTAAAAACATATTTTGCTTGATTTGTGGGTATCTTCTTACCCCACTTCCATTATAACAAGGATTGAAACCTCGATATTAGAAGCCTATCAGATGAACATACGGGTCTTCTTACCCCACTTCCATTATAACAAGGATTGAAACGAATCTCGCGCCTACTTTCAAACCATCCATAACCTCCTTCTTACCCCACTTCCATTATAACAAGGATTGAAACAGGAGGTCAAAATGATTCAATCCGAAAAAGTGACCGACTTCTTACCCCACTTCCATTATAACAAGGATTGAAACAAAAATCAGGTGCATTTTTGAACGTTCGCGCTGCTACTTCTTACCCCACTTCCATTATAACAAGGATTGAAACGTAGTTAATTTGCAATGGTGCATCGTTCATCTCCACTTCTTACCCCACTTCCATTATAACAAGGATTGAAACGTGGAAGTAGTGCAGCAAAGACGCATGAGGTGACACACTTCTTACCCCACTTCCATTATAACAAGGATTGAAACGAATCCGGTAGATGAAAACCATTACATTAAGAAAACTTCTTACCCCACTTCCATTATAACAAGGATTGAAACATTAATTTCATCACACTTAAAAAGAAAATCTTTTACTTCTTACCCCACTTCCATTATAACAAGGATTGAAACGGATAAAATAAGGGTTCTTTTAGGCATGACATTCTATACTTCTTACCCCACTTCCATTATAACAAGGATTGAAACTAGATTGCCGAATACTGATTTTGATGTTGTGTTTGTCTTCTTACCCCACTTCCATTATAACAAGGATTGAAACAATCCCGAAACCGTAATAGGAATGCCATCTGCCGGACTTCTTACCCCACTTCCATTATAACAAGGATTGAAACAAATGAAAAAAGAACGGACATCGGGGCGTGAACGTGCTTCTTACCCCACTTCCATTATAACAAGGATTGAAACACACTTTGACAACTTTGACACCGCCACCTTTTCCTTCTTCTTACCCCACTTCCATTATAACAAGGATTGAAACATACATAATTTTTTGTAATTGAAAATGAAAACAAAGCTTCTTACCCCACTTCCATTATAACAAGGATTGAAACTATGGTGACGACATCCATGTCGTCACCATTAGATTCTTCTTACCCCACTTCCATTATAACAAGGATTGAAACGAATGGGAAAAACAAAACTCGTCAAAAGCCTTTCGTGCTTCTTACCCCACTTCCATTATAACAAGGATTGAAACAATTATGGAATATAGGGACTTAGATAAATATAACAAATTCTTCTTACCCCACTTCCATTATAACAAGGATTGAAACCTTTGCGTATATGCCAAATACATTAGGCAAACAGCCCTTCTTACCCCACTTCCATTATAACAAGGATTGAAACTCGATGTGCGCCGGTTCCAAAAAAGTGAGACATTCGACTTCTTACCCCACTTCCATTATAACAAGGATTGAAACCAAAAATCATAGATCATAAAAAAGTTGATGTAGTACCCTTCTTACCCCACTTCCATTATAACAAGGATTGAAACCACGCAATTGTCCTCGATGCTCCCCCTGTCTCGATTCTTCTTACCCCACTTCCATTATAACAAGGATTGAAACTTTTTCTTCTTATTGCAACTACAATTCCCGCCACACTTCTTACCCCACTTCCATTATAACAAGGATTGAAACCATTTTTGGTGAAAGTGCGGTCATAAGTGACCGTTCTTCTTACCCCACTTCCATTATAACAAGGATTGAAACTGTCCACACAGACCAAGAAGTAAGAAGAAACGCATGCTTCTTACCCCACTTCCATTATAACAAGGATTGAAACATGAAAAATAATGCGTCAAATCTGCAATTTGCGATTCTTCTTACCCCACTTCCATTATAACAAGGATTGAAACGCGTAAGCCCTTAATTCTTCATAAGTATGTGTTTCCCTTCTTACCCCACTTCCATTATAACAAGGATTGAAACACGCGAAACTCGCCAACGCACTGAAGACGCAAAATGCTTCTTACCCCACTTCCATTATAACAAGGATTGAAACCCTGTTCTTGATTCATTTTTGTATTGTTGAATGATTCTTCTTACCCCACTTCCATTATAACAAGGATTGAAACGTAAACCCGGTCAATATCCCGTCGTGAGTCTCTTCGCTTCTTACCCCACTTCCATTATAACAAGGATTGAAACAATATTTCAACACGAATACGCCTTGCCAGTGGATACTTCTTACCCCACTTCCATTATAACAAGGATTGAAACAATATTTATTATTATCACTTTTCAAAAAATCATTACCTTCTTACCCCACTTCCATTATAACAAGGATTGAAACTCCTCTCTGTTCGGGGGGAAAAATATCATCAATCACCTTCTTACCCCACTTCCATTATAACAAGGATTGAAACTCGGCTTGCATGATGGATGCCAAAGACCAAAAACTCTTCTTACCCCACTTCCATTATAACAAGGATTGAAACTATCTTCCAACTTGCTTCATCTCACATTCCTGAAGTACTTCTTACCCCACTTCCATTATAACAAGGATTGAAACTATTTCTACAAAGCCCAAAAGCTAAACACAAAAAACTTCTTACCCCACTTCCATTATAACAAGGATTGAAACCAGCGACAAATATTTATAGCAAATGCCGTTAAAGGCACTTCTTACCCCACTTCCATTATAACAAGGATTGAAACAGCGATTGATTTTTTTTCGTAGCGTATGCCCTTCAGCTTCTTACCCCACTTCCATTATAACAAGGATTGAAACCTAACCAGAAGAAAAACATTGAAAGTTTCACGCTATCTTCTTACCCCACTTCCATTATAACAAGGATTGAAACCTAATATTAGAATATGTATTGACATATTATGATTTACTTCTTACCCCACTTCCATTATAACAAGGATTGAAACAATAAATAAATATAAATAATTAATATGAGTAAATTTACTTCTTACCCCACTTCCATTATAACAAGGATTGAAACTTAGGCATGTAATCAGAAAGTCGTCCTTTCCCGTCACTTCTTACCCCACTTCCATTATAACAAGGATTGAAACCTGAATTAGCTCGTTAATAGAAGTAATGCTTTGGTCTTCTTACCCCACTTCCATTATAACAAGGATTGAAACCAGGATTCAAAAATATTACAAACACCATCGGTAAGCTTCTTACCCCACTTCCATTATAACAAGGATTGAAACCGCTGCATCAGTTCTTAATTGTGCGCTTTCCTCCAACTTCTTACCCCACTTCCATTATAACAAGGATTGAAACTTGAAAAATCATTATGCAACCGTGACCAGATTGATACTTCTTACCCCACTTCCATTATAACAAGGATTGAAACACGTATGGATTGATGAACAGGGCGTAATGTGGAGTTTCTTCTTACCCCACTTCCATTATAACAAGGATTGAAACCGTAATTTACGCAATCGAAAACAAAGTCTAATGTTCTTCTTACCCCACTTCCATTATAACAAGGATTGAAACAGGGGTTTTTTATTTATGACTTTCATTTTGGCATACTTCTTACCCCACTTCCATTATAACAAGGATTGAAACTCAATGCCCTGAATAGTTTTGAAGGCGGTACGACCGCTTCTTACCCCACTTCCATTATAACAAGGATTGAAACTGACTCCAAACAGGAATTTCTGATGCGACGGGTTCCTTCTTACCCCACTTCCATTATAACAAGGATTGAAACCCATTGGAGCATAACTGCATTGAATTAATATTTTCCTTCTTACCCCACTTCCATTATAACAAGGATTGAAACAAAACGAAACCTCTTTAGTTTGATTTGAAGGTCTGACTTCTTACCCCACTTCCATTATAACAAGGATTGAAACAGTAGTATTTTCCTGATAAAATAATTATTTAACATCTTCTTACCCCACTTCCATTATAACAAGGATTGAAACAATTAACAAAATTAATTAGTATTTTTGCAGCGACAACTTCTTACCCCACTTCCATTATAACAAGGATTGAAACGGAGTAAGCGGAAATAGCAAATGCTAACATCGCAAACTTCTTACCCCACTTCCATTATAACAAGGATTGAAACTTTATATCTATTATTTTACTCATATTACTATTTATTCTTCTTACCCCACTTCCATTATAACAAGGATTGAAACTTGATTACATCGTAAACGTTTTGCGCCACCAAGACGACTTCTTACCCCACTTCCATTATAACAAGGATTGAAACGTGATAGAGCTATTGCCGTAACAATATCCTGACGGACTTCTTACCCCACTTCCATTATAACAAGGATTGAAACATAATTAATTTGCAATGGCGCGTCATTCATCATCATCCTTCTTACCCCACTTCCATTATAACAAGGATTGAAACCTCTGCGCTTTTCTTCTCTCACATATCCAACCAAACTTCTTACCCCACTTCCATTATAACAAGGATTGAAACACCAATGACCGCAGACGGCAAATATTGGCAATGGACGACTTCTTACCCCACTTCCATTATAACAAGGATTGAAACATTATACGATGCTGCTTACCCTTTTTTCGGGGGCACTTCTTACCCCACTTCCATTATAACAAGGATTGAAACATGTATTTATTGAATCGGTTGGGTGGTATGCCTATACTTCTTACCCCACTTCCATTATAACAAGGATTGAAACAGATTGTGACCATCTTCGTGATTCCAAACAAGCCCGCTTCTTACCCCACTTCCATTATAACAAGGATTGAAACCAAAATCAAATATTGCATTTCTCGCATGAGTAGTCGTCTTCTTACCCCACTTCCATTATAACAAGGATTGAAACCCAAAATTAATGTTTGCATCTAACGGGCAGTATTACGCTTCTTACCCCACTTCCATTATAACAAGGATTGAAACTCAAAATCAATAGAAGACATGAGGCATGAAACCTTCTTCTTACCCCACTTCCATTATAACAAGGATTGAAACAAAAATCAATTTGAATGCTGCAAAGCCAAAGAACCACTTCTTACCCCACTTCCATTATAACAAGGATTGAAACGCATACAACATGCACAAGGTCTGTAATTATTTTGTACTTCTTACCCCACTTCCATTATAACAAGGATTGAAACTATCTTTGTGTTGCGGCGTTTAGCGTTAAAGGCATACTTCTTACCCCACTTCCATTATAACAAGGATTGAAACAATGATGAATACATGGTTAAGCGTCAACACACCAACTTCTTACCCCACTTCCATTATAACAAGGATTGAAACCAAGCACAAACCATTGACCCGAACTTAGTTTTTCAGCTTCTTACCCCACTTCCATTATAACAAGGATTGAAACGAATAGAGTGAGAGAATTAGGACTAATTACGAAGGACTTCTTACCCCACTTCCATTATAACAAGGATTGAAACTTTTTTATAATTTGAATAATAGCATCAACGCCTTTCTTCTTACCCCACTTCCATTATAACAAGGATTGAAACCATACACTCTCATATTTTCAAAAAACTTGCTTTCCTTTCTTCTTACCCCACTTCCATTATAACAAGGATTGAAACAAAATCCACCACCGCCACCACCCGAAAGGAAAGGTTTGCTTCTTACCCCACTTCCATTATAACAAGGATTGAAACTCCGAAAGATACGAGCGAAACAAATAGAAATAATATCTTCTTACCCCACTTCCATTATAACAAGGATTGAAACTCGTATTTCAATATTTCGCGCTCGGAACATCTATCTTCTTACCCCACTTCCATTATAACAAGGATTGAAACGATAAGCGATGTAGATGGCGTTTGGTGTGACATTGCTTCTTACCCCACTTCCATTATAACAAGGATTGAAACATGTACATTACAGTTCATCCAGTTTTTCATATTCACTTCTTACCCCACTTCCATTATAACAAGGATTGAAACTTCGGGCTTTCCGCTAATGGGGTCGATGCACGCGCCCACTTCTTACCCCACTTCCATTATAACAAGGATTGAAACCTGCGAAACGGGTTGCTGTTGTTTTACGAAATCAAACTTCTTACCCCACTTCCATTATAACAAGGATTGAAACAAAAAAGATTGACCAATAATACAGACGATGCAGACGACTTCTTACCCCACTTCCATTATAACAAGGATTGAAACTTATTTTTGACAATTGCATATTATTATTTTATAATTGACTTCTTACCCCACTTCCATTATAACAAGGATTGAAACGCAATGAAACCACTCCCGAAGCTCCGCCGTCCGTGTGCTTCTTACCCCACTTCCATTATAACAAGGATTGAAACACTATAAAAATTATTTGCGAAGTTGGATTGACTGAACTTCTTACCCCACTTCCATTATAACAAGGATTGAAACTGCTGGAGCATTTGAATGTCCTGCCATCTGACCAAACTTCTTACCCCACTTCCATTATAACAAGGATTGAAACTCATCTGGAAAAAAAGACCTAAACAAATACAAAATTCTTCTTACCCCACTTCCATTATAACAAGGATTGAAACCACGTAAACGCAAACGGCACGATAGCAGCCCAAAGCTTCTTACCCCACTTCCATTATAACAAGGATTGAAACCAACGCTCGACGTTTTATCATCTCGGTAGATGCAGCTTCTTACCCCACTTCCATTATAACAAGGATTGAAACCCCGTTACGGTTGGGTGGGAGACTATAAGACATTCTTCTTACCCCACTTCCATTATAACAAGGATTGAAACCCGTTCATGGTAGATATGATTTCAACAATATTGTGCTTCTTACCCCACTTCCATTATAACAAGGATTGAAACCAAATTCAATTTGTGAACAAAGTTCATCAAAACATTCTTCTTACCCCACTTCCATTATAACAAGGATTGAAACTTTTTTCGTCCGCTCAAACATTCTCATAGCACTATGCTTCTTACCCCACTTCCATTATAACAAGGATTGAAACGTTTTGCAATCCGTCCAACTCATCTTGAACACAATCGCTTCTTACCCCACTTCCATTATAACAAGGATTGAAACTATATTCCAACCGTCCTCTGCATAGTATGGTCGTGACTTCTTACCCCACTTCCATTATAACAAGGATTGAAACTTTGACTTGGAATATCGCCTAAGTCAAACTTTACGCTTCTTACCCCACTTCCATTATAACAAGGATTGAAACAATCCCGAATTTCTAACGTAACACTTAATTAATATGCTTCTTACCCCACTTCCATTATAACAAGGATTGAAACATGTACTCGGAAAACTCTATCGCGATACGATGGATGCTTCTTACCCCACTTCCATTATAACAAGGATTGAAACGGATGTTGGCGTAACATATCTGCCATTGACGGCAGACTTCTTACCCCACTTCCATTATAACAAGGATTGAAACTTCGCGTTGGGCTTGTAGGGCTTTTTCGCGTTCCGCTTCTTACCCCACTTCCATTATAACAAGGATTGAAACATACATAATTTTTTGTAATTGAAAAAGTGAAAAAATACTTCTTACCCCACTTCCATTATAACAAGGATTGAAACATTATTTTTCGACTTCCTCCACAATAGTTCCAACGGCTTCTTACCCCACTTCCATTATAACAAGGATTGAAACTAGTAAATGAATCACACATACTATCATTTAAAATACTTCTTACCCCACTTCCATTATAACAAGGATTGAAACCAGAAGGTGGTATGGTCGATTGGGGCGAAGATAGCCTTCTTACCCCACTTCCATTATAACAAGGATTGAAACATAGGTCTTACTGTGTTGGTTCTTATTGACTTGATTACTTCTTACCCCACTTCCATTATAACAAGGATTGAAACCGAAACCCATAACGAGCAAACAAATTATTGAAAGTGCTTCTTACCCCACTTCCATTATAACAAGGATTGAAACTTGAAGCGAAGTGGCAAACCGTTTTGTCAAATCGTACTTCTTACCCCACTTCCATTATAACAAGGATTGAAACAAAATTGCATCTTTTTTTTTAATTTTGTTATTTATTCTTCTTACCCCACTTCCATTATAACAAGGATTGAAACTGAATGTTAGGTCGTAAAGGGAACGAAGTAATTAGCTTCTTACCCCACTTCCATTATAACAAGGATTGAAACCAGTATTGAAATATAATTTAAACGGTTGTATTTTTTTCTTCTTACCCCACTTCCATTATAACAAGGATTGAAACTTAATGGAAACCAAATTGTTCCTTTGGGCTTACAAGCTTCTTACCCCACTTCCATTATAACAAGGATTGAAACTATGTTCCGAGCGAACCGTCCACATCATTCGTTCCGCTTCTTACCCCACTTCCATTATAACAAGGATTGAAACAAAATTGCATCTTTAATAATTTTAGTTAATATTTACTTCTTACCCCACTTCCATTATAACAAGGATTGAAACATTGTCTGACATATTATGATTTAATTTTAAAAGCAACTTCTTACCCCACTTCCATTATAACAAGGATTGAAACAGATTCGTGGTCATGCTGTCAATGTTTCATGGTACGGCTTCTTACCCCACTTCCATTATAACAAGGATTGAAACACAAAAAAGAAGCCATGAGGAAAGTGGAATTGAAACTTCTTACCCCACTTCCATTATAACAAGGATTGAAACATTTCAAAGATTCATTCAGTGAATTGACAGTGTATGCTTCTTACCCCACTTCCATTATAACAAGGATTGAAACAAATGCCGACTATCTTTTCATTAGGAATGTATGCAACTTCTTACCCCACTTCCATTATAACAAGGATTGAAACATAATTTACAGAAAGATAGAAATTAAATGAATAGAACTTCTTACCCCACTTCCATTATAACAAGGATTGAAACATTATACGATGCTATTGACGTTATTTTCAGGGGCTGCTTCTTACCCCACTTCCATTATAACAAGGATTGAAACCCTTTCCCATCTTTTTCACCATCCCAAAATTTGCCCCTTCTTACCCCACTTCCATTATAACAAGGATTGAAACAATGATGAATACATGGTTAAGCGTCAACACACCAAACTTCTTACCCCACTTCCATTATAACAAGGATTGAAACGAAGTACTCGCTCCGCTTTCCAAAATCCCTTGTGCCACTTCTTACCCCACTTCCATTATAACAAGGATTGAAACCCATTATTAAATAACAAGTAAAAATAAGAAGTATTCTTCTTACCCCACTTCCATTATAACAAGGATTGAAACGCAATATGTCTATTGCGGAGGGCTTTATTGAATTACTTCTTACCCCACTTCCATTATAACAAGGATTGAAACCTTTTTCGCAAGGTGCTTCGACTTATTCGCAAATAGCTTCTTACCCCACTTCCATTATAACAAGGATTGAAACCAAAACCCGTTCCTTTTCGGCTTGCGGTGTCTCAACTTCTTACCCCACTTCCATTATAACAAGGATTGAAACATAAACAAGCATTTACCACCGCTAAATAAAGACCAAACTTCTTACCCCACTTCCATTATAACAAGGATTGAAACTTCTGTCATGTCATTAACTGCAAACTCAAATTGAAGCTTCTTACCCCACTTCCATTATAACAAGGATTGAAACATAAGAGTATTGATACACTCAATGATAGGCAAAAAGCTTCTTACCCCACTTCCATTATAACAAGGATTGAAACGCGCGTCTTGTGTTTCTGTAAAGATAGGGTCAATTGCTTCTTACCCCACTTCCATTATAACAAGGATTGAAACGTAATAATTCACCATTGGCGAGTGCCATAATTCAAACTTCTTACCCCACTTCCATTATAACAAGGATTGAAACCAATATATTAAGCAACATGTAGGCGTGCCAAATCAAACTTCTTACCCCACTTCCATTATAACAAGGATTGAAACCTGAAAACGAGATTTACCATTACAATTATCCATGCACTTCTTACCCCACTTCCATTATAACAAGGATTGAAACTCGAAATATTCAATAAACCGCTCCCCTGTTCGCATTCTTCTTACCCCACTTCCATTATAACAAGGATTGAAACTTAAAAACTAAATACTCCTTATTTTCATCGGCAGAAAGCTTCTTACCCCACTTCCATTATAACAAGGATTGAAACCATCTTTAGGTTGGCTACCATAACGCGGAATTGCAGCTTCTTACCCCACTTCCATTATAACAAGGATTGAAACGCTTATCGTTGAGTATTTTTCGTATAGCGTCAAGTACTTCTTACCCCACTTCCATTATAACAAGGATTGAAACATAAAACAACTGAAAATATTAAAAAAAATATTTCTGACTTCTTACCCCACTTCCATTATAACAAGGATTGAAACAGGGTCTTCTACTCCGAAAAAAGTCGGTGGACATATCTTCTTACCCCACTTCCATTATAACAAGGATTGAAACCTATATCCCGAAACGGTACATCCCTTTGGATTGTTTCCTTCTTACCCCACTTCCATTATAACAAAAATTGAAAATGGCTTTAATATGGCTTTGTTGCATGAATAAAAAGGGTACAATTTCCCTATTATTTTTTTGCTGCCTAAGCAGCTATTTTCTCTGAAACAGGCATACCTATGGCTGTCATTTTGTTAAGGCATTTAGTTTTAATTCTTG
>Ga0209187_1002938_pt1 | contig 15144 bp, 10 predicted proteins | sample BantaG_FD_187430 | JGI IMG/M metagenome (GOLD analysis project Ga0209187, IMG submission 187430) | Marine algal microbial communities from Bantry Bay, Ireland - BantryBay_4 metaG (SPAdes) (version 2) | ecosystem: Host-associated > Algae > Red algae > Unclassified | place: Bantry Bay, Ireland... | reverse complement strand
TTATTTAAATTATTTATAATTAATTGTATTAATCCTTCACAATCTTCGGTAAAACATATCCATAAAATAAGAATAGAGAAAAAAGGAAGAGACAAAAATACCTAGGCTGTATTTTTTATAAAAAAAACTGTTTTTGTGACATCAAAATAATCGAAAATCAGGTTATGCTATGCTTTTAGAAACTTTACTCACCAGAATAAACCCCACAAAAAATCAATACCGCCACAAATATTTTTGTCACACTGAGGGTATCTCGGCCAGCGAGCAAGGCCACGATCATAGCCATGATAGATTGTAGAAAAATATAAATGCCCCAAAACAAAATCATAGCACTCGCCGCCCGTAGTACAATAAATCCAAGTGGCTCCAGATATCCATTCATTACCTCATGAGCAATCGTATAATTAGCACCATAGATCAACGCTACGGCAACTAAGGATCATTAAAAGAATAACTTATAACATTTGGCTGTTTAATTTGCTGCTACTCTTCGTTGGTGAAAGCCTCGTGATAGCGCGGCTATGGCAGCCCGACCGTTCCGGTTCCTTCACATGGTTCAGCCATGTTTTTTGCCTTACTAGCAACAAAAATCGCTAACCCAAAATTCTTAATTTATTAATACCTCATTCCTAATGCTAAGTGGGCACGGGTAGTTTGGCTCATTTTTTTTTGGCAAAGATATACTATTGGCAAAATAAAAACGGTACCCTTCGAAAAGGATACCGTTTTTGACAGAGCAAGTTTAAAAAACTTACTTATAATAAAAATGTATAGTTGTGTGAGCTGCGTAACCGTCCCTCAATAGACAGTGGTCGGTTACTTTTTATTGGGACTGTGTCGCGGCGTATTCTTCCGTCGCTCCTTAGCTGCTTGCAAAATCTTCTTTCTAAATTCTAGTTCCGCTCCTGAAAGCTTTGCTACTTTTTCCACGGGAATAACTTCTTTTAGCTGACCGTAGTATTTTTTCTTTAGTTCGATTTCTTTGGCATCATTTTCAAAAGAACCTTCGATGGATGCTTCGGCTTCCTCGGCAGTCATTCCTTTAGGTGTCGTAGATCGCTTTTCTTTACGCAGCGTACGGCGTTCTGCCGTGTATGCGTCGTAGATTGGCCAGAAAACCTTTGCTTCGTCTGTCGACAGGTCTAACTCCTGGGTAATAAAAGCTATACGCATGGAATTCAGTTTTTTATTGAACTCCTTTCGATCTTGCTGTGCGTGGGACCAACCGGCAAAAAAGATCATGGCGATGGTCACTAGAATTAACTTTTTCATATAATAGGTTTTATAAATAAATTTCTAAGGTTTCTAAATCTATGTTTTCTCGTTGTAATTCATCGAGTAAATCATCTATGTCTGTATCATTAAAAAGCGTTTCGTCGACTGCGGAAAAATCCGCTTCATCAAACCCCAAATCTATCAAACTCTCCGTATCAAATTCATCAAGATTAGCGAGCACATATTCAGATGCTTCCTCGGCGGTTAAATCAGCTAATGTATCCGTCTGAGTCGTAGCAGAACGATTCATGAAAAAGAATCCTGCTAAAATCAAGAGGGCGACACTGGCCAGTTGTAATGCCATTCGTGGCTGTAACAACCAGTTAATTTGCTGAATCAAACCATCGAGCCACGAGGTTTTCGGGGTAGATTCGACGACCGTTTTGGTAGCAGGCTTTAATTGCTCCCAGAGGTCGGCTTCCATCCGCGCAAAATAGTCGTCGGGGACTTTGTATCCTTCCGGCTGTCTGGGCATTCCAGAGAGCAAAGGCGCATGGTTATTTAATTCTTCTTTTATTTCCTTTTTCATCATTACAATGAGTTGTGTTCAACATTCTTTAAATAGGTTTCAACTTTTTTGAGGGCGTGATGATAAGATGCCTTTAAAGCACCCACCGTAGTATCTAATACCTTCGCCATCTCGTTATAGGGCATCTCTTCGTAGTATCGCAGATTAAAAACTGCTTTTTGTTTTTCCGGTAGTATCGCAATGGCTGACTTCAAATGCCTCTGTGCCTCGTCGGGATCAAAGTAGGTGTCCGCTGTTAATTGGTGCGCCACCGTGGATAGCTCGTCGTCCAGCGAATTCGTAGCCTTTTTATTTCTTTTATTTAAAAAGGTAATTGATTCGTTGGTCGCAATCCGGTAAAGCCAGGTATATAATTTAGAATCTCCTTTGAACTTCTTTATATTCCTGAAAACTTTGATAAAAACATTTTGGATCACATCATTGGCATCCTCATGATTATCCAGCATCCGGCGTACGTGCCAGTACAATCGTTCCTGATAAGCACTCATCAGTACCTTGAATCCCTGCTCGTAAGAAGCTTCCTTCTCCAAAAGGGATAATATTTGTTCGTCTGTAATCGAAGGTTTGTCTGCCAAATCAGCTGATTTATACAAGTACCTGAACAAAGTTTTGTTTAAGTTATGACCTAAAAAGTTCAGTCATCGCTTATCTTCTAAATTGTCCACATACTTATGACTATGAAATAAAAGAAAGGTTTAAAGATCGTGTATATAGAAATGTTAAGAATTGAATTTTTGCTTCTTGCTTCTTACTTCTTGCTTTTCTGCTAACGCATTAGAAGAGCAGCAAGAAGCAAATAGCTAGGGTGTTCAATCTAAACTATACAATCTGAAAATTTCTTGTGTAGTTTTATATTACGTATTTTCGACTGATCCCAGAGGGATCACATTATGTTAGCCGAGATTCGAGGCCCGTAGCCGTTCGATCCCAGAGGGATCGCATTATTTTCTGAAGAGCAAGTTATCTAATGAATCTATCCAATTGAAATAAATTATCATAAAAATCCGGAACTTTTTACTCCCTAATTGAACACCCTAGCAAATAGCAAGCGGCAAGAAGCATATTTTATCAAGACACTCCAGCAGGGCGGTTTCGCCTTTGTCGCATCATCAACAGGAGTATACCACAAATGAAGACGCCAATCCCTACGCCAATCCGTATCCACAACTCCTGCTCGGCTTTGATATTACTCTCCAGATAATAGGGATTGGGGCGGTTAGGTGTTCCTTTACCGGGATTGACTTCCCAGTTGTCGAAATCTCCGTTATCCAGGAATGGCAACAATAATCCAATCGTGAAGGCACTATCGGTGGGTGGCACCTCGTACGCTACACTATCAATAGAAGCTCCTTGACCGTCAAAAAGACCGACTTTTTCCCGGCGTTTTCCAAGACCAAAGCCAAAGTTACCAACTACATTCTCTATTTTAGGAAAATGTTCCCGAAAGGCAATTGAGTCTTCGCAAATAATCAAATATGACTTGGGTCGAATCTTGGCATTCGGAATGTTAAAATATCTTTTTTTATCGGTAAAATACCAACCCTTTAAGTTGATTATTTCTTTCGAATCATTATATACTTCTACCCAGTCCCCCGTTTTTTTATTATTACAACTAATTTCGTTAATCATAATCTGGCCGGCCAGCGGGTGTACATATTTTTCAAAAACGGCACTAATTTTATGGATACTTTTACCTTTTAGATCAATTTCCACCGCGTGTTCTTCTGCTCCTTCAGCGACTCCTTCCCAATGTGAAAAACGGTAGCCAAAATTCGGCATCGCTTTGAGGGTAATCGGGGTATTCTCAAAGTATAGTCCCCTAAAATCCTCCGTTCGAATATCGACATTGTTATTTAGAATGACCTGTCCACCATGATTTGCCAGAATAGAAACTGAAACAAGTTCTCCCGGTTCGAAAAATTCAGACAGGTGAAAGCGCATATATTTTACCCGCTCGGATCCAAAATCGCGCAGCCTTCCCACGTGCTCTTTCCACCGTTTTTCGCTCAGTCGCCAGCGATCCAGATGTCGATCCATTTCTGGAATTAGGGTTTGATGTATATCGTCAATCTTTGCGAGGACTCGCTCCGGAGTAAAAGTGGTATTTAATCGATCCGTAAATCGTCGAATAAATTCTTTTTCAAACTCTGGATTCTCCAGTAACTTTCGTAAAATAAGGGTACTCCACGGTGGGTTAGGCCAGGCGGGGCCTTTTGCTTCGGTATAAAATTCGAGGCTATTATTTTTGTACGCTTTGGGATCGTGCAGTCCAAATCCCCAGTCTGTATCGTATAAAATCCAGCGCCAGCGTCCACTCTCGGTTTGCGGTCGCCAGAATTTGATATTACCACCTGCGTCCCGATTATCGAAATAAATTTGGGCAATCTGATAATCCATGAAGTTATCTATGTCCATCTGCGATTGTAGATATTGGTAAGTTGCGGGATCGCTCAAGTCACTTTTTTCGATAAAGCGAACCATATTCAGGTAGTGTTGACGACTTCCTCGTTTGGTGCTACGACGGTGTTCGATCAGATCAATACTGTCTTTGTCAATCTCGGCATGCGACTCAATAAAATAGCGATTTACTTTTTCTCGAATATTATAAATACCCCAATATTTTCCGTTGAGATAAACGTGAGCGGGCCGAAAATTTTGTTTTTCAAGATCCCAGTCTTCGAGTAGTCCCGTCATCAGTCCATCCCGAAAATGTGATTTTCCCCAGTCACTACCAGAGTTTCGGAGAACTAAAAATTTATATTTTTTAAATCCCTCTTTTCCAAAAATACGATGCTTAAAGTTTTTCTTACCATAACGATCTCTCGCAATCAGGGTAATCGATTTTTGTGGAAACAAACGACTCATTCCTCCAAATAACCGAAATCCGGTGATACTGCGAAATTCGAGTTTACCATCGGTCTCGAACATTTCGGTACTTACTTCTACTTCTCGTTTACTCCAAAAATTAGCGCCATCCTTGGTCCACAAGGAATCCACTGCGTCCGGTCCTTGCATGTAAAGACCCGTTTCTGCGTCGAAGAGAATGGAAGGCGTAATTGCCACGGAGATTATCGGCAAGGTAGAAGCGGGTTCATCAATGAGATAGGTATGACCAAGTGGTTTGGTCTTCAGCTTGTCTTTATAAGCAATCGCCCGCACCACGGTGGTTTCATTAATCTCCAGCGCCTTTCGGTAGTGTTGACTATAGCCGTCAGGCGTAGAACCATCAAGGGTATAATATATTTTAGCACCTGGACAACGCAATTCTACCGTTTGACCAGACTCGTATAATCCACCGGGGGTAGAAAATTCCAGAATCAACTTTTCTTTCTTTGGCTCAGGGGCAGTATGAGACTGTCCGCTAACCTTTGAGGTCAGCAAGATCGAAATGAATAGTAAAAAAAGGACATTGTTTTTCACAAAAAAAATAACTTATGGTGGACCCTGAAATTTTCCGATAGTAAAATTAAAGAAATTAGTGGCATTTTGGCTAAGAATGGGTATAAATTCCTACGTTATTTGAGAGAATAAGTTGTACTTCTTCCGCCGGAAGCGTCTTTAACCAGAATGTTTTTTTCAATTAAGTCCTGGATATCTCGAATTGCAGTGTCCTTTGAACATTTATTAATTTTTGCCCATTTGGAAGAAGTCAATTTTCCGGTAAATCCATCCAGCATATTATTTAAGATTTTTTGCTGCCTTTTGTTTATCCCTTTTTCGGTATTTTCCTTCCAAAATGAATGTTTGAATAATACATTTGCGAGAATTTTTTCTGAAGATTTTAGGGCATTATGTAAACAATTTAAAAACCATGATAGCCACTCAGTAATGTCCAGGTTTCCCTTTTGAGTTTTTTCCAATAGGGCGTAATATTCCTTTCGTTCTACTCTAATTTGTGCAGACATGCTGTAGAATCGTTGTTTAGTCATTTCAGATTTTGACAAAAATAAATCCGTTATGGCTCGTGCTATCCGTCCGTTACCATCTTCAAATGGATGTATGGTGAGAAACCAGAGGTGGGCTATTCCTGACTTTATGACCAAATCTTCTGAAGATGCTTTATTTACCCAGTTTATAAATTTCTCCATCTCCAATTCTACTAAATCAGACGAAGGTGCTTCAAAATGTACTTTTTCTTTGCCCATTGCTCCGGAGGCAACTTGCATGGGTCCTCCGATATCTTTCCTCCAATCTCCTGTTTTTATTTTATACATTCCACTCCATCCAGTAGGAAACAGGGATGCATGCCATCCAAAAAGTCGGTCTCTTGTTAGTTCTTTATCGTATTTCTGAGTAGCGTCCAGCATCATTTCAACCACTCCATCCACATTTCTGTCACTTTCAACTAAACTAGCTATTTCCATACCCAATTTTCGTGCTAACGAAGATCTAACTTGTTCCTTATCGAATATTTCTCCTTCAATTTCGCTGGTTTTTAAGACGTCTTGAGACAACGTTTCTAATAAAGCCTCATTCCTTAGATTTATACCTAATGCTTCCATTCTGCCAGTCAATAATCCCTGAAGATTTCTTACTTTACCCAAAACAGAAATTAACTCTTCGGAATTCCATTTGAAATTTGGCCAGTCTTCTTGTTCGTGCATGTAAATTATTCGTCGCATAATATGCGACGAATATAGGTGCTAATCGTCGCATTTGCAATTTTTTGGGGGAAATTTTATGATTGGGGGCTTTTCTCTCATTGATAAACCACACAAACCGGAGACGCCACATCTATCTTTTCTGGATTATCCCCCAACATCCCCGTTTCCTCATCCCTTTCAAATAACAAGATATAATCATCATCCTGCAGAGCAACCGTTAAAATATCCTCATCCGGTGTTAGATCCATAAATCGGGGCGCAGATCCAACTGCTACTCGCTGAATATGCTCCATTTGGTAAGTTTTGGGATCTGTTTTTAAGACTACTACTTCATTCAGTGGGCCCCGCAAACTCGTGTATAAATATTGACCATCGGCAGTGATGTTGATCGCGGCACTTCCTGGATATCTTTCTTCTCCTTCGACGGGTAGCGAAATTATTTGCTGACGTTCTTTTACGGATCCGTGCCACTCCCATAATTCTACCGTTCCTGTAAGCTCGTTAAGTATGTAGACATGATCTCCCTCAGGGTGCCAGGCCAGATGTCGACAGCCACCTCCCGGCGTTACTGATAGACTATCATTTAGTTGTAGACCAGATGCGGTGGGTAGATAACGATACACTTTGTCGGCGCCCAAATCTACCGCGTAGACCTCCGAACGCAGCGGATGTTCATGGATAAAATGCGCGTGTGGTCCTTCCTGTCGGCCCTTGTTTGGCCCAGTTCCTTCGTGCTGCTGCGACATGCCTCCGGTCAGCGTTCCATCTTTATTGATCGTATATTGAATCACATTCCCACTTCCATAATTGGCTGCCCAGAGAAATTTTCCTTCTCGATCAGTACTGACGTAGCAGGAACCGTTTCCTAAGGAAGAGACCGATTGTATTTCTTTGATGTTATAGTCTGCTAGATCATAAACTAATACTTTTATGGTACTTGCGCCCCCACTCCCCTCGTTCACCGCATAAATAATTTTATGATTAGGAGAGTGGCATATAAAAGAAGGATTAACCACTTCAGCAAAGCTATTTTTGAGTTCCCAGTTCTTGTGATCAACATCAGTGGTATAAATTCCTACGCCCATTCCGTGGCCATCCACATGTCCCTCTTTTTTGGTATAAGTACCAAGAAAGGCCAGGTGCTTTTTCGTTGAATTGGTCTGGTCCATATTTTTTTCTTTTGGCTGACAAGCCAGGATGAATAAGAACATGAATAGGAAAAAAGAGTAGGTTAGATTTTTCATTAAAGTTAATTTATCTGTACTTAAAGAATGAGTTAATAATACCTCATTCCTAAATAGTATAATCAATATTTTTACCAGCCACTACTTTCTTTTTCATATTGGGTTGATTTACTTCGTTGAGCAATTCTTCTTCCGGATCATTGGAGGGAACAATCAATCGAGGTGAGGACGTTTTTTCCGATTCTAAAGCAGGGTTTTCGTCCATCTCAACGGGAGTAGTCGTAGGCATCGATACATCACTTCGATATAGAAATAAATCTTTTACTTCCTGATCGTAATCAAAACGATAAAGCAAATCCTTGATGGAAAAATCAGGCGCTGTTTTTCGATTATTAAAATATTCGTTTAGTCCTTTTACGTCCAACACTTCCGCACCGAGGTACTGGCCCAGCATGTAATAGGCTTCCCACTGTACTGGATCAAAAAACTGATCCGCCGTTGATTCGTGTGGAAAATCAGGATGATAAATTTTGTACTTATATGCTCCGTACATCGTTTCATCGTCCGTTACGATTTTTCCTTTCGGTGCCTTGACACTCGACTTGATATATACCAGTGTACTGGCCTTGATATCATTGCGCACCTGCTCCTCGATGCGCTGGGAGACGACTTGCATTACCTCCGTTACTTTTGGTTGCTGCTGCTTTTTTAACTGGAGCATCGTGGTAGCCAATGCCGGAGGAAGATCAACAATTGACAATGCATCCTCTAATTGAGCAATCAAAGCTTCCGGATCCAGATTTTCTTCGTTCAGAAGTTCATTAAGTTTTAGTAAAACTGGTGTAAGCGGTTCAAATTCATTTGTTTTAAAGGCTAAATTATCTTCTGCGGACAAGGTTTCACCGATGCTCAATTTCCGCACGTGGGTACGCAGGGTGTCTCTTTGCTTAAATAAGTCCTGGACAATATCCTCAGCTATATTTTTATTCACTAAAAAATCCTCCAGGGTTTGATCGTCTGGCTCTTTTTGGAGAATTACGCTAAGTTCTTCTTGGGGCATTCCACGCTGTTGCATTATTTTATTAAAATAAGCATCCTCAATTTTTCGTAATAAATACGCATTTACCAGTTTTTGATCAACGCCTACTTCAATTTGGGAGAGTAATGTTAAGAAAGCCTCCATTACTTTATAAGCATTTTTAATTTCTGCCTGCGTCATTCTTTTAATGATCACCTGCTCGATAGCTCCGATACCTTCGTCTAGTCTATCATCAATCAAGTGTCGAATAATACGCTTTGGCAACCGAACCTTATCTTTAAATCGCGTACTCAGTAATCCTGCTTGTTTAAGAATCGATTTGATTTTTTCTGGCTCGTTTTCGATAGCGTGTGCCAGTACTGTTTTGATCCCTTCGGTTCGATTATGGGTCTTATCGCCATTACAAAAAATCATGGTATTTAATAGAGCGACAACGACTTCGGTATTGCCCGCATCCAGTCCTTCCAGCTGATTTCTGAGTTCGTTGACTTCTTTAAATTCGTTGATAACCCGGAAGATAATTCTCACCAATAGTTTGCCATCATAATCGAGTAATTTGATGGCATCTTTTAGGTCGGGATAATTTACCAGTACCTCAAAAGACCGGTAATTTTCGTCCTTTATCGGGTTGCCTGCCGAATCCAGTGCTATAATTTCATCCCATAAATGGTAGACATCAGCGATGGCAAATCGTTCTAGCGAATATCCGTATGAGGGTTTTGGTCGAATCACATCTTCGGGAATATGGCCTTTCCGAAATTCGATAGAAAGTCCCAATTCGTTACGAGCCCGTACGGTCAAAACTTCTAAGTCCGCAAAACTATACAACGGATCAGCCCCCGCATCCACGGATAAAATAAGGCGGCAACGACGGCGTAATAATTCATAAACTCCTAGATTTTCAATGTGCCCTCCGTCGGAGATATTGAGTTTACGGTTAGAAGTACCGATTTTAGAAAACAGTTCTTTAAAAAAATACCACGGCCACCAGACTCGCTCCGCCTCGTTGCGTTTGAGAGGATTAGAAATCCAAAATCCCAAACGGACGTTGAAGGTGGTCATTAATACGCTGAGCATTTTATTGGAATACGTTCCCATTCCTGGGTTCACGGCAGCGGCGGAAATAGTAGTCGCTGCAGGAAGGGTCAATTCCTGATAATCTTTGAATGTATCAGTGTCCACATATCCCGTAATTTTTGAACCAAAATAAAATGGTGATAAGAGAAAATAGTCACTTGCTTTGGCTCCCTTAAAGTTATCGTCTCCACCACCCAAGAGTTGCAGGTTCAAACAAGTATTAATTAATGGATAAGGCGCTACTAGATTTTGGGGCGAAGTATCGTTTTGTTTAATAAGTTTAGATAGTTCTATGTTTTTATATTTTTCACCAAAATGTAAATACGCATCAGCAAGTTGATTTCTGTAGAAACGGTGAAAACTAATGGCGTTAGGATTGGCAAAATATCCCAGTGCAATAGCCAGGATGGCTGCTAATATATGTAAAAGGATGATGACCGGTTCTCCAACATCAGATAAAGCAAGGATCCGTTTGCAGAGTGCTCCATTAGAGAAGGGTATTTGCTCGCAGTTTATTTCCGATGAAACTATATTTAAGAAAACCAAAAAGCCACCAGCGAAAATCGTCACTGCCGCCAACATTCCTTCCGCTTGATTAAATTTTCGGGAAATACCCAGATCATACTTCAATTTTAAATTATAGATAAAATGAACCAAGTAAATAGAAAAAAACAGTCCTATCCCGATTTCTACTATATGAAAGTCATCAATGAAGTCGTATATCCAATTCTTAATTTTAAATTTCCCCATCATCTTCCGCACCCTACCAATTCCGGATAGAACCGTAAAAAATAGAAAAATAAAAATCAATGGACTTACCCAACTCATCAGCGTACTCACTAGATAGCCGATCACCAGAATGAAGGTGTTCCACACTTTTCCTTTACCAATACCTGGCATCATGTATTCTCCACGGTCGCGAAGATAGTTAATATGATCTTGATGAAATAAATCCTCATAAGCGGCCTCAGGTTGATTTTTCATCTCTGCAGACCTTCTCTTTAACAAAGATTGCACGTAAGCACCAGTATACCCGCCACCAGAAACAGTAGACAGGTAATCTGCTTTTTTTAAAACACCAAATTTATTAAGGGTTTTTAGAATGCCCAGGTTGATCGTAGCGGATCGAATTCCACCACCGGACATGGCGATTCCAAAACGGGTATCATCCAGTTGATCTGCTTCGGCGTCACCATTTCGATATTTTCTTCTGGCTTTTAAATGCGCATCTTCCTCCTCGATGACCTGATAAAAGTTGAGTTTTTTCTTTTTTGACATGGGGAAGTAAGTTTTCAAATTGGGTAAGGAAAGTTAACCCGTTCAGCTTCAAATAACTGATCCTTGACACGATCTGTTTTATTACTAAACTTGTCCGTGAACTTGGACTTTCCCTTTATCCCAAGTTACTGGTAATCAATAATTCTAAATCCGTGTATTTAATACCAAAGCGTTCACTCAGGTACTTATTGGTGAGCGTCCCTTTATAAATATAGACCCCGTGTTGCAATCCCATATCATTCTGTATGAGTCTTTCCAGGTTCCCGGATGCGCCTACCCTTAACAATATAGACACTAAAATATTACTTACCGCAATTGAAGCCGTACGGGCTACTTTTGACGGAATATTGGGTACACAATAATGAATTACATCATGTTTGGTAAAAGTTGGCCGGTCGTGATTGGTTACTTCGGAAGTAGCAAAACACCCTCCCTGATCAATGCTGACATCAATAATCACGGCACCTCTTTTCATTTTTGAAACAATCTCTTCGCTGACGATAATGGGTGTCCGCCCCGAAGGCGAATGCATTGCGCCAATCGCCACATCTGCCGTCAATAGTTCTTTCTCCATCTGCATAGGATTTAAAGAAGATGTGTTGAGTTGGCGACCTACTTGAGTCTGCAATCGCATCAATTTCGATATATTATCATCAAATATACGAACCTCCGCGCCCAGCCCGATGGCTACCCGCGTAGCAAATTCTGCGACGACTCCCGCCCCCAGGATGACAACTTTAGCACAAGGCACACCAGATACCCCGCCGAGAAGTACGCCTTTTCCACCGTTAGAGTTGGTCATCAGTTCTGCGGCTGTCAGCATGATACTCATGCCCGCCAACTCGCTCATAATCCGTACCACGGGAAAAGCATTGTTCTCATCTTTGATGTATTCCATCGCCATGGCAATCACGCGTTTGGAACGTAGCTTCTCGATATAATCGCGCGTAATGATGGGTAAATGCAGGGGAGAAAATAAAATTTGATTGGGTCGCAGATAGTCTATTTCTTCTAAGGTCGGTGGTGCGATCTTGATAATGATATCCGACTTATAAACCTGCTCTTTGCTGTACGCAATATCAGCCCCTGCTTCAGAATAGCGATGATCAGAATAATTGGCTTTAAGACCAGCTTCCGTTTCGATGACGACCCGATGACCAAAGTTGACCAGCGTAGCTACCGCTGAAGGTACCAATGCCACCCGACGTTCCTGCAATGTTGTTTCCTTGGGAATGCCAATGAACATGATATTCGACTTCCGCTGGACTTGCAGCATTTCTGTTTGAGTCTGAAGACCACCTTCTGTGAAAATCTTAGGAATGGGTATCCGCTTCTTCTTCTTTTCGTCACTCATGCCGTATTATTTGAATAATTTGAGAAATCGCTGATGCGACCTCTACAAAAGTATAATTTTCCGCTTTGAATCTTCAACGATTTCAATTTTTATTTTCAGAACATCTTCCTGCAACAAAGGAGCGACCAGATCGGGCCATTCAATCAGACAAAGCGCGTCACCGTATAGTAAGTCCTCAATACCGATATCAATCGCCTCATCAAGGCTATTTAGCCGATAAAGATCCAGGTGGTAAATAATTCCCTGGTCCGACTCATATTGATTTATTAGGGAGTACGTAGGGCTGGTGATCTTTTCGGTTACCCCATATTGCTGACAAATACGCTGAATTAAGGTGGTTTTACCAGCTCCGATCTCCCCCGAAAATAGCCAAATTTTACGATCAGCCGCATATTTTGTAATCTTTCCAGCAATAGCTGGTAAACCAGCCAGATTTTCTACAATTAATTCCATAAGTTAACTTCCCTGATTTTATCCTTTAAGTGGTGAAATTTAGGGGATTTTGGACAAATTTAGGGGATTTTTTGATCTTTAAACAAAGACGGGGTTGCTTTATTAAAGATTGAGATAATAAAGTGGCATTTAATAGTCCTTTTATACACATATTTAGACGGAAATAATAGGTTTTTTTTCCTTGCTTTTTATCGGTGATTTATGGCGAGATTATCCCTTAAAACACCTCTAAAAACCGAATAAAATGCGTATTTTTACAACATGGAAGAAAATAATAAAAAAGGCGCTTCAATGCCTAGAAAAAACGATTATGGTGCCAATAATATTCAGGCACTTGAAGGTTTAGAAGCAGTACGAAAAAGACCTGGAATGTACATCGGTAGCACCGATACCAAAGGTCTTCATCATCTGGTTTGGGAAGTTATTGATAACTCCATTGATGAACACTTAGCAGGACATGCTTCATTGATCACCACCACCGTCCATCCGGATAATTCTGTTTCTGTAAAAGATAACGGTCGAGGTATTCCAACCGGAATGCATAAAAAATTACAAAAGTCTGCCCTTGAGGTGGTCATGACCGTTTTGCACGCAGGTGGAAAATTTGATAAGGATACTTATAAAGTATCTGGTGGTCTGCACGGAGTAGGTGTTTCGTGTGTAAACGCATTATCAAGTTACCTGAAAGCGGAGGTGCACCGAGAAGGTAAAATTTTTACACAAGAATATTCTGAAGGTAAACCAACCACAGAAGTAAAGGAATTTGGTAAATCTTCCGAAAATGGAACGATCATCACTTTTAAGCCGGATGCGTCCATTTTTGAAACACTGGAATATAAATACGAAACTCTCGCTACCCGTATCCGCGAACTTGCCTTCCTTAACAAAGGACTACATCTTGTCTTAATTGACGAGCGTAGAAAAGATGAAAAGGGAGAATTTGTACGGGAAGAATTTATGTCTGAAGGTGGACTCTCCGAATTTGTGGCTTACCTCGATGAAGGTAAAACCAAATTGATCGATAAACCCATCCACGTAACTGGAAAAGAGGAAAACGTAGAAGTAGAGGTAGCTATTCAGTATAATACGACCTTCTCCGAAAACATCCATTCCTACGTTAACAATATCAACACCCGCGAAGGGGGTACGCACGTTGCAGGATTCCGTCGGGCGGTCAACCGGGAATTCAAAAAATACGGTGATGATAATGGTCTATTCAAGAAATTAAAATTCGCTATCTCCGGAGAAGATTTTCGGGAAGGGCTGACAGCCGTAATCTCCGTAAAAGTACCGGAGCCTCAATTTAAAGGCCAAACGAAGGGAGAACTTGGTAACTCCGAAGTAACCGGAATCGTATCACGTGCGGTTGGTGAAATCATCGGTCACTATCTGGAAGAAAATCCCAAACAGGCCAAACGAATTATCGAAAAAGTAATTTTGGCGGCTACCGCTCGACACGCAGCCCGTAAGGCGCGAGATATGGTACAACGTAAAAACGTACTGACCGGAAGTGGTTTACCGGGTAAGTTATCCGATTGCTCTTCTAAAGATCCAAACGCTTCGGAAATTTTCCTCGTTGAGGGAGACTCGGCGGGTGGTACGGCCAAGCAAGGCCGGGATCGAATGTTTCAAGCGATTCTGCCCTTGAGAGGTAAAATTCTCAACGTAGAAAAAGCCATGGAATACAGAATCTACGAAAATGAAGAAATCAAAAATATGTTTACCGCTTTGGGGGTAAGCATCGAAGATAAAGAGGATGTAGGCAAGGTGCTCAATATCGAAAAATTACGTTACCACAAGATAGTCATTATGTGTGATGCCGATATTGATGGTAGCCACATTGTTACGTTGATTCTGACGTTCTTCTTCCGATACATGAAGGTATTGATCGAGGAAGGATATTTATACATCGCCGCACCACCATTGTACATGGTAAAAAAGGGTAAGCAATTCCGCTACTGCTGGAATGAAGAGGAACGAGCCGATGCAATTACCGCGTACGGTGGAAGCTTAACGGAAGAAAACTCGAACATCAAGATTCAGCGATATAAGGGTCTGGGAGAAATGAACGCCGAGCAGCTTTGGGAAACGACGATGGATCCAACCGCCAGAATTTTACGCCAGGTGGAGATTGAGGATGCCGTAGAAGCAGATCGTGTTTTTTCTATGTTAATGGGCGATGAAGTTCCACCACGTAGAGCATTTATTGAAGCAAACGCAAAGTATGCGAACGTAGATGTTTAAGGAATGAGTTAATAATAAATTTACGTTTTTGGCTTGATCTTTTTGCCGCTAGTCTCGTTAAAAAGCCTCGTGATAGCGCGGCTATGGCAGCCCGACCGTTCCGGTTC
>Ga0209187_1002936_pt1 | contig 15147 bp, 12 predicted proteins | sample BantaG_FD_187430 | JGI IMG/M metagenome (GOLD analysis project Ga0209187, IMG submission 187430) | Marine algal microbial communities from Bantry Bay, Ireland - BantryBay_4 metaG (SPAdes) (version 2) | ecosystem: Host-associated > Algae > Red algae > Unclassified | place: Bantry Bay, Ireland... | reverse complement strand
CAATTTACAGAACCCGTCAAGGGTATATAAATGGCTGGCAGCACACAAAGCTAACCCTGCACAGCCACCCTTGACTGAACCTGAAAATTAACACGTGAGTTGCCTAAGATTTGAAAAAAACGAAACCTTATTTGAATTATTATTTAACATGGACACACTTATATGAACTATCCCACGTAATGACATATTTAAGAACAAGTTTTTAAAGTAAACTTTAACACCATTCAACTATTTTTTCTTTCTTGCTTTTACCTCATTTACATCTAAAAGCCATAGATTTCGACTATCATCATTACACAAAATCAGTTACCATGGCATTTAGAAACTTACGTTACAAAGCAGTTACATTATTTATCATATTTGTTTTTACTAATTACCTAATGGGTCAGATACTCTTAGAAGTAGAAGGTGCATCACAATCTGGGCATATCGGTATCAACACACCACCAGAAATGGGTACTCCCCTATCAGTATCGACACGATTTTCATCAATGGCGAAATTCAATTCTAATGCGGCCAGCTCGTTATTAGAATTTTATAAAAATGGTGCAAGAACCGGTGCCATCTCGAATATAGGTTCACTCATCTCTTTGTTATCTGATAATGGGACTGTATCCTTAAGAAGTGGTGGCAATACCTTTCTAGCCATGAATCCAGGCGGAAATACTTATATAGGAGGTTCTGGCTTTCCTAATTCTAGCCTTCCTCAATCTAATCATAGCCTTCTTGTGCTACAGCGCAAATCAAATTCAGGAATAGGTCTCAGGCATGAAGCATCGAATAACGAATGGGAACTGACCATAGATGAAGGGGTACTTGGAACTGATGAAGCCTTAACGTTAGTTTATAATGGTAATTTTAAAGGGCAATTTTCACCAATGGACGGTACATACACCAGCTCATCTGATCGAAGGTTAAAAGAAAATATCAGGAATTCAGGTGAAGTCTTAGAATTAGTGAAAAAATTAAAACCAAGTCGATATTTCTACAAAGGGTTTGAGCAAGAATCAATTGGCTTTATAGCTCAAGACCTGCATAAAGTATTCCCAGAATTAGTAAGTAAATCAGAAAACTTCGATCTATTATCTGTGAATTATTCTGCAATGAGCACTGTAGCTATTGCAGCGATTCAAGAGCAACAATCAATCATAGATGCTCAACAGATCGAAATTCAATCACTTGCAGATCTGATTCAAGACCTTTCTAATAGAATTAAAAAATTAGAGGATAAGGATTAAACTGACTTCGGCTGGCTAAGCAAGGTCTTAAGGTTGTGGGCTTGAAACAATTTGATATTCCACATACTGCTAGATCTTCTCATGGGCTAACTCGGGTTATTAGACTCACCTACTGTGAAGACCCGTCCCATGTTTCTTGTTGCGTAGAGCCTACCCACTATGGGTTAATATAGGAAACATTTCTGGAGAAAAGCTTTTTTTTAAAACGGGCTCTGTGGATATAGGAGCTACAGATTCTCTGATAGAGGATTCTTATTACCAGAAAGAGCTACGGTTCCCTTCGTAAAAGCCATCTCAACAAGTAGGAGCAAGCACTCATGCCAGGGAAAAATTGTTAATCTGGCAGGCGACCACAAATGGTGTCAGTGTCACCACCCATAAGGGCTACTACCAAGCAGACACATAAATTATCACCAGTAGCGCATGGAGTGGTGGGCTAATATCGATGCTTTACAACATCGCATTTCCTGAAAGACAAGTCTTGCCATCGCTACAGCCCAAACAACCAGATATATTTACACCAGAAAAAAGTCGTAGATGATAATGAAGAATTACTAGATGAAGAAGAAATGAGATGGACAGAAAAAGTTAAGACTCACAAAAAGAAGTGGAATACTGAATTAGATAGATTAACTAAATAATTTACAAACATAAAAGTTCAACTATGTGATTCATTGAACTCAAATGAAAAATATACGTTAATCATCACACCATATCTAGAATCAATAAGAACAGCTATTACAAGCCAAACGTAAAAGGGTATCAAAATTAGATTATTAAAAGAGTTTTTGATTTGGGCAATGATGCATATAGTTGTAAACATATGGATGCTATACTTAATTATGGGTTAAGAAATTTTAAGCATGTACAGTATGGCAGGAATGCACGTCAACCAGCGTTGATAGAATCTTAAAAGGTGCATATTACTTTGATGACGACGAAAAGATCGTTGGCTCATATACAGTCTCTGACAGATATTAAGTTTGACGTATTACTTAAAAGATGAAGTGGTGACATTTGCAGCAAGTATTGACTGCGTGGATCCTCTCTCCTATCCATTTTGAGTAAGCCTGATCTTTTAATAGTACACAATTCACCTTTTTTGATATAGAGATCTATCGAATCAAGCTTCAGAGATCTTTACATCAAAAAAGCCTAAATGCTTTCGCATTCAGGCTTACATTTGTGACCGCGGGAGGATTCGAACCCCCAACCCTCGGAGCCGAAATCCAATATTCTAATCCAGTTGAACTACGCGGCCGATTAAAAATCAAAGTTAATTCAAAATATGAGTTAGCAATATGAAAATCAGTATTATTCTTCTCTACTTAATCAATAAATACAATCTGGCTGACATCTTAAATTTTCTAGCTGTATTACTCTAAACCTGACAAGATCATCTTGATGCTATCTGGAGAGTCAAGGTTTTCGGCCTACTAAGCCGATCTCAGCAATCAAATTTCCTATTAGTCATTTGACAATAGGGATATAATTAAAGAAGGAGAAGTCCGATAAATGATGAATCATCAATAAAATTCATGCATAAATGGCTAAAAAGGGTTGTATTTATTAACTTATAGCCAGAATAGTGTCCATTTTGCTCATAGATAAAAGAAAAAGCATAAAATCCAATCCCCTTAGTGCTTTGTATTCATACCTGAGTACTGCGTTTGCTCTGCTATTTTTCATTTCTTCATCGATTCAGCTTACAGCTCAAAAACTAAGATGTACTCATGATGCAGTAGTAAGCTCAATAGATGACAATCGACTAAAATCTGAAAATAGATCTACATTCATCTTACAAGTGGTCGTCCATGTGGTATGGAATCAAGATGAAGAAAACATCTCAGATGAACGCATCAGTAACCAAATATCGAGAATCAATGAGGACTTCAACAAGCTCAATGAAGACATAGACTTGGTACCAGATTTATTTCAAGATTTAATAGGAAATGCAGAAATTAAATTTGAATTGGCTAAGGAAGATCCATTCGGTACACCTACGAATGGCATTAATAGACGGCAGACTGACATCAAGACTATCGGTAGTACACTGTCATCTGATCAGAAAGAAGTCATTAAATATTCTACCTTAGGCGGGATAGATGCTTGGGATACCAATCATTATATCAATATATGGGTCGGAAGAACAGTTGAAGTATTCGGCCTGACAGCGACACTATCATCTGCTGGTACGAAAGATGATGGAATCATCATCACACCTGAAGCCTTTGGAGAATTTGAAGATGATAGTTCGATTACTAATAAAGGACGAACATTGACTCATGAGCTGGGGCACTATTTCGGATTAATACACTTATGGGGTCGGGATAATGGCTGCGGAACAGATGATGATGGAATCGTGGATACCCCGGAGCAAGAAAGACCTTATTCTGGATGCAAAATATTTCCTCAAGTCTCCTGCGGAAGTGTGGATATGAATATGAATTTTATGGATTTCTCCAATGATACGTGCTTACTCTTCTTCACTAACAATCAAGTCCAACTCATGAGAGATGTGCTGACTACTATTAGGTCAGGTATAATCGTCAGTGATGAAGACATATTTATACCTAAGCCTTTAGAGGATATAGAGATATCTGTACATGATAACACCCTATTGATAAGGCCTGCGTCAGTCATAGACGGTCCAGTATTTATTGAGTTCTACAGTATTTCCGGCCAGCCCTTACATAAGGAAACCTTAAATATTCTGAATGATCATCGGATAAATACGAATTACTTACCAAAAGGAGTTTATATACTGTCCATTCGAACTGCAAATCAAAGATTTACGGATACTTTTGCAGCTGGATTCTAAAAACTAATTAGCTGACATTCCATGAATATTAGACTTTTATCAGGATTAATGATCCTATTCTTGATCAGTTGTGGTTCTACTAAGAACTTAATCAATGAAGATTTTAATGTGATGATGCACAAAGGGGCCTGCTTTGGCAGCTGCCCAGTCTACACCTTAACCATTGATAATCAAGGTAATGCGACTTACGACGGGGAGCGATTCACTGAGAAAGTAGGGAAGCATAAAATGAAAATAAAAAAATCTGAATTGCAAGCCATCGCAAAGCAGCTTTCTGATATGAACTTCTTCGCACTCAGTGAAGACTACAAAAGTGATGTTGCCGATCTACCCTTAGTTAATATCAGCCATACTAATAAGGGCTTGTCAAAAATGGTCAAAGGAAAGGATAGAAGACCTGAGTCTTTATTAGAATTACAGTCTTTATTAGAGAAAGTCGCACAGACTGAAGGCTGGAAGTCGTTGGAACCAGCAGCGGATTTGACTCAGAAGGAAGAGGAGGAGGAAGAAACGGAAGAAGAGGACAAGGAAGTCATCGAGAGAGAGCTCATCATACAGTTCAAACCGGGAACGATCATCAGCAGGTGGATGCGCGAATTTAGAGAATATCAGATGTATGTCCAAAAGCCTCTGACACAAGATAAAAAGACCTGGATCGTACAGTATAATACCAGTCTGATCAGCCCACAGGTGATGCTGCATAAGGTACAGGGACATAAGGGTGTAGAGTCCGCAGAGTTTAACACCAAGGCGTCGCTGAGGTAGATTTTAATAATCCACGCTTCTTATAAATTAATACCTCAACAGCAGTAAGGCTCGCTCGGACTTCTCTAATGAGGGGTATTCAGAATTAAAGCATAAACACATTTTTTATAGATGCAAAGCTTACTTGCACTCGCCGTGCGGGCCTTCCTGCCCACCCGTACTCAGTGGTACGTTTCCTTCTTTATCATAGACACATTTAGAATCTATGAAAAGTGCTAAAGTCATATCAGCTTGACCAACAGTTCTCTTAATTCTGAATTTATTTACTACTACTGAATTTGCATAGATTATTTACTATCAAAAAAGAAAGAGTAAAGACTGAATCGAACTTAGGAAGAATAAGGGCAATATCTGCTTATACGCTTCTCTTAAGCACCTACATAGCTCACTTCCTTCACAGCCTTGATAATTTTCTCAGCGTTAGGCATATATTCTTCTACGAATACTGCTGCATATGGAAGAGAAGTATCTGCGGCATTGATCCTGGTCACGGGTGCATCTAAATAGTCAAAGGCGTATTTCTGGACTTCATAAGCGACTTCTGCAGAGACGCCTGCAAATGGCCAGCACTCATCTACCACGACAAGGCGGTTTGTCTTCTTGACAGATGTAACGATAGTATCTATATCTAATGGTCTGATGGTTCTTAAGTCGATGACTTCTGCGCTGATGCCTTCTGCTTCGAGCTTAGTCGCAGCATCTTTGACCAGCTCCATTGACTTATTATAGGATACTATGGTGACATCAGTTCCTTCTTTTCTGACGATGGCTTTACCAATAGGCACAAGATATTCTCCTTCCGGGACTTCTCCTTTCAGTCCATACATCATCTCTGACTCCATGAAGCAGACTGGATCATTATCTCTGATCGCAGATTTAAGTAGGCCCTTACTATCAGCAGGATCGACTATAGAGATCACTTTCAGTCCTGGACAATTAGCCATCCATGATTCAAATGTCTGCGAATGCTGCTGAGCCAACTGCCCTGCAGCTCCTGATGGCCCTCTGAAGACGATCGGGCACCTATATTGTCCAGCGGACTGAGATAAGGTCTTAGCAGCGTTATTGACGATCTGATCAAATGCTAAAACCGCAAAATTCCACGTCATAAACTCGATGATTGGTCGAAGACCATTCATCGCAGCACCTACACCCACACCTGCAAAGCCGAGCTCTGTGATCGGCGTATCAATAACTCTCTCTGGTCCAAACTCATCCAGCATACCTTTACTGACCTTGTAAGCCCCATTATACTCTGCGACTTCTTCTCCCATTAAGAAGACATCAGGGTCTAACCTCATTTCTTCTGACATGGCTTCTCTTAATGAATCTCTAAGCGTAATTATTCTGGACATAGTTCAATATTTTAAGATTGCAAAAATAAGTAATCGATTGACATATTTCTTAAATGTGGAAAATAAAGCGTTAGGGATTTAAGAACCATACATTGTTGTTCCTATCCGTATCAGTCATTCTGTGATCTGGGTCTACCTTAATTTCCAAGATGGCTTTATCTACGACCAGCGTATAGACAGGATGCGTCCATGGCCAGTCTGGACTATAGCTGAAGGTACGATCACCGTCCTTCTGTTTTTCACCTCGCATGATGCGTAGTGGTATATTGAATAATTCAGAAGTCCCATCGGCGTATTTCACTTCCACATCGAGTGGCATCGGCATGACACCATCTTTCACTAAGATGATTTTATACTGATCATCATCCGCTGGCTCAACAGCATAGATGGCATAGTCAGGGTGATGTGTCGAGTTAATCCAGTATTCTTTATACCAGTCCAGCTCCATGCCAGATTCTTTCTCCATGATTCTGATGAAGTCATTCGGATTTGGATGTTTGAATTTCCAAGTATTAAAGTAGCGCAGCATACCAGACGCAAGTGCTTCTTCTCCGATAATATACTCTAACTGTCTTAAGAATATTCCACCCTTAGTGTAGGCCGCTGTGCCATAGGCGGTGTTAGTCTGATAGTGATCTGAGTGAGTACTCAGCGCTTCGTCTAAACCCGTGCTGATAAAGTTATAGTATCTGTTGAAATTACCTTCATGTGGATTAATGACTGGCTTAGATTCTCCCAGCAGGCCTTTCTCTTTTAGGTGATTCATTGTCTCAGCTGAAGCAAATGTAGTGAAGCCCTCATCCATCCATGAGTAGAGTGATTCATTAGTCCCGAGGACCATCTGGAACCAACTATGTATCCATTCGTGCACAGATACGCCAACTAAACTTCCCAGCCTTCTTTCTCCAGTGATCAGTGTAAGCATCGGATATTCCATTCCTCCATCTCCACCCTGGACAAAGTTATAGACAGGATAAGGATATACTCCAAATCGTTGATTTATATATCGAAGAGCTTCATCCATAATCGCTGGCAGAGCTTCCCAGTTTTCATTAGTCTTTTCTCCAGGTATGTATGCGAAAATCATATTTGTCCCATTATATGCTTTCTGCTGTACGATCTTATAGTCACGATCACTTCCCCATGCAAAGTCATGGACATTCTCTGCGATGAAGTGCCACTTTTTCTTGCCGCTCATTATCTTGACTTGCGCAGAATTAGGCGCATAATCGCCGCCTACTTCTTGAGGATTCTGTAGTACGCCAGATGCTGCGATCACATAATTTTCATCAATATTGATCTCTACATCAAAGTCTCCCCATACACCGTGAAATTCTCTTCCCACATAAGGATTAGAGTGCCATCCTTGGTAGTCGTATTCGCTAAGTTTTGGGTACCACTGGGCCATAGAATAATCCACGCCTTCTGCATTATCTCTACCTGATCGTCTGATCTGCACGGGTACTTGAGCATCAAATGCCATAGATAATTTAGTCTTTGATCCAGGTAGTATCGGCTTCGCCAGTCTAACTTCCAGTATGGTCCCTTCCATATTATAGTCAGTACTCATCCCATCCTGAGTCAGTGAGCTTACTTTCTGATATCCTATCTCATCCTCTTCAAGCGCATAGATTCTGCTACTCACTCTCCCGTCTGGATCAGGTATGGTCCTGGATCTTACGTCCATCATACTGTTTGGCTGGAATGCATTGAAGTACATGTGATAGAATATTTGAGTCAAAGTATCAGGAGAATTATTATAATAAGTGATGACTTGCTCTCCACTGAATTGATGTGTACTGACATCAAAATCGATGTCCATATCATACTCAATTCTTTGCTGCCATCGTTCTTGAGCTTGAGCTATAATCAGCTGACTGATACTTAATAAAATGCATAGAAGAATTAATCTCATCATGTCTAATTATATGAACTGATAAATTTAGGCTATTTGATCCACATTATTTTTGAAAATCGAACCCCAAATCCATGTAAATTTTCTTTTACAAATGTAAATAAATAACAAAGCCTGTACTAGAAAGACGACATTAGTCAACCAAATATGAGCCTCCGCTACTTTCCATATAGCATCTGTTTGTACCACGCTATTTCCCACACCTACAATTAATGCGCTATATATATTCATGGCGGCATGTATGCCGATGGCTATCTCTAATCCATGATCATAGATGGTCACCATCCCGAGTAAGAGACCTGCTGAGACGTAGTACCACATCATAGGTATCACTCCGTATTTACTGACTTCTGGATTAGTCCCATGTACTAAAGCAAATAATACTGTAACAATGATAACGACCAGTAGTTTATGATTAAATACATTGAATAATCCCTGCATGAGGTAACTTCTGAAAAATATTTCTTCAAATGTAGTTTGAATCGGCAGGATCAATAAAGAAATAAAAATCAAAGGCAAGAAGGACGATAAATTAAATGTCAAGTAATATTGATCTGGATAAATCAAGAATTGGACTAACTCACCTAATCCAAGCAGGACTGTCCATAAAATAAAGCTAAATCTGATCTTGCTCCAGCTTATTCTCTCATATGGATTGTACATATGATGAAATTTTTTTTTGTGAGCAATCGTGATCATGAAGTATAGACTGACAAATGCTGAGACAAACATCAGTAGTAATAAGAAAAAACCAAGATTATTACTCATCCCAATAGAGGAGAAGTCAGGATTTTTCAAGAACCCTGCTGTATCCAGTCCTGAATTAGTCTTTTCTAACTGGTAGGATATGACAGTCATCAGTGGCATCTGCCCTAAGGCATAAGCTAACATGACGACTAATAGCGTTGCCATATATATTAGAGGGTTATTGAGACCAGACTTAGCGTGCTTGAAGAACATTTAATGTAATGTAAAGAAGTTGGGGAGTGATCGAAAATTTATGGTAGACTCATTCTATCTTTTATTTAGAAAACTATGATAATGAACCGCATTTATGGGGTGCGTCCAAGATATAAGAACTGAAGAAAGTTTCTTTACAATACTCTATTTGGTGTAATTCATCTCATGAGCTATTTCATCATCCTAATCATAGATGATCCATTTTCCAATTGGGTTTTTCTTGTGTACATATTGACCTTTCACTTTTACTTGATCGGTTTCATAATAGAGAGTCACAGGTCCTTCTGCTTTGATATCAATAAAAGTCCCTTTAATTTCCATGCCTCCTTGAGGATCAAAATTTATCCAGTGACCATTAGCTACTCCTTATATATACTGTCGCATGGTTAACATATGACCATTCTCATACCGTCCGTATAAGATACCTGTGAAAGGCGTATCACCCCCTATTCAAAATAAACATTAGCTGCTTTATGAGGTTTTGTCACTGTCTCAGACATGGCGATCATCATTTAAAAAGAAAGAACAATACAGCATTGAAAAACGAGAATAATCTTCATGTTTATACCGAAGAAAAATTGGTTTGGGACTTTTTAAACCTGCAAACCCTTTTCTTTCAAGTTTTATACTCGATCGATTTTCCTACCGATAGCTATAGTATAAAATAGCATTGGTATAAGGCTGAAAACAACTAAAATAGATCACTGTCTATGAGCTGAGTGAAGATTTTATCAATAGTAATTTTTTTGTACAATAGAGGTGAGCATATTCTGTAAATTGGGCTAAGCCTTCACCGCACATAGATTAATCCAATGCCCCTTTTCCCAAATGATCTTCACTTCAGCAAACCCAGCTTTTGTCAGCCAAGTCCTTTGATTCTCTAAGTTATCAGGGCGATCGAATGCTGCATAATGCTCCATCAGCCATGCCCATTTATTACCGCCCGGATTGTGATTCCTCACATGAGCTTCCCATTCTTTGAGCAAAGCTGGGTGATCTTCATCGGATTTATTGATGAATAAGTCAGATATCACAAATAAGCCACCAGGCTTCAGAGCAGTATGTATTTTTTTAAAAAGTTGTTGCTTTTCTTCACCATCACAATGATGCAAGCTGAAGCCTGCTACCGCTAAATCATATGTGGCTATTGGAAAATCAAACTCACTAAAATAAGATTGGATATAGTCTACACGACGATCAAGAAATCTCTGTCTGCATAGTGCCAGCATCTCAGCTGAAGCATCGACTAATGTATATTTTGATCCGCCATATTTACTCATGAGTCTATCAGTTACGATTCCGTTACCACATCCTATGTCGAGAATATGCTCTACCAGATGGTCATGAGGTATAGCATCTAAGAATACCTCAAGTAATACTTCATAATGCGGCACGACAGCGATCATGTCCTTTTTATAATTCTTAGAAAAAGCATCGAATTCTGATGAAATATTTTCTTGGATTAAACTCATAAGTTTACTATTTGACTACTTCTATGGTATCAGATTTATTCAACTCATTATTGCTTAGAGTATTTAGATAATTAGATTCAATCATCTCTTTTAAGCTATTGTACTGAGCCATAGAATTTTTATCTATACCCTGTCGAAATATTTGTAGCAGTGCCGTCGTCCAAGTTTCTTTGCCTGTATATTCATTGATCGCCTTCACTACCGTCGCTGTATCGCCTTGTGCAGAGAACTGCATGAGGGTGTTACCGATAAGATGATCACTATCAAAATCAAAACCATAGGTGTCATATTCAATTATTTCAGTGACCGTCTGGTTCATGATGGATTCTCCTTCGTTAATCGAGCTTAGGTTAATCACATATTCTGCGCCAGCTTCTCCTTCTTGACCATTGACTAAGCTGATCGACTTCAGACCAGGCATCCAGTCTGGCATCAAGCTTTTATCCAAGTATTGAGACCAGACGTACTCCGTAGGCGCTTGAATGACTATTTCATCAGTGCTTTTTTGTCCTGGAGAGAGCAGCCCCACTAACAGAAATAATATGACGATAACGACAATAACAAGTAAAAACCACAAGAATGACTTCATATCAATGCTTTTAGTGTGTAAAATTAGAATTTTAGCCATTCATAGATAATATCCAGCCAATAATCTATTTCAATTAGCAGTATGTATTAGAAATTGTACCTTTGCGGCGCATTTCGCAGAGCTATATGGATAAAAATCAATTTATAGGATTCGCCCTCATTTTAGCCATCATTGTAGGATGGTCATTAATGACAGCGCCTTCTAAAGAAGAATTAGAAAGACAGAAACACCTAAAGGACTCTATCGCTCAGGCAAGGCTTGCCTTAGAAGAGGGGCCTGTATCAAGTGAGCTGGATGTCAGCGCCATTGAGTCGGACCCCGATATCAGTGACAGTCTTCGCATGAATCAGCTGACTGAATCATATGGAGACTTTGCTTCCAGCAGTGTGGGTGATGAAGAATCATTCAATCTGAGCAATAACCTGATCAGTATTAATTTTTCTAATAAAGGCGGATTCATCAAAGAAGCCATTCTGAAAGAACATAAAAAGATCCTACAGGATAAAGACTATAATGAGACTAAGGTCGACCTGAAGCTACTCGAAGATGACCGAAATAAATTAGAATACATCATACCCGTCAATGGTAAAAGCATCAGCTCAGCCGACTTATTCTATGAGGCTAAACAAAGTGGTAATAAATTATCATTCAAAGCTAATGCTGGGAGCGGATATGTAGAGCATGTCTATGAATTACTGCCGGACTCTTACAAACTGGACTATCACTTCAATATCGTCGGACTGCAGAACAGTATAGATAGATCTACTGATGTGATCACAATGAACTGGGTCAACTACCTCGATAAGTTGGAAATCAATGAAACCTTTGAAAAATTCTACACCACGACTTATTATAAAGAAATAGATGAAAGCTCTGACTATTGTAGCTGTCGGGGAGATGATGAAGAAGTCTTAGAAGATAGATCTATCAAGTGGGTCTCTGGTGTGAATCAGTTTTTTAATTCATCAATAATCGCAAAAGATCAAGCATTTGAAGGTGCTGAGTTCAAGATCAAAATGATGGATGAGAATGCAAAGGATCTGAAAAAACTGGAGTCTACATTAGGTATTCCATACGGTCATAGTGCGAATGAATCTTTTGCTATGCAAATGTACATAGGGCCAAATGACTATCCGAGACTAAAAGCGATAGGCATTGATTTGGAAGAGATTATTCCATACGGCAGAAGTGTATTCGGTACGATTAATAGGTATATCATCAGACCATTTTTCAATTGGCTGGCACAGTTCTTCTCTGCTAAAGGAGTCGTGATCATTGTATTGATTTTCATTATAAAAATGCTCTTGTACCCATTTAACTATAAGATGCTTCACTCACAGGCTAAAATGGGTGCGCTGAAGCCAGACATCGCTAAGATGACTGTAAAATTTAAAGACGACCCACAGAAAAAGCAGGTAGAGACGATGAAGCTGTACAGAGAGTATGGTGTGAGTCCATTAGGTGGATGCCTTCCTATGATCGCCCAGATGCCTATATTTTACGCTTTGTTCAGATTTTTTCCAGCAGATATCACGTTTAGACAGGTGCCATTTCTTTGGGCTAGTGACCTCTCTTCTTATGATGTCTTTATGAGGCTACCATTTGAGATACCGATGGCTGGTAGCCATATCAGTTTGTTCACCATACTATGGGCGATTACACAGGTCATCTATACTTATTATAATACGAAGCACATGGACATGTCAGCTAATCCTGCGATGAAGTACGTCCAGTATTTTATGCCGATTATGTTTTTAGTATTCTTTAATAATTACGCTTCTGGACTGACCTGTTATATGTTCTTCAGTACACTATTCACTATTCTTCAGACAGTCATTACTAAGAAATTCGTCTTTAATGAAGAGAAGATTCGAGCAGAGCTGATGAAAGAAAAAGCCAAACCCAAGAAGAAATCAGGATTTTCAGCCAGACTGGAAGAAGCGATGAAGCAACAACAGCAAGTTGCCGCAAATCAAAAAAAGAAGAAAAAGAAGTAATCAGTCATATCATACTTTTATGGATTTATCCTTTCATTTAACTTCAGGTCAGTGTTCTCCATCATTCTGAATTAAATTCTTATGGATAAAAAACCAGTCGGTGTCATAGGCGCAGGAAAATTTGGGACGACAGTCGCTAAGCTGATCAGTAAAAAGTCAGATGTACTTCTCTTTGCGCGTAACCCAGAAACGATAGCTAAAATCAACCAGACTAGAAGTCATAAAGGTGTAGACCTTCCAGACAATGTAAAAATCATCTCTGATTTTGATCAGCTCACCACAGAGTGTACTCTCATATTACCCATCATACCATCTGCCAAGTTTAGATCTATGATGAAAGATCTATCCCCTTACTTAAGACCAGAGCACATCATGATACATGGGACTAAGGGTCTCGATGTGAAGCATGATGACTTATCATCGCTAGATTATGATGATATTCTGCCCGAGGACATTATGACGATGAGTGAAGTGATCACTGATGAAAGCTCCGTCGTCAGAGTCGGATGTCTATCGGGACCTAACATTGCAGATGAGATCATCATGGGGCAGCCTACCGCGACAGTCGTCGCAAGCGAGTTTGATGAAGTTATAGAATTAGGTAGGCAAGTACTTGACAGCAATACCTTTTTCGTATTCGGTAGTAAGGGACTTAAGGGAGCAGAGCTCGCTGGTGCCTTTAAGAATTATATAGCTGTAGGATCAGGCCTTTTAGAAGGACATGGCTATGGCAAGAATATTCAGTCCCTCCTATTGACGAGAGGGCTGCGAGAGATGATACATATATCTCAGCTCTTTGGCTCAGATGCTAAGTCATTTTTAGGTACTGCTGGTATCGGAGACCTTTTTGCTACTGCTACCAGTCAAAACAGTCGCAACTATAGTTTTGGTTATAGAATGGGATCTGGGCAGACTTTTGAGGAAGCGACACAGGGCATGGATGAGGTTGCAGAAGGTATCAGAACACTCGCTATAGCTAATCAGCTGGCTCAGAAGACGACAGCTACGACACCCATTACTCAGATGATTTATCAGGTGGTCTTTAAAGGACTAAGCATAGAAAAAGCGATGAAGATGATTATGCGGTATCCTTTTTCGCCAGATATTGATTACATGTAGATGTGGGATGATTTATACTCTGCAGAATACAATCGTCTCCGATTTCGATAGTCAGCATAGTTAATAATGATGCCCATGCCTAAGCTCAAACTGCTCGAAATAGAAAACTCAAAACCTCTTGAATATCCAAATACCAACATAATTAGCAAACATCTTCACAATTGCGATTTCATCTCACTTAAAATGCTTAATTTTGCGCAAATTTTGAATTAACTCCAATGAGTAGACGAAAAAATACAAAGCAAGACGAAACACTAGTAGATCTGGTAGAAGCTAAAGAATCAGCACAAGGTTTCATAGAGAAAAATCAATTTTTAGTATTAGGTGCCATCTTAGGTGTCTTACTATTAGTGGGTGGTATACTCGCGTATTCTTTACTGTACAAAGCACCTCGTGAAAAGAAGGCCGCTTCTGCCATGTATAAGGCTGAAGAACAATTCAGTAGAGACTCATTTGCATTAGCATTGGAGAATCCTGGTGGAGGCTTTGATGGATTCTTAGACATCATAGATAACTACAATGGAACTAAGACAGCTAACTTAGCCAAATACTACGCTGGTATATCCTATTTGAATTTGGGCGTATATGAGACTTCAATAGAATATTTAGAAAGTTTCAGTCCTGGCGGTGATGTGCTACCGATTACTAAATATGGAGCCTTAGCTGATGCCTACTCAGAAATGAATGACTTCGATAAAGCTATTGGACTATACGAAAAAGCTGTAAATACAACGAAAAATGATCTGCTGACGCCTTATTACCTTAAAAAATTAGGTTTATTACAACAGAAACAAGGCAACAATGAAGCCGCACAGAAGGCATTCATGAGATTGAAAAATGAATATCCTGATTCCAGTGAAGGACAAATGGCAGATAAATATTTAAGTAGCTAAATATTAATACACAGGCTTAATGT
>Ga0209187_1002935_pt1 | contig 15152 bp, 15 predicted proteins | sample BantaG_FD_187430 | JGI IMG/M metagenome (GOLD analysis project Ga0209187, IMG submission 187430) | Marine algal microbial communities from Bantry Bay, Ireland - BantryBay_4 metaG (SPAdes) (version 2) | ecosystem: Host-associated > Algae > Red algae > Unclassified | place: Bantry Bay, Ireland... | reverse complement strand
TGGTGGTAAATCCGGTGGGATCTCGGCCCTAGTCAGGGCGTTCAGGGGCTTTGCTCGTTTGGCAAAGTCCTTGACGACACGCCGATAGACGTTGCACATGCCTAAGCAGCTTTTCAGGTGGGTCTTCGTCGTTGGGAATTTGGCAGGCTTCAGAGCATCTCCGTTCTTGTTGTGCAGGTGCAGTTGCCCGGGGCGGACAATGTGTCCGAGGTACTCGACTTCATCGGAGAACCACGTGCACGTTTCCAAGTTCAGGGTAACCTCGGCTTCGCGCACATGGTGCAGAACCGTATCAACATCTTTGACGTGTTGTTCCGCGTTTGCGAAAAAGATGATGACATCGTCTGAGTAGACAAGGCATATCTGCCACTTTACGCCCGACAGGATACTATCCAACGGGCGCTGAAAGGTAGCGGGCGCATTCTTCAAGCCGAAAGGCATTGATAACCAGTGGTATACACCACAATGCGTTGTGAACGCCGTCTTCTCTTGGTCGTCCTTGCGTAAGGGCACTTGCCAGTACCCCACGGTGCAGTCAAGAGACGTGAACACCTGCGCATCTCCCAAGCAGTCGAGGCAGTCCTCTATCCAAGGCAAGGGATAAGCATCCTTCTTGGTGATGTTGTTTAACCGACGATAGTCGACACAGAATCGGGCTTTGCCGTTCTTCTTTGGTACAATTATCACGGGGCCTGCCCAAGCACTATGGCTTGGGGCAATGACGTTGAGCTTCATCATCTTGTTGATTTGATCAGCGATGATCTGCCGTTTGAACGGCCCGGTGCGGTAGGGTTGGGCGCGTATGGGCAGAGCGTCTGGGGGAGTGACGATGGCGTGCTGCGTAGCACGGATGACGCCAAGGTTTCCATCCCACATAGACGAATGCGTCTTCTGCATGTCTCCAATCTGATTGTGCAGGTACTCGGGTGCCTCACTGAGGTCGAGGTCCTCGAGGGGGTCACGACTCGCGTCGTCCGATGAAGTATCGGTACCATCTTTTGGATGGTTGTCATCCAAGACGGAGGCAAACATCGGCCCTTGGCAGGGTTCTGCAAACCCCAAGGTAGAGTTCTTGCGAACAATGACTTGGTCCTTGCCGAAGTTGCATAACTTGACCAGGAATGGTTCGTCCGGTTTGACGATGGCGATGCCGCGGGCGACTGTCATGGACTTGTGTCGGCACAACCGAATGTTCGGTGTGATGGCTACCATACCAGGCGTGTCGCACGTGGCCATAATCCACTCCTCCTTGTGTCCGCTGACACGCACCTGTTTGCAGGCTCGAACCCGAGCGGGTTTATCTTGCCAGTGGCGGTCCCACGTGCTGTCGATAAGACAAGCTAAGATCGGCGTTGGCCGAGGTTGTTCTTCCGTGCAGCGTACGTGGTCTTGCCAGATGATCTTGCGTAAGCGCGGCAAGATGCCCTCGATGGTTTGTTCAATGAACTCGGTGCCAAGAATGCACGGGACTGACAAGTTGTCAGCAACGAGGAAACGGTCAAATGGACGCACACCTCCGGTGTCTACATACAGATGTATGGCATACTTCGTCAAAAGACGATTGTTTTTCGCATCTCGGATGCGCGGAAGCGTTGTCAACTTTTCGGCGTAAGCCATCCAGTTCGAAGGGAGAACACTAGTTCGCACTATGTTCACCCCGGCGCCCGTGTCTAAGACAGGGCGGCAGCTTCACATTACGCGCAGGCATGGGCCTAACGTGGCAGCGATCTCGTAGTGCCGAATGGCCTGACGTAAGAGTTTTGTCAACGTACGCTTTCGCGTTCCGCCGGGCAACCCCAAGTCGGGCACCCGGCCTAGACGTTTTTTGAGTCGTCCACGGCGTCGGCCGGATGCTCGACCTCGTCTTCTTCGACGTTACCCTCGGCAACGGCATGAACGCCGATAGGCGGTTGCCGACGCTCGCGGGGGAGATAAGGCTCGGCACATTGTGCGGCGAAGTGCCCCAGCTTGTGACAATTGTGACAGATGTCAGCCCGATTGGCTTGAGGGACGGCGGCCCGAGGGGTCGGCGGGGTGCAAGCCGGTGTGAATGGTCGCTCCGTCGTCGTCCGCTGATCCTGTGTCGCGTAAGCGACTTTGATTGCCGTTGAACGGGTCATCTTGAGCTGCAAGCGCAGCTTGTTGGTGCCGTCCCAGTACATCAAGGCGGTTGCAACAGTCTCGGAAAGAGTCCGGTCCGGGAAATGGTCCTTCAAGACCCGCAGGTGCGCTTGTAGAAGGTCCGAAAGGCCAGTGATGAAGACGTCCTGAACGTCTTGGATGTCAAACCAACCGTTCAGGAGGTCGCATTGCGTTTCCACGCGATGACCAAAAACCGTGGGCACCTCGTTGTCTGATTGCTTCATCGTAATGATGTCTTGGTAGGCGTGAGTCATAGTTGCGTGTGTCGCATACTTCGACAGAAACCAGTTGATAGCATCTCCGTATGTACAGATGGCATAACGCTTACGTCCGAGGGTGCTGTTAAGCGCGCCGAAGAAGGCCATCTTGGCGTTGCCGGCTATTCGAAAGACCATGCGCGGAAGGGCTTGACCGTGCGTCAGCCCAGCCGCGTCGCACGCGCGGCGAAAGGTCGTCAAGAACGTGAAGATGACCAAGGGCAGGGCTCCCGTGAATGGCTGTTGCCCACGGAGCGCTCCGTCTAAACGTTTGTTCAGACGATGCGACCGTTCTTCCTCCTTAGGCGTAGACGTCAGTTGACGGCGGATCAGGAAGTACGTCCTGTAGTCCAGAAGTGTCTTCAAGCGGCTATTAGCCGGGCGGATCACCTGGATCCTATCGGCTTTTTCATGTCGCTCCTTCCGTTTGGTGGGGGTTGCGGGGCGCTTGCGCGCGGCCGCGTCCGACTTGCTCGAGCTGGCGCTCAGTAAGGACCCACTTGTGGGCGACAGAGGGCCTGGTGGACCGTGGCCATCGTCTGAAGAGGACGTGTCCATCGCGTTGGGATTGTCGTCCTCTGACGACGTCGGTCTTGACCTAGAGGCGGAATCATCGGAAGATGAGGAAGGCGCGGCGTTAGCCGGATCGTCCTTGCGGACGGACTTGTCTTTAGTCACCTTGCTTGTCTTATTGACATTCTTGGTCTTGCCGCCCGACTGGCGGCGAGACTTAGCCACACGGCGCTAAATATAATATATATATAGACATATCTGTGCCACATGTGCACACGTGGCACAGATATGGCTACTCGAACGCTCCACCAACGCCGACGAACCTCGGAACCGTTCTCATGCGAAATGAAATGAATATAGCATTTACAGCTGAGAGATGATTCCTCCAGATGGAGGTTGGCACGCGTTCGGACTCGCGGGTGGCACATCCCTATAATCCGTGAATATGAGGACAGATCGAGGCCGTAACAACTCGCTGCGAGAGGTCGCGGCCAGATTGGAGCCTATAAATATCGCCACGTTGGGTCATGCTCGGTCGCAGCGATCGCCACGACGGCGATGCTGCAGGTCCCCTGCTTGAGCGATGCGGAGATTGTGGATGACGTGCCAGTGTGGGTGATTGGATCGAGAATTCGGATTGGTCAGCAGACGTCCTGACCCGTGCGTTGCGAACACCCGTGGTGAACACTGTCTGAATTACACGTCTAGCACGTGTCGGCAGCAGACTACTCGGTGGGTCGTCCGCCTGTGCGAGACCCACGTCTCTCCGAGATGCAGCATGACACGAACCTCTTCAATCTGCGTGAGTCTCGACACAGGTGGTGTGCTGGAAACCCGGCCACGTCGCGCCGGGTACAGCGCACGTCGGCGCCCCATCCTGACGGCGTGTTCTAGGCCGGTTACGTGGCTTGAACGCCGATTCCAGACCCCCACGAGCCCCGGCCAGGCTGCGCACGCGACGGGACCCCGCCCCCTGTCCTGGTGGCGTGTTCCAGGCCGGTTGCGTGGCTCAAAAGCCGTTTCCAGGCGCCAACGGGCCGCGCCCAAGTGGCGCGCGCGATACGACCGCCCCTCCCGCCCCTGGCGTCCTGTTTCAGGCCGCTTATGCTGCTGGAAAGCCCATTTCAGTCGGCCGCGGGCCCCGGCCAGGCGGTGCGCGCTGTGCGAGCCCCCTTCCCCCCTCCAGGCGGGCTGCTCCAGGCCTATTACGTGGCTGGAGAGCCGTTTCCAGCCGCCCGCGGGCCACGGATAGGAGGCGCGCACGATGCGGCCCCCCCGCCTTTCCTGGCGGCCTGTTCCCGGCCAGTTGTGTGGGCGAACGGGGGCAGTTCGCCTACTGTAGGAGGGAGACATAAACCAGGTCTTGGGGGACCGCGCGGGCACCGCAATTGGGGTAGACTGAGAGCGGCGCGGAAGTGGGATCCTCGGCCGATGTGGTGGCCACCGTCGTGCTGACCGCGGGTATTGCCACCGTCGTCGCGGGCGTCCTCTTCGCGGGTTTTTCTGCAAAAGCGCACGCGCCACCATCCTGCCCAGCGCTGACCCACAGGCCATACGCCTCCCGCATGGGGTCGAACACGGACGATGAGAGCGGCCATTCTTTTGGCAAATGTGGGACTGCGGACGCGGCGGGTGCGATGGCGAAAGCGGTTGAACGGCGAAGGGCGAGAGCGAGGCGCTCGCGAGACGTGCTCACAACGAGGACGTGTTCGAAGACCTAATGTGGACCGAGATTTTGAGGCCGGCTTCCGTCGCATTATTCAGGATGACTTTGGTTGGCGCGGCCGCCCCCCCTTCTACGACGAGCGCATGTTTGAGCGGCGCTTCCGGCTCCCACGGGCCATTGTGTTTGAGATCTACGCTAAGCTGCAGTACATGCCATTCTGGCTGCGTTCCATCAACGCAACGGGATCTGGCACTTCTACATTGGCTCGCCCGGCCGCCACAACGACATGAACGTGATGAACGCGTCTCCGCACTTCCTGGACGTCAAGGAGGGCCTTCGGCCGCCCCGCGGCTTCACGTACAAGGTCAACAACCGAACTCGTCGGCTGCTCTACTATTTGTATGACTCTGGCTACCCTGCCTATCCCATCTTCGTCCAGCCACACCTTAATCAAAACACGATCAAGAATATGACTATCAACCGTCTGCAGGAGGCCCTACGCAAGGAGGCCGAGCGGCTGTACGCCATCAAGCGCAAGCAGTTCAACATTGCGCTCTACCCCGCTCGTTTCGCAAGCATGCCCACCATCATCAACGTAGGGAACGCCGTGGCCATCATGCACTACATCGCGACCGCCCACCGGCGCAGCGGCTACTTGGGCCAGATGCGCATGCAGGTGGCGGCCGAGCTCCGACAGGAGAACGGGGAGAATTCTGAGCAAAAGGGCGGGTTTGAGAAGCACCCGCCCTCTGGCCATGGGGTTTGGGGGCCGCCTTTGGACGAGGACGCTGATAATGGGGCCGTTCCAGGCCATGATCACCGGCCACTCGTCGAAGGTTCTCCCCAATACATCATTGCGGCCGAGCAAGAGGCGACAGATGCGGCCAGCCACTACGAGCTGCGTGCGGACTTGACCGAGCATGTGCACGAGAACAGGGGGCAGCTGTTAGCGCCTTATCTGTAGTAATGAGCGTAGCGTGGTGGCCCAAGGGCCAAACAAGGTTTTTTCCTGCCTTTGGCATGTTTTTTTTTCCTTTGTACCTCTCGAAGATGCGCCTTTTTCCCTTGAGCTTGATGTGTGTCGGTCAGCTGATGTGGGATTGGCAGCGATGTCTTTCGCACTTGTGAGTGTGGTCTGGTGTCGAAGATAAATGGGGCGGGTGACTAGGAGGGAATAGACATGCAAACTGCACTGATATAGTCTATGGAATGCGATGGGACAAAGAAAAAAAGCAGCTCGAAAGCACTAGCAGGCGCTCATTGTGCCCGTCACTGTGAACGACCGTCGGACTTCGGCCGGTGCGCGACGGGGGGCCTCTGCAGCGAGGGAGGGCGTTCCATGGCGCGCGTCATACGCCAGCCTGACGCTATGGCCGCATTTGACGCACCCTGCCACTCATCCGCGACCAACGCGGCAAAGACCCTGTGCGGGGGTGGGTTGTCGCCGTCAGATTCTCAGAAGCAAAAGTCGAACGTCGCGGCAGGCGACGGGTCGGCCGACTTTGCGGCCGACGGCGTGGCCTCCGACAAGGTGGCGGCGGGCGGCGTGACGGCCGACGGGGTGGCGGCCAACGGGGTGGCGGCCGACGAGGTGGCGGCCGACGGGGTGGAGGGCAATGGGGTGGCGGCCGACGGATAGGCGGCCGACGGGGTGGAGGCCAACGGGGTGGCGGCCGACAGGGTTGCGGCCAACGGGGTTGCAGCCAACGGGGAGGCGGCCGAAATAGTGGTGGCCGACGGCATCGCGGCCGACGGGGTGGCGGCCGACGGGGTGGCGGCGGACGGGGTGGTGGCGGACGGGGTGGCGGCGGACGGCATCGCGGCCGACGGTATCGCGGCCGACGGGGTTGCGGCCATCGGGGCGGCGGCCGACGCGGTGACGGCCGACAGGGTGGTGCCCAACGGTGTGGCCGCCAACGGAATGACGGCCGACAGGGTTGCGGCCAGCAGGTTTGCGTCCAACGAGTCGGCGACAGACGGAGTGGCGGCCGACGGGGTGGCAGCCAACGGGGTTGCGGCCATCGGGGTGGCGGCCACCGCGGTGGCGGCCGCCGGGTTGCCGGCCGAAGGGGTGGCGGCCGACGGGGGGGTGACCAACGGGGTGGCGCCCAACGAGTTGGCAGCCGACTGTGTGGCGGCGGCCCATGAGCGGGTGGCCGTAGCCACTTGCGGGACGTCCCGCGGGTCAGGCACGTCGTCGTAATGGTGCTCAAGGTTGACGCCGTACGCGCCGAGGACTCGATGGTCGCCATGACTAGGGGACACCAGGTGTTGGATAAATGCTGCTCAAAAACGGTGGCTGAGGCCAGCGGCCGACAGAACACAGGGGTCGACGACACGAGCAAAGAAGCGGCCAGCAGGCCAAACGCGTGACCAAAGTGGGCCAAACGAGAGAGCCAACGCGGCAGCGAATAGGCCAAGAACCCGGCCGACGCGACCAAGGGACACGACACAGTCATTGTATGGAGTGTCCGTTTCGGGATCAAGTGGATGTCCAATCAAAATCGAGCGCCGTGCAGCACAAGGCACATCTACTCTGGCGACTTGCGAGTACCAAAGCAACTGCTCTCGTTCTCGGCTGGAGGAAGAGCCTGATTGGAGCTGCAAAGCCCTGCTCGGGATTGTGCAGTTGATCTGCGAGCATTTGAAGGGGGGCCAGTTTGTCGATTGAGGGTGCTACTTGAAAAAATTCGGCCAATCCCAATCTGTAAAACGAACAGGAGCTCTTTGCTCGTCTTGCTCTTTCTTTGCGCTCGCCTGAGATGAGATCAAATCCGGCTGTTTTGCCGTACCTGTAGGCTGGTCGGCCTCATGTCGCCCCGTAGATGTCATGCATCCGCACCAGGGCAAACTGCACTTTGTTTTTGGTCGTGCCGCATTCGTGCAACAGGACGCGTCAAGGGAGCATGTTGGAAAAGTGTGTAGGAAGCGAGAAAGGCACAGCGCGTGGGTAAGAAAGCAGCCATTTACGACACCAACGTGACGTGGCCGCCCGGCTCTCCCTCCCCTATCGTACGAAGGCAAAAAGATATACTGCGTCGAGCCCACTCCAATGCAAACAGATAAAAGCAAGGCACACAAACAAGAAATGTATGCACACATGCGCGACAAGGAGAAGGCAGCATTACCGTACTTGGACACGTACAGCGCCAATCTCTCGTAAAGTGCACGCCAGGTATTGATGAAGGATCTTTGGGAATTGTGGCCACCCAGTACTGGGCCCGTCCGCGACGGTTGGCCAAGCCGCCCCTAGGCCGTGGCGGAACTGCTGTCGTCACCAGAAGAACCTCCAGCATTGGGCGGAGACGAGGGTGGGCTCGGCGTGTCCGTGCCGCAGCGCGCAGCGTCGTCCACGTCAATGGCCGGAGCGGCCGAGGTCCTGCTGGCCATGAACCGCCGCTGCTTGGTTGCTTGCGATGCGCGACCACGAAAAGGTCGGAGCGGCGGCCGCGTTCTGCTTGCGGCCACTCGCGTCCCACCGCGGGCGGCAGTGGAGAACCGCGCGGCCGCGGCAGCGGCCTCGCCAATGCTAGTTGTAGGACGAGGCCACTTAGCCGGCCGGCGGCCGACGCGGCGGTCGTGCTCTTCGTCTTCGGAGGAGGGCGGCGTCTTAGAGCCGGTACTCTGCCGCAGAAGCGGCCAAAGAGCGGCCGCAAGAGGTTGGCGCGACGTCGGTGACGGAGTGCGACTGTGCTTGCGGCGGACGGTCTTGGCCGTGGCCGTGGCCGTCGTATCAGGAACTGCCGCGCTCCCCGACACTGCTACGGCCGCGTCGTGGGCTTTGTGCGGGTGAAAGGTCTCCTCCTTTTTGTTCTCTGCGTCCGCCACGTCCGAGGCCTTGCGTGTTGTGCCCACCGCGTCCTCAACAGCCACGCTCTCGCTTCGGTGCACTTGCTCGTCCTCGGTCGCGTTGTCCTCGCCTTCATTGGACCGAGCGCGCCCGGCCCTTGCGTGGGCCGAGCCGCTCCGCTGGCGCAGCGCATTGTTGTCCTTGCGATAGGCTGCTATTGCGGCCTTCCAGAAGTCAGCGGCATATGAAGACTTGGAGGCCTCTGCGGACGTCCAAAACAGGATGATGCTCCGTTCTTGTGCCGACGCGGCAAGCGCCTGAAGGGCAGCCGTGTTGGCGTCCGACTCGCGTTGCAGCGCCGCTACCTCTCTCTGCTGCTTTATCTCTGCTCTACAGGCCGCCTTGGCTGCCTCACTCCATGAAGGACGCTCCTGGGTGTGGCCGCTGTTGTGGGCCGTGCTCTTTGTCCGGCTGCTCAAGCGTGGTTGGCGTGCGTCGTCATCGCAATCGTCGCTCGACGACAGCACTCCGCCATCCACATGCCCTGCAAATCCGGTCGTCCGTTTCGCGGCCACAGTCGGAGGGGTCGTTATCATGCCCACAGCAGTGCTGAACGTGTCGAGGTGTCGTAGCACTTTGAAGCTGTCCATGTGCTTGCACCTGAGCGTCGCCATCAACTCCGGCCGTGTGCCCGCCGCATACAGGTCTCCTTCCCGATGGCCGTTGAAGTAGGCAATAGCCGCATTTTCCATTTGCTCCCCCGTCAAGCTGCCCATCATCTTGCGCCGCGTGACGGCCAGGTACCTGTCCTTGATCTTGAGGACATCGGGTAAGACTTTGAAGCGCAACAACCGCATGGTGGCATTGGTTGACCGCTGCCTGCGCTTGTCGATGTTGCGGAGGCCCGACTTGTCCAGCAGGCCACGAAACGTGTCGGCCACGGCGGCCTCGTACTGCGGCGCGCGCTGGTCCGTGCCCTTGACAGATTCGAGCGTCACACTGCGGAACGCCTTGGAAAAGTGCACAAACTCAAGCGGCAACCACTCTAGACCGCGGCCAAAACGGCCCTGCCTGGCATCCGTGTTCGTCTCTTGGTCCAGGGCCTTCTCTTCCGCTGGGTCCGGGACCGCTCCAGCAAAATCTTCCTCGTCCTCGGCATGCAACGCGCCGCCAGTGGCCCGAAGATCTTCTCTTGTTGTCGTCCTTGCATTGCGGCCATCCTGCGGGCGCGTTCGCTGCCGCTCCTTATTCACGACCTTGCCCTTGGGACTTATCACAGGGCGGATGTCGTCGTCAGACATGACAGAAAGGAAGACGTTCTTGGCTCGATGATGCGGCCTTATCAGAGCAGGTGCCGGGCATAAGGCGGCGCCCGACGGGACAGCCTTGTGCTGTTGCTGTACGGCCACCACCAGCGCGGCCGCGGCGGCCCGTTGTTCTCGGCCTTCCACAGCGTCTCGGAGCAACCTTGTGCGTCGGGCGGCTGCCGCTCGGCGACCCAATTGGGGGGCTTGCTGCGGCGTTCCGCGGCCCGGCGGGCCTCGCGGTCGTACCAAGTCTCCGTGACGGTGGTGCCGCTGAACAAGACGCTTTTCAGAGGCTCTTTGACAGCCCACGGGCACATGGACCACGGCGGGCAGTCGACCGGCTGGACGATCACGAGCCCCTTTAAGAGCCAACAGATCGAGCAAAGTCGGCGCTCGTAGCGCCGCTGCTCCGTCTTGCTGCAGTACTGCACATCAAAGTTAAAGTGCCAAGCAAAGCCAGGCTCGAGACCCGGCCTCGCGGCCCAAGGGCACGGGCAGGAAGACGGGCAGATGGAGAATAACGGGGACACGTCTTGAGCCTGGTGGCAGTACTCGAAGCACGGCCTCCACCTCCGGTTGTACTCCTCCTCGCTGACAAAGCGTGACGGTGGGCCAAATTCCGGCCGCCGAAACCGTGGATGCTGCCGGTCAGAAGGTGCGGGGCTCGAAGAGGGCCCGGCGCCGTCCGTCATCGTCGAGAGGGGGGACTGGTGGGGAGAAGAGGGGGGCTCAAATGGGAACCCCAGACGGCTCAAAAGGCCACTGTAGGCCCGCGTACGCAAAGGCACCCAAGAATCGCTCAGAATGGCCAACAGGCACACACACAGGAGTCACGCACGGCGGGGGACGAGATGGCCGCACGGCGGAGGACGAGATGGCCGCACGGCGTGGGACGAGATGGCCGCACGGCGGGGGCGGATATGGCCCTCGTCGGGCCTGCAACGAAAGAACGGAAAACGAAAAATGCGCGACCCACCAACGCCACCCCCGCACAGCTTCAACAAACGGCGAGGCGCGGAGGTGGGTGGCTGCGTGACAGAGCGTGGAGCGTTCCACTGTGAGCTGCCGTGGGAGTCGGGGACGCACCAGAGGCGCCAATAGACGGCAACAGGATAAAATCGTCGGAGTACCGGCGAGGGCACAGTTGCCAAAAGGCACACACGCAGGCCTTGGAGGGCTGTCGCACGCGGCAGCACACGAATGGAGACAGGGAGGACGGACGGCCGCGTGGAGCGGCTGGTCGCCACCTCGGTCACACCTGCCTCCCGACTAGTTTGATCTGGGCCAGCGGCCGCCGCGGTCATGCGCGCCGTGCGTGTCCTGCCGTGTGTCAGCCAACGCGCCTCAACAGGCTCGTGAGTCGGGGGGCATCACGTGGCCTGACAGCTTGCAAGCGCGTGGGGCCGCGAGGCGTGGAACACCAGCCGAGAGATCCCCAGCTGTGCCCAATAGGCGGCGATGCAACGTATTTCTCTTGCGCGACCGGAGCCCCTTCCTAAACCATCGGAGCAATTCGTTTGTTAGAACTTTGAACCGGAGAGTGGGCTACTTCACTCTGCCTTCGTGCGCACCAGTAAACATCATGCGAACAATACAATCAAGACCCAGACAAACTGATTTTGAGGGTCATTGGGTGCCACAATTGACACAGTTCGCAACATCATATTGCACCTGTCCAGCATGCATGCGTCACGCATCCGTAGCCTGAGTGTGTCTCGTGAGGCACCCAAGGGGCCCGCAGGTCCAGGCCCCCAAAAAAATTGGCAGCACAATGAAATAGGCGTTGAAGCAAAAAACAATGGCCCGCATGGCCCGTGCCGTGGCTCTTGACGGGGTCCGCGGCAGGACGGTCAGAGGGCACCACTTGAACCCGTCGTGGCACCGCTTACGACCCTTGTGAGAAAGTGAGACTGAATCCCCTGCAGGCGGCGGCAGCGCATGACCACACTTCAGCTCGGGTGCAGGGTAAGATCCTGTTTTTCTTGGGAGTCAGGCGTCAACTGTCACGCGCCACAGGCCATGCTCAGCCAAGTAAAGCCTGGGAGCTTCAAAGGAACCTTCGATATTCATCCTTGCGGCAAGAAGTTCTGACGAGGGTGTGGCGGCGGCCGTTCATGGCGTCGAACAGCCAATGGAGAGGCTCCATGAAGGCCGTTTCTAGAGGCCTATGTGCCGGCCACAGAAGGGGAGGCCGTTTCTGTTGGACAGGCCAGCCACGCGGGTTGGCGGGATTGCCGATGGGCCGGCCGGTGTGGCGGCCGCCGGGCCGGACGGCGGTGCGGCTGACGCGCCCGACGGCAGTGTGGCCGACGCGCCTGACGGCCGCGCGGCTGACGCGCCGGACGGCGGCGCGGCGCACGCACAGGACGACGGCGCAGCTGCCGCGCGGAGCGGCAGGGGAGCCGCCGCGGGGGACGGGTGCAGCGTGGCGCTAGATCGCGCTGCTGCGCCAAGTGTAATCGTGCCAGCCGACAGAGTACAGTTGTCTTCATCCCTGTCGCCTAGGCCCCACGTCTGCGTCTTTGCGGCAGTCCATAAACTGTGCGGACCCTCCATGAAGCAAACTTTCCGCGACACTGCCGTCCTCACCACGTCGTCGCGCCCGGCGGTGCCAATATCCATCACGGTTGGCAACAGGGAGTGTGAGGCGTGCCGCAAGATGGTTGTGATTGACGGAGAGCGGAGCAGCCTCTTTGTACTCCTTTACGTTGACGCGGAAAAGCGGCTGGCGGTGTTCACCCGGGAGGTGTGCGATAATTTCCTTGAGTTTTGTCGTCAACTCCAGGTCTTCTTTTAGCTGTGCGACTCGCCATTAGGTGCTTACCCTACCTTCTCTCTTCTACTGCCGCCAGACGCTAATCGCCCTCGGGTGCCAGTACCTCGAGGTCCTCGACATCCCGGCCAAAATCTTCATGTGTCCGCAATGCAAGAAGAACCCGATTGTCATTCATTCTGGACTGCCAGGCCCATGGCTTCAAGACACCCAGGAAGTAGGACGTGTTCCGCAACTTCATCAATGTGCCGGTCCTGCCGATTCCGCGCAGCGGCATGACCGTGTTTTCCTCCGCCGGCCAGATGGGCTTGTTGCAGAGCCTTTCCCGCAGCTCGACTGCGTTGGCGACCAAGAAAGCGACGGCAGGCGTGACTTTGATGCAAACCCTTTCTCTGGGCGTCCTCACATTGGCGCAGGAGGCGGCGGTGGTCGCCATGACGTTCTTCTTCCCGCTCGACGCTGCCGCGGCCGCCATCATTCGCTGCCGCCCAACAACGGAGCAAAAAGCGCAAGTGCCGGTTGTATTTGTCCTCTCTCCCGGTCAGCGCGAAGCGCTGGCCGCCCGTCTCACATTTCCCGGCACACTGGCCGTGGTGGACAGCGCGGCCCATGCGAATGCTGAGGAGGCGGAAAAGAACCTGCACGACGTCGAACAGGAGGACGTCGGCGGTGGGTACGACGACCCGGAGGAGGACGACGGAACGGCGGACGACGGTGCGGACGCGGAGTTCGCGTCAAGCAGCGATGTGGCGGACGGTGGGAGTTATGGGCAAGGTCCTGTGCCTCGGACGCAGGAGCTTGGGCGGGGCCGCCGAGGCAGCAAGAAGGACAAGGCTGCCACCAACCCGTGGGCTCAGCTAAAGGTCACCTTTGCTCCCTGCTTTGATATCATCGAGGTCAAAGACGTGCCGGCGTGGACTTCGATCCGTTGGGTCCTGCGCGCGACGCTCGGCCAGTTGGTGGTAAACCTTCTCGTTAGCTGCGACAGGGATGAATTCAAGAAGCTGATTATGGAGCTGCGCGCACCTGACCCGAAGGCGTGGCGCTCTGAGACGAAGGCCGTCGACCACGTGGCCTTTTTGTCACACTTTCTTAGCCGCGTGGCCCCGGCTCTCGACTCCTTCCGATCTCTGCGGCTAGCCGTCGCCACCATCTTTGGGTTCTGCCTGCAGAAGGAGAAGGATCTGAATGACATGTTTGCCTCGGCGGCCGACAAGTACACCAAGCTGTGCAAAGGCGCGAACAAAGATTACTGCGAAATAAAGCAAGACACGTCGCCCGAGAGGTTTGAAGAGTACGCAAGGAGCATCGTTATGGAGCGTCTCATTGACGACGGCGCCAACGCGTCCATGGAGGTCTTCCCGCTACTAAGGAGATATGGTCCTGCAATATGGGACCGGACGGCGGCGACAAGACGGATAGCCGACGCGTTGGGGCAGAAGAGGGGGCGCACCAGCGCCAGCGCCGCAGAGGAGGACCTTTCGGACAACTGCAACAAAATCTTCTCCAACGACAGCCGAATGACGCCGGGGGTGTACAATGTGCTGTGCCCTCATGTTATCAGCTACGGGTTTCGTGTCCTCACCAAGGCAGAGAGCGTCGAAGACGGCATCTCAGCCGTCCTGGAGCGCTTCCCGGTCCCACTCAAGACCATTTACTACGACAAGGCTTGCAACATGAACCGCAACTTGCTCCGGCGCGTGCGCCCGCTTTTTCGGCACTTTAGGGTGCGCTGAATTTTGAACTGGCCCAACAGTTACCGCCACACCTGCTCGCACTTCAACATTGCGGACGCGTCCTTGCGGCAGATGTTCGGCAAGGCTTCGACGGCCGCCGAGTCGGCACACTAAATCGCGTTGCGCGTCCGGCCGATGCTCGCGTACATAAAGCCGGCGACGTTCCTCAAGTTCAAGTCGTTTCAAGTCGCCACCGCCAACCTCCGCGCCATCTACCGTCTCAACAATCAGCACGTCAACAAGGAGAACGACCATGTCAGCTTCCGCATACTCTGTTGAGAGAACATCAACGCGGGGTGCCTCGTCGCGGGGTGTACGTGTTCTACTGCCAGCGGGCCGTGAGTTGTCTCTATGGGCGCAACATGCGCAGAAATGGCGGGTGGATGTTTGGCAGTGGAGGTGGAAAGTGACTGGACGAGGCACCCGGGCATGCGCGCGTCTATTGAGGGCCATTCGGGCGGCGGGAGCGTCCCAATGATACGAGAGAACTCGGTAGTGAGTTCCTCGATGCCGACCGAGACAAGAGATACTGGCTGAAAAACGCATGCCTGTGTGCTGTTTTCTGAGCCTGTTGTGCGCAGCGCCGGACCTCAGGGGAGCCGGGGAGGGCGCCTACCGGGAGAGGAGCCGACCACAGGTGTGCCAACCGCCCGGCCACCCGTTTGAAATGCGGTGGGGTGCACGCCGCGGGTGGAACAGGGTGGGGAAGGGGCCGACACGCGGCCGGACGGCAGGCACAGGCCGGTATCCATCTACAAGCTCGTGTGGACAAGCTTCTGAGGTTGGAAATCGGAAGGGCGGGTCACAAACAATGCATTAAGGCATGCGGTGGCCCCCCGTGCGGCTCGTAACCGGGGAAGGAAGCGCTCATACGGCGCACGGGCTCCGCTCAGCATCCGCTGTGATGCGGGCAGCGGCGTGCAGCAAGCGCCCACGAGGGTCCAGGTGATGACGGGGTGGACGGCGGG
>Ga0209187_1002932_pt1 | contig 15170 bp, 14 predicted proteins | sample BantaG_FD_187430 | JGI IMG/M metagenome (GOLD analysis project Ga0209187, IMG submission 187430) | Marine algal microbial communities from Bantry Bay, Ireland - BantryBay_4 metaG (SPAdes) (version 2) | ecosystem: Host-associated > Algae > Red algae > Unclassified | place: Bantry Bay, Ireland... | reverse complement strand
AATAATGATGTAGATGAGATAACCTACTTTGTAATAGCTCTGCTTGATCCCATACCAGAATCTGAAGGATGTGCTTATAATTGTATATCCTGCGATCCATGCTCTAATATCATTAATGTAAATAGTAATCCATATCAAGATGAAGTCATACAAGCGCAGATTAGCATTAGAGCAGAAGGCTTAGTTCCATCTACAGGTGATGTCACCATGAAAGCCGGTAACTTTGTGGAGCTCAATCCGGTATTTGAAGTGGCTCAAGGTGGAATATTTCATGCCTATATAGATGACTGTTATTTTACATTGGATTAGTCAGGGATTTGAGTTATTTCAAGTCATAATAGATTTGATCATTGGTGAGTGATGCTTAGTTCTTCTTACTATATGAATTATATAAAGGTTATTATCCTCTTGAATGAGGATAACTTACGCTGATGAAACATATATAATATACATTTCTGTTAATAATTGTAATTAATAGTCTTTATGGTCTAACACTGCCTCATTAAACTCTTATACTCTATATCCCATAAACTTGAGTTGTCAGTTTAGTAATGGTTCATATTGGGTAATTTCTGTCATGGATATTCAAGATGCATTTACAGAAGGGCATAGTTAGAGAAACAGCAAGCTTATTCTAAATCAGAGTGAATTAGACCAGTTCTAATTCGACTTTATTTTTTTGCAAGACTTCGATGATGAAGCTGATCAGCTCATTGAGCTCCCAGCCGATCAGCTCAGCTCCCTTGTAGACCTCTTCTCGATCCACCTTTGCGGCGAATGTCAGTGTCTTAAGTTTCTTAGTCACTGACTTTACTTTCATGCCTTCTATTTTAGTCGGTCTGATGAGTGCACATGCCACAATGAAGCCCGTCAGTTCATCAGCAGCCACGATACACCTGTCCAGCATTGAGACTCTTGGCACATTCCACTTCGTATAATGGCCGGCGATAGCATGAGCTATCTCGGATTCGCCCATGTCATTAAGCTTCTTGACTATGATGTTTGGGTGTTTTGCTGGATATTTCTCGTAGTCGGCATCATGCAGCAGTCCAGTCACTGCATACATCAAAGGATCTCCTTCCATTTTCTCACCTAAAGCTTCCATGACTAATTCCACTGTCCTTGCATGCCTTAGCAATGACTTTGATTCAGTCATTTCATGCAGAATCTGACGTGCTTCCTCTCTATTCATCGTTTTTTCTGAAAAAATAAAAAAAATTCTGTTCAAGAGGTCACCTTTTCATTATTACTGACACTAATGGGTAACAGTTTAAAAGAATGAGCAGTTAGTTCATTTTTTAAAAGAAGCAACAAAAAACAACTTCTTTCTATATATTCAATTTATGATGAAGTCTTCCGCCTGGCGGAAGACTTTTTTTCTGTCTGACTGAATCACATGATTAGCCCGCCTGAATCATGATTATCCTAATTTAATAAAGATTGCAAAGCTTAGAAAAGAGTTTATCTGTTGGAGATAAAGGAACGCCTAAATTACTAGAATCATGATTCTTATAATATATGAAGAGGATGTGTCTCGGAAAAAAAATAGTATAGATTACTGAGCATTAAATTTTCGAGGCTTATAGTATAGCGGGAGCTGCGCTAATCAAAGTCAATGAAATAAGTGTTTTGATTACATAAAGTGCCTATAGGGTTCATATAAGTAAAAATTTAGTAATAAAGCGCCATCAAGAAACTTTGTTTCGTTTATTTCGTTTATGTTTGTACGGAGAGAAAAAAGCTAAATCATGACTGACCAAATCACAATCCCTTCCAAAGATGACAGGTTAATAGCAATTGACTCAATAGAACCTTTGAGAGCTTCATTGAGTAGGTTGCAAGATAACCCCGAGATCGAATTTGAAGAAACAGAGGATAAGATCAAAATTCCATTAGCTGCCTTGAGATTACTTGCTGATATCCTAGAGGCTATGGGAAAAGGGCAACCTTTCTCTTTAGTGCCTATACATACTGAGATGACAACACAAGTTGCTGCGGAGTTCTTAGGGTGCTCTCGGCCTCACGTAGTCAAGCTTCTTGAGTCAGGTGAGATTCCGTTCACGACTATTGGTAGACATAGACGTGTTAGATTCGAAGACTTGGCTAATTTTAAGAAAACCAAGAAAGCAGAACGTGAGCAAATGTTGATAGGAATGATGAGAAAAGACGAAGATTCGGGCCTGTATGATTCATAGTAATCGATTCATTGCTGTCTTAGATACAAATGTCATATATCCTTTAACTGTAAGAGATATACTTTTTTGGTTCGCTCATGAAGAACTGTATACTGTTAAGTGGAGTCAGCACATTTTTGACGAATGGCGAAATGTTATGGATCGCAAGGGAGTCGATCAAGATGAAATTGATAAACGAGTCGATACAGCGAATCAAGCCTTTCCTGATGCACTTGTTAGAAATTATGAGTCACTCATTGAAACGCTTGAGCTTCCAGACGAAAATGATCGGCATGTGTTAGCGGCTGCAATTAAGACAAATGCTAATGTCATTGTGACCAACAATCTAAAAGACTTTCCAGATGAATACCTTTCTACATTTGAATTGTACGCTATAAGTGCGGATGATTTCTTGACAGATACAATCGATCTTAATCCAGAAGTCGCTATTAAAGCATTCCGTAAGATGGTATTAAATAGAAAAGATCCTGATCTTGATGAGTTTCGAGTGCTGAATATGTTAAGAAAAAATGGTTTGAAAAATGCTGCAGATTATTTGCACTCGCAGCTTTAATTAAATCAACTCTTTACCATCTCATTTAAAATTAGATGAAAGTCTATTAAAAGATTATATGGATTTTGATAAAGCACTTAAAGTGTTAAAATTAAAGCGTGGATTTACAATGTTAGAACTTAAAAATTCATACCGCTCTGATATTAAGCTTTGGCATCCAGATTTAGCAATTCATCGAGGTATAACAAAAGCAGATTCAACAAGTCAGACTAAGATGCTTATAGAAGCTTATGAATCTCAATTGATTAAAATAATATCCCAAAGTAGTAATGATGTACAAATAAAAACATCTAAAAATACACGTTCAGAGTATCCAATATGGAAGGTAAATAATAGAAAATCCGTAAATAATATAGTTGACGAAATGGATGATTTCTTTACATCAAAAGTTAGGGTTGAATCAACATATATAAAGTGGGTCTTACATTTTCCAGAGAAAGAATTCCTATTGGTCAGACTTTATAATTCGAGAACTCGCTTTTGGCTATTTAATAATATAGGAAAAGGTGTTTATAAAGAAATCTTAAGCTCTAAATCTGTTAGTGGTTCCATTACGAACTTAATTCCATATGGTCATATCGATATGTATGAAGATCAAGTTATATTTTATTTGAAAAAGTATGGTTTATTTGAATATTTACATAACGAGTCAACACTAAAAATCACAGAACAATACTATAGGGTTAACGTAAGACAAGATTCTGAGGCGCAATTTAAGATTCTGTGGCAATAGTGAAATGGGAGGATATGGCTGAAAGTATCGTAGGTACTACATCTGGAGCTTAAAACCAGAAAACTCTACCATTATAAAATGATAGAGTTTCTGAAAAAGAATGGGTATTTGATACCTGTGTCGACTAATAAGGCTGGGGATTATATGATTGAATATTCGAATGACAACTTGAAGACTAACCAAGTTAAAGTGTATACTATTCACTATAAGTTCTTAGAAGCTTTTGAGAGTCGGTTTAGTCCTGATTAACTAAAAGATTTGTTATGACAGCCTAAATAAATTCATATTAGCTTGATTTATAATATGTAAATCATATTACTAACAGCCGTCAGAACTGGCTGTGAATAATTAAATCAGTGGACAGATATAAAATTGGAGACCTATTAATGTCTAAGACCTAAGACATGGAATTTCCACATTTATGCATTATCACTGAGAATCCAGTTGACTGGAAACATGTACAATGTGTTCGTTTCTGTAATTTCACAGAACATCCTCTAAAAGGGAAAGAAAAATATGCAATTAACTTATCAAGGTTTGAATTACCTCCAGAGGTATATTCATATTTTAAAATTCCCAAATATTCAAATTGGATCTTTGTGGACAGGACTGTATACACAGAGCGTCACTCCCAGAGAACCCAGAATTCAATTTAATTGAATAGTCTGGTAGCCTTTTTTTATAAGATTTGCAGCTTAAAGGATGAATTGCCAAAGACAATAACCGACTTTGAAACTTTTTGTGATTGCAGGAATCCCACTGTAAGAGAATCGATAAACCTCGATGACCAGAATTGCTATTGCCCCCCCCTATCGATCCTCCCGTTTCTGCCGTCATCCTTACTGATAACAATAATTGCGCTGGAGGCCCTAGCACTCATGATAATGCTGAGAAATCATTCATTTGAAAAGTCGATGAATGAAAAAAGCCGACCCTCAATTAAGAGAACCGGCTTGTAGTAGCGAGAGCTGGACATGCGAGTCCGCCCACTGGCGGAAACCAACGTCTGCCAGCTGGCGGATATGAGCCCACTTAATTTTTGAAAAGTGGGATTATGTTTTCTCTGATAAAAATTCTTCCTGTAGCTGTTTTGAGTTGTTTTTCTCTATTCATGGCAAGTCTCTTTTCTGAGTAGACTTCTGTGTAAGCAACTATCCAGGGTCTGAACTTTATGGTGTATCCTTTTTTACTGAGAGCATTATGAGACTGAAACCTTTAGATTAGATTGGAAGTAAAATCGATATAGATTTTATCGTGGGAAGAAGAATATAATACATAAACGGTATAAATATCATTCATTTGAAAAGATGATAAATGAAAAAAGCCGACCCTCAATGAAGAGAACCGGCTTGTAGTAGCGGGAGCTGGACTTGAACCAACGACCTTCGGGTTATGAGCCCGACGAGCTACCAACTGCTCCATCCCGCGATATATTTTTAAGTTATTCAATGTTATCTGGACTATACATTTATCACCCTTCGGGTGATGATCAGCCAGCTGGCTGATACCAACTGCTCCATCCCGCGATATATTTTTAAGTTATTCAATGTTATCTGGACTATACATTTATAACCCTTCGGGTGATGATCAGCCAGCTGGCTGATACCAACTGCTCCATCCCGCGATATAATTTTAAGTTATTCAATGTTATCTGGACTATACATTTATAACCCTTCGGGTGATGATCAGCCAGCTGGCTGGTACCAACTGCTCCATCCCGCGATATTTCTTTAAGTTATCCGATATAGATAACTGTAATTTTACGTCTGTAGTTCCTTCTAACTTCTAAAAGGATTGCAAATATATATAAATCTTCTTATTAGAAAATTTAAAACTGAAATACTTTCTGCATTATGCTGAAGCAGTTACCACTTTCTCCTTATTCTGCATGCCAGAGAAAAAATCGGATTCACCTGAGCCTGCGACTTTTATGTTACCCCTATTATTACGTAGTGTTCGAGAATATAGGGATAAGTCAGAATCTACCAGCCATCTCCAAAGCAATTTTGACCAAGAAGTATGGTAGACTAATGTTTCATAATATTCAGGTGCGATGGCTTTGATCTTAGGTAGATTATTCCACGGTACATAGGAGAAGTCATGATGCTCATTATGGTAACCAACATTAAAAGCGACTGTGTTAAGCGGTCCGTAATAGCTATAAGTCTCTTGAGGTGGCGCGACTAAGTAGTGCTCCTGTATCCATCTCGCTCCAATCGGGTGTAGACCTACGGAGAAGAAGAAAGAAGCAAAGACATAGAGGATAGCACCCCATCCCATGAAGAAGATTAAGAATGCATCGAAAGCCAAAATCATAGCAAGGTTGATCCAAATCCACTTATTAGAAAACTTTATTTCTTTTAGTCTTGGCGGTCTTAAGCCTTGAAATACTGGGAATAGAAGTAACCAGAGCGCTTTGCCAAAGAAACCATTTCCGATCATTTTAGCTTCCCAGTGACTTGGTAGGTCAGCATCTAAGGTATAATCACCTTGAAAGGCATGATGCTTTAAATGGTATTTTCTAAATCCGGCAGACGTCGGGAAGCCATTAGGTAAATCACAGAGCATGCCTGCCCAGATATTTAACGCTTTGCTCTTAAAGATCATATTATGTGAGCAGTCGTGCATCAGGACGAAGAGCGCATGATTTGCGAATGCGCCGATGGCATATGCAGCAATGAGAATCACCAACCATGCCTGATCACTGACGAAGTAAGCGACGACCATCTGCAACAGAACGATACCGACGATATAATATATCGTATTGACATTCCTTCCCATGAGCTCTTTGATCTGAGGATACTTCTGAATGATCTCTCGCGTCCTCGCTACATGAGGCTCTTGATCATGGCTGTGCTGGAAGTCCGTTGGCATTTTGCTCATATTGGCTTTTTCTGAGTGAATTGCAAAATTAGCTATTTTTCAGTCATTTGTCTGATAGTTAGTTAGAATAAATCTCACGGTGATTTGTTTAGTTATTTGGACATAAAGCTGTCATTCTATAACAAATGTTTAGATTATTCTTAATACCTGTCATTTTGTCATTGCTTTGAGATTACCCTATCTTTGCACTGACTTAAAGAAAACTATGTATAACCAGAATCCAACGATAGATAACGTCAAGCAGCAGGTAGAGGAGAAGCGCCAAGGCGAAGCATTGGTATTAGATGAAGATAAAGAAGGCAAAAAATTCTATATAGAGAGTTATGGCTGCGCTATGAATTTTAGTGATTCTGAGATCGTCGCCTCCATATTAGCGAAGCAGGGCTACAGTTCTACTAAGGATATGGAGCAATCTGATCTGATATTGATCAATACTTGTTCTATCAGAGAAAAGGCAGAGTATAATGTCAGGCAGAGACTGCGCGTATTTGATAATGTCAAAAGAGGAAGGCCAGGTACCCTGATCGGTGTGATGGGATGCATGGCAGAGCGACTGAAAGAAAAGCTGTTAGAACAAGAGAAACTGGTAGATTTGGTCGTCGGTCCAGATGCCTACAGAGACTTACCTAATCTGATATCCTCTGCAGAAGATGGAGATAAAGGTGTGAATGTCTTCTTATCCAGAGAAGAGACGTATGCTGATATATCACCGCTTAGACTCGGGTCCAATGGTGTGAATGCATATATATCTATCATGCGAGGCTGCGATAATATGTGCTCATTCTGTGTGGTCCCTTATACCAGAGGAAGAGAGCGCAGCAGAGATGCTTATTCCATCGTAGCCGAAGCCACAGAGTTACACGAGCAAGGATATAGAGAAGTCATGCTACTTGGTCAGAATGTAGATTCTTACAAGTGGTCGAGTCCAGATGGTGCAGAAGCTGTTAATTTTGCAGAATTATTAGAGCGAGTTGCACACGTATCTCCAGACTTAAGAATCCGATTTTCTACATCTCATCCTAAAGACATCACCGACGAAGTGCTCTATAAGATCAGAGATTATGAAAATATTTGCAATTACATCCATCTGCCGATACAGTCTGGTAATAGCCGAATTTTAAAATTAATGAACCGGACATATGATAGAGCATGGTATGAGGAGAGAGTCCGATCCATTTATCGCATTATCCCTGATTGTGCTATTTCTTCTGATATCATCACAGGATTTTGTACAGAGACAGAAAAAGAGCATCAGGATACGCTCTCTATGATTAAGTGGGCTAAGTACACGATGTCTTACATGTTTGCTTACTCAGAGAGACCTGGGACACTGGCGGCGAAGAAGTATGAAGATGACATCGACCTTAAGACGAAGAAGAGAAGACTGAGCGAAGTCGTCGCACTGTCACAAGAAATCTCTTATCAACATAATATTAAGGATATAGGGAAGACATTCAAGGTCTTGGTAGAAGGCCTCTCGAAAAAATCTGACCAGCATATGAAAGGTAAGAACAGCCAGTTTAAAGTAGTCGTCTTTCCTATAGTAGGTGATGTCAAAAAAGGAGATTACGTTTATGTCAAAATATCAGAAGTAACCAGCGCCACTCTTAAAGGTGAGATGGTAACAACTCCTGAAGTGTCTAAGAATTAGACAATTAAGACGGCAGTAGGAATGAATATACCATGGCAGTAGGTTAAGTAAAATTTAATACTAGGATAATCATCGAATTACAATTTATGATAAATGAATAGTACGTTACAAGGCATCAAGAGAAGATTTGGCATCATAGGCAATGATGATAAGCTGAATCGTGCGCTCAGTACTGCCATGAGGGTGTCTAGTACTGATCTCTCCGTGCTTATCAATGGAGAGAGTGGTGTAGGTAAGGAAGTTTTCTCTAAAATCATCCATCAGATGAGCCCCAGGAAGCATAACGAGTTTATGGCTATCAATACAGGAGCTATTCCAGAAGGAACGATTAATTCAGAATTATTCGGTCATGAGAAAGGTGCTTTTACAGGAGCTTCGAGTGATCGTAAGGGCTACTTCGAGACGGCTAATGGGGGCACGATGTTTTTAGATGAGATCGGGGAGATGCCTCTGGATACACAGTCATTTTTATTAAGAATATTAGAATCAGGAGAATATCTGAAAGTGGGTTCTTCTAAGGTCTTGAAGACAGATGTTAGAATCATCGCTGCGACTAATATTGATCTGGAGCAGCAGATAAAAAAAGGTAGATTCAGAGAAGATCTATATTATCGGCTGAATACAGTACCCATACACGTGCCATCGCTGAAAGAGAGAAGAGGAGATATCTATCCGCTGTATAGGCGATTTGCGATAGACTTCGCGGAAAAGTATACGACAGAGATCATAGAGCTGGATGAGCAAGCTAAGTTATTATTTGAAAATTATAGCTGGCCAGGAAATATTAGAGAACTGAAGAATGTGGTCGAACAGCTATCTCTACTTTCTGATGAGAAAGACATTACAGCAGAAATTCTGATAGATCTCATACCGCATATCACAAAAAGGAATCTCCCGTCACTGCGTGGTCAGCAAGAGTCCAAGGATATCCCAGCAGAAAGAGAGATTTTGTATAAGCTTCTATTCGATATGAAGACGGATCTTAATGATTTGAAGTCTTTGATCTTTCAGCTGATAAAATCAAATGACCTCAGAGTACCTGATATGGCTCAGCTGAGTATGCTCAATCATTCTGGATCCAATCAGGGTAATAGTAATGATGGAGGTTATCGTGAGATGAGCTCTAATACCATGCCTTCTCCGTCTATTTCTATCGACCGTGATACTGCTGGAGCGAGACCTATCATCCTGAATAATCCTGAGCAGGCTAATTATAATAATACAGAAGTCGTAGAGGATAATCTATCCCTTGAAGATATGGAGCGTGAGATGATTTCTAAAGCACTAAAAAAATACAGAGGCAGAAGAAAAGATGCTGCTATAGAATTAGGTATTTCAGAGAGAACATTATATCGTAAGATAAAGGAGTATAAACTGTGAGGTATTTCATCATCACATTCTTGATCACATTATCCATCACGAGTTGTAAATTTTACAATTTTGACGGGATAAGTATTAAGCCTGAAGTAGAATCTTTTTATGTAGCTACATTTCAAAATAGAGCAGCTAATGCACCTGCTGGAATAGAAGTACAGTTCACGGATGGGCTTATCCAGAAAATCAATAATAACTCAAAGCTGAATTATAGCGATGGCAATCCTGATATAGAGTTTGAAGGAAGTATATCCTCGTTCAGGGTGAGTGCAGTCGCACCGCAGCAGTCAGGGGACCGAGCGACGACGGCTTTTAATCGACTGACCATTTCAGCCAAGATTGATTACATAGATAATCTGGATGAGGAAGAGAATTGGTCGCAGACATTTTCGTTTTTTGAAGACTTCGACCCTAATACAGATTTGACTAGTATACAAGATGACCTCATTGAGCGTATCTTTGAGCAGATGCTGAATGATGTATTCAATAAAGCATTCACTAACTGGTAGTGGTGGCAATTATTAATTGATAAGAATGACGATAGAAAATATATCAAAGTACTTAGTGGATGGAGCAGACTTAACTGATCTAAGTGAAGGTGATATCCAGGCTCTTATCTCACAAAGCCCATTTTCTGCTGCGCTGCGACACCTGTTAGTCAAGAAACAATCAATAAATCAAAATTTTGTTCTGGATGACATGAGTCAGGCTGCATATCATAGCCCTCATGTAGATCAGTTTCATGCGCAGCATTTTAGATGTAAGGCTGCAGACACTCCTGTATCATCTGATGAGGATCAGGATCAGAAAGTACTTCCTTCGACGAGTACCACTGTGACAGCAGTAGGTGCTGTAGCGATAGCCGATATCCAATCATCTGCCGATAAAGATCCAGAATTAGTAGAAGACTCACTTGCATACTCTATAACAACAGAAGTAAGCCCAACTCAAGAAATTCCTATAGAAGAGAAGCAAGTAGAAGAAAAGCAAGTAGAAACAAATCAAGTTAAAGAAGAGCAAGTAGAAACAAGTTTAAAAGAATCAAAATCAGTAGAAGCTATTGCACAAGAAATTCCTGAATCTAAAATGAAATTTGCTCATTTATCTGACTATGCTAAGTGGCTGATGAGCACGACTTCGATCATCGACATTGATCATGCACAGAAGAATGTCACAATTCCGAACAGTTCAGTAGATACTCTACAATCGAATATTCCTGCCATTACAAATGAAAAGGAGGAAGATGAAGACGAAGAGGTGTCACTCAAAGTTCAGGACAAGAGTATGGAGTATAATGATCAGATCGTATCTGAAAGTTTAGCAGAATTATTAGTAGAGCAAGGATTAAATAACAAAGCAATTGCTATGTATGAGAAGCTCAGTTTGATTATTCCAGAAAAAAGGGCTTATTTTGCAGTTCAAATCAAGAAAATTAAGTAGCATATGATTACTTTCCTTACAATATTAACAGCTTTAGTTTGCATACTGCTGATGGCAGTCATCTTAATTCAGAACCCAAAGGGAGGTGGAGTCGATTCTACTTTCGGAGGTCAAGGCGCTAATCAAATGTTTGGCGCAGCTAAATCTACAGACCTCATAGAAAAACTGACTTGGGGATTAGCTATAGCGTTATTCCTACTATGCATCATCACAGCTATGGCAGTGAATGGAGGTGGAAGTGGTTCAGGCCTCTTGACCGCTCCAAATTAGATCATGCTATAGAAGTGATTAAAATGTCATAGTGGCATACATTTTCTGCAATAAATGCAGCTTTCAAGGAACTAAATTGTGTATTCATGTTATAATGTCAGACTTATTGGAATGGCATAGCTTGTGATATAGATGCATTATTATTCATAACATTAAAATAAACACTAAGTATGAAATTGAAGCCAATCAACGACAGAGTGGTTGTTCAGCCAGCTCCTGCTGATGAAAAAACTTCAGGTGGAATCATCATTCCAGATACAGCCAAAGAAAAACCACAACGTGGTAAAGTCGTCGCCGTAGGTCCAGGAAAAGAAGATTTGAAGTTAACCGTCAAAGTTGGAGACTCAGTGCTCTATGGAAAGTATGCAGGTCAAGAACTTCAGTATGAAGGAAAAGATCTTTTAATCATGAGAGAAGATGATATTCTTGTCATTCTCGGGTAAGATTATCTTGCTTTAATTTATTTAATTAACCAGAAAACTTAAAACTTAATCATATGGCTAAACAGATTAGCTTTGACTCAGAAGCTCGAGTAAAGCTTAAAGCAGGAATAGATGCTTTGGCAAATGCTGTAAGAGTAACACTAGGCCCTAAGGGTCGTAATGTCGTAATACAAAAAAGCTTCGGCGCACCGACTGTCACTAAGGATGGTGTCACCGTCGCTAAAGAAATAGAACTCGAAGATCCTGTACAGAATATGGGAGCTCAGCTCGTAAAAGAAGTCGCATCTAAAACTGCTGATGCAGCAGGTGATGGTACGACGACTGCCACAGTATTAGCGCAGGCTATGGTGACTGCTGGTATGAAGTATGTAGCAGCTGGTGCTAACCCAATGGATCTTAAGAGAGGTATCGATAAAGCAGTAGCTGAAGTCGTCGCATCATTAAAGAAACAAAGCACTGTAGTCGGCAATGACTTCGATAAGATAGAGCAAGTCGCTTCTATCTCTGCTAATAATGACTTCGAAATAGGTAAGCTGATCGCTGATGCGATGCAGAGAGTAACCAAAGATGGTGTCATCACTGTCGAAGAAGCAAAAGGAACTGATACTTATGTAGATGAAGTATTAGGAATGCAGTTTGACAGAGGATATCTATCTCCATACTTCGTGACTAACACAGAAGATATGAAGACAGAATATGAGAATCCATTAATTCTGATCCACGATAAGAAGATATCTAATACAGCTGATATCATTCCTATCTTAGAAAAGGCATCTCAGGCTGGAAGACCATTATTAATCATAGCTGAAGACATAGAGTCTCAAGCATTAGGATTATTAGTTGTCAACAGACTCAGAGGTGGACTTAAAGTAGTCGCTGTCAAAGCTCCAGGATTCGGAGATAGAAGAAAAGCGATGCTTGAGGATATCGCTATCCTGACAGGAGGTACTGTCATCTCAGAAGAGAAGGGATTCAAATTAGAGAATACCGAAATGGATCACTTAGGCTCATGTGAGAAAATCACTGTAGATAAAGACAATACGACTGTCGTCAATGGTGGTGGTAAGAAAAAAGACATCACAGGCAGAATCAATCAGATCAAACAACAGATCGAAACGACGACTTCTGACTATGATAGAGAGAAGTTACAAGAAAGACTCGCTAAGCTATCAGGTGGAGTTGCAGTACTATACGTAGGTGCGACGACAGAAGTAGAGATGAAAGAGAAGAAAGATAGAGTGGATGATGCACTACATGCGACAAGAGCTGCAGTAGAAGAAGGTATCGTCACTGGTGGTGGTGTAGCTTTAGTCAGAGCTATTCCTAAGTTAGACAAATTTGAAGGTGCTAATGAAGATGAGACTATGGGAGTCCAGATCGTCAAGAAAGCATTAGAAGCACCTCTAAGAGGTATTTCTGATAACGCTGGCGTAGATGGTTCTGTAGTACTTCAGAATGTACTTACCAGTAAAGGTGCTCAAGGCTACAATGCCAGAACCGATAAGTATGAAGACTTGAAGAAAGCTGGTGTCATAGATCCGACTAAAGTCACACGTATCGCTATCGAGAATGCTGGTTCTATCGCTGGAATGATCCTAACGACTGAGTGTGTCGTGAATGACAAGCCAGAAGAGCACGCAGCTATGCCTCCTATGCCAGGTGGCGGCGGCATGCCAGGCATGATGTAACTGACCGGTCACGCCTTCAGCGTGATCAAAGCAAGTAGATCTTGCTTTGAAGGGAAGGAACCGATTCATCAGAATCGGAGGGGTTGGCGTGTTATAGCGGCTCTTTCAAACCTTTCCAGTCGGTCTTCTAAAATAACTAATTATTAAAGAGTCAGTTTCTTCATAGAAGCTGGCTCTTTTTTTTGTTGTTGTCTAATTGAGGCATGTTCAGTAGTATTAAATAAATTCAGAAGTAAGAGAACTGTTGGTCAAGCTGGTATGACTTTGGCACTTTTAGGTCAAAATCTGTACAAATACTTGGGTATAATTTAATTCTGTCAAATACCTTTTAGGTTGCTTTAATCTGGAATAGATTCGTTACCCCGTTTATTGCCAAAACCCCTTAAAAGCGAGGTAATAATTCAGGGTAAACGTGTTCAAATTAAATTCAAGACTGTCAATTAATAGACTAAACTTCCCATAGTCTTATTTGCGAAAATCTCTTTAGAATCGTGAAGGGATTTTTAGAAGTGGCGGCTGCCTGCCAGGTACCCAAGACTGAATGGTCCTGTAGGGAATTCAATGTCCCAAATGGACATTGAATAATGCAGCAACCGAGGATTTGTCCTCGGGTGGGGTGGCATTAGCTGGCATAGCTTCCGATAGCTATCGGAATGCTTACTTTTTTTGCAATTAAGACTGAATGGTTCCGACAATTTCGGAAGTCATAGATTCTAAATGTATCTATGATAAAGAAGGAACCGGACCACTGAGTACGGGTGGGCAGTAAGGCCCGCACGGCGAGTGCAAGTAAGCTTTGCATCTATAAAAAATGTGTTTAACACTTTACTTCTAATACCCCTAATTGAGCTACTAAAATCCTTGCACATAATAAAATTCTATTGATGACAAAATACTAATTATAAAATGGGCTAGTCATTCTGAACCAGCCTGCGGAAGGTAGGCTTGATTCAGAATCTGGCTGAGTGTACGGAATAGTATAAAAATTTTATCATTTTCATACCACTTGTATTCCACTTGGGCTCATAGGCAACCACTTCTCGGATTTTAAGGAGTTATTTAAATCCACTTACATTTTTTAGAATAGTGAATTTTAGATAACTGATAATCAATGAATTGCAATGTTGTCATAGATATCTTGATTCAGGATATACTTTCTTGTGATAAAAGACCATCGTTTTTAGCAGAACCCGAGCTACATTCTCTGATATTATTAAGTTCCCCTTAGCTTTTTGAGCTATCTGATGAAACTCAAACTGAAAATCCTTAAATCAATGCACACTCTTAGAAATGGCTCAGCAATCCCTATCGGTCTTAACGACCCCAAACCTCGACTTTTGAGATCGTCTAGCTATGCTATAAAAAAGACTTCATACCGATAACTTTTATACAATCATATAAATACTTGAGCCATTAGACCCGAATACCATACTTTTACCCACTCATGCAGTGGTACGAAAAATATAAGGACGACTTCAGGCTCAATTCTAAGTTGGCCTTCCCCATTATGGCAGCGCAGCTGGGTCAAGTCACCACTAATATTGCTGATAATATCATGGTCGGTCAGCTGGGTGCAGCACCTCTGGCTTCTGTCTCTTTAGCTAATTCGATTTTCTATATGTTCATTGTCTTTGGGATGGGGATCTCATTTGGATTGCCGCCGCTCATATCACAAGCCCATGGTGGTAAGAAGTACAGGAGGATTTCTCTCTATGTGAAGAATAGTTTTATCATTAATATGGGCTTTGCAGTCATCGCACTCATCTTGATGTTACTGTCAGTTCCGCTATTAGCTTATATGGGGCAGGATATGTCAGTGGTGGAATTAGCTAAGCCTTACTTGGTCATCACCGCTTGGTCGGTATTTCCTTTTATGATATTTCAGACGCTGAGGACTTACTCTGATGGTATGTCTCAGACACTCCATTCGATGATCGCAG
>Ga0209187_1002930_pt1 | contig 15187 bp, 13 predicted proteins | sample BantaG_FD_187430 | JGI IMG/M metagenome (GOLD analysis project Ga0209187, IMG submission 187430) | Marine algal microbial communities from Bantry Bay, Ireland - BantryBay_4 metaG (SPAdes) (version 2) | ecosystem: Host-associated > Algae > Red algae > Unclassified | place: Bantry Bay, Ireland... | reverse complement strand
TTGCTTACATGCTTTTGCAATACCTGAGGTTGACCATGCGCAGCTGTATTTCTATGCCGGACACGAAAGCAGTTATTGGCACTCTTTTGTTGCTGAAACTTCCTTTAAAGACCCTTTTAGGGAAATTACCGGACACAAAAAGACACCCTCCGCCCTTGCAACTCAGGTTGAATTTTTAACCTACCGTTTTTTATTTGTTTTTAAACCGGACAGCAGTGGGTTTAACCCGAAAGTGCCAGACTGATTGCAAATTGGTGGAGGCGAGCATGTAGTGTTCGAACCATGGGTAATCAAACGAAGTACGGGCATAACATGGAAGAAATCCAGAAAAACCAAAAGAGGAGTAAGCCGTAAATGAGTTTTCTAACGAAAGTACTGATTTACGGACTCCTTAGCTACGGAGGAGTTAAGGCTCTTCCGCAGGCGACTATTTGGATGCTAAAGAACGCTTCTGAGGCGAGTTCCAGAGGGATTGTCCCGCTAACAACTCTTCACAAGACAATAAGCGAAAAAAGAGGAGGTTAAGGGCTCTCAACTGACTATTTGTTTGTTTTCACCTGTTTTAAAAGATATTTTTTCTGTAGACTGAATAAAAGACTCAGAGATCAGGAATCTCTGAGCTAGTAAGAAATTATTAGCAAAGTAGAAAAGCAGTACCCCTCGGGGTGAAATAAAATTCCTTTAGGAATAGTCACCTCATTGGACATCAAGCGTGTCAGGGTTAAAGTGGTTTTTTTAATAAAAAACGAAAACCATAACCAACGGAGGATACTGCTAATGAAGAATTATATAGGACTAGACGCTCATAGTAAAACCTGCACTTTTGTGTGCATGACAGAAGAGGGTGAGCTCACAACCAGTGCAGAGATCGAAACTCGAGAAGGATCTCTGAAGAAGTTTTTATCAACAATAAAGGGGGAGAAACAGCTGACCTTCGAGGAAAGTTCACTGTCTCAGTGGCTTTACGTTATTTTGAAGGATGAGGTTGATAGGCTGGTTGTTTGCAATCCCGTTTTTATTGCCCGAAATCCAAGAACAAAAAACGATTACAATGATGCACTTCATTTAGCAACAGAGCTTCGATGTGGTCATATCACTGCAGTTTATCATGAAGATAGTCCTTTGATTCGTTTGAGGGCTTTGATGTCAGGTTACAACGACCTTGTCTTAGCTGATATAAAGCTTAAAAATCAATTTAAAGCCTTGTTGCGAAAAGAGGGAATTGTTCCCTCTGGGAAAACGATTTACGAAGACCTTAAAGCAGCAGAAGTTTTGTCAGTTGAAGAAGACCGTTTCGTTGACAGAAAGCTTTTGCTAAGTCTGGCGCATTTTTCAAGAATAAAGCGTGAATATGAGGTGCAAATAAAAGAAAACGAAGAGCGTGTTCCTGAAATAAAAAAATTGATGAGCATTCCTGGCATTGGAAATGTTCGAGCCCATGCAATTGTGAGTGCAACGTGCACTGCAAAAAGATTTCGAAGTAAACATCACTACTGGTCTTATTGCATGCTAGCAAAGCATGTTGAAAAAAGTGGAGGCTCAGTAATGAGCAAACGATATAAGTATGGACGCGTGGAATTGAAAGAAGTTTTTATATCAGCAGCGCAGAGCGTGCTTGCAGGAAACAGTGCCTTAAAGAAATATTTTGATCATTTGATCCTGAAGGGATTTGATCGAAAGAAAGCCAGACGAGCAGTAGCTAGAAAAATAGCATCAATAAGCTTGTCAATTATGAAAACAGGAGAGCGATACAGTGATATAAAAATTCTGAATCAAATATTGGCTCCATAAGCTTTGCTTTATAGAACACTTTGTTTCTTGTCAGAAAGGAAGAAATTGAAGCGTTTTTTTAAAGGGATGGAAACAGAGGTCCAATAAAACCTATGACCAGCAGGTCCATATTATTAGCTGACCCATTTCCGCTTAAAGATCCAAATTTTGCCATGACACCTTTTTGTTCAAAATATGACATGAGAACAAGAGGAGAAGTCCACACAGATAGATGATCGCTCATTTGAAGCAAAAGCCGGTAAAAAAAAGAAAAAACGAAAATTCCACATCAAGAGACTAAGTGGTGTACGAGAGCCGAGAGGCACTTAAAATTCGAAGGGTTGCGAGGCTCGGGTTGACCTTTGTTTTTTTTCTTGCTTTTCTACAGATTGGTTTTAAACATCCCTAGCGCCTCTTCAATAGCAACTTCATTACGTATTCTAAAACACGATTCGGCAGGGAATACTTAGATGTGTGGACTAAGACTTCGTAGGTACATCTAAACTCAAGAGAGTCTAGAATTCGAAAACTCCCTTTTCTCCAATTTTTGACAGATACGTCTGGCACTAATCCGACTCCTACCCCCTGCAATACAAATTGACCAATAGCCTCCCAGCTGCCTATTTCATAAAGAACGGGGAGCGCACAACTATACTGCCTTTGATATAGTGCTTTTAATTTTTCCGTTTCTGATCGGGGTTCGGTGATCAAAAAAGACTTTTCTTCGACTTTTTCAGCTTGATTTTTCTTCGACTTTTTTTCAACAAGAATGAATTTTCCTTTTTGAATAGTCACTTGCCTAAGAGTTGCAAGATTCTGGCTTCCAATTGTAAGTCCTAAGTCAATCAATCCTCCCGCTACAGCTTCAACAATCTCAAGTGTTGTTCCAAACCGAACTTTTGTTTTTAAACTTGGAAACTTTAACTGCAGATCTCGCAGCAATGGGTTCAAATAAGCCTCTGATAGGGTTTTTGAAATTCCCACCTTAAACTCTAATTTTTCTTTACGTTCTGTTTCTAAACTTAAAGCCTCAAAATCCGAGGCTGCCGAGAGTAGGAATTGCGCCTGTTCAGCGACTTTATAGCCAGCTTCAGTTGGTTTAAAGATCTTTTTTCGGTGCTCTAATAGAGGTATATCCAAATATTGCTCAAGTGAGAGTATGGCACGGCTAATTGCGGAATGAGTGACTAAATTTTTTTGAGCCGCTCCGCTAATACTACCATGTGAAACAGCGTCGACAAAATATTTAAGATGATGCAAGTTTGGATATGTGATAATAACTCACATTATATGTAACTTTAATGTAATTTTCAATCACTTATAATTGTGACATAAAAACTTTATGCATACGAAATCATTTAACTTCAACAGCTTCAAGCAATCGGGAGAAAGATTCTTATCCAAACTCACAATGGACCTAGTTGAAAATGGAGTGCTCGCAGAATCACTAAAGATTGATCATTTGTGCTTCCGAGTCGCCACTCTAAAGGAATATGATTTTTTCAAAACCTGCTTATGCAAGCACGGTGAACTCCTTGCTGAGGCATTTATTAATGGACGACCAATCTCAACTTTTCGGCTTAGCTCTTCTTTTCAAACAAAATCTCATGAAGTTCCACTCCTTGAACTCCCAGCCCCAAAGGATGGATTCTTCCATAAAACTGGCTTTGAACATGCAGAATTTGTCATAAAAGAGTCTTTCTCTGCATTTAGCTCTAAATATCCAGATTTGAACTTTGCTCAGGGCGGCAATTCGACCCTCAACCCTGAGCTTTCCTTAAAACTGCAAGGCGGCCTGCACGCAAAGTTTCATCAAATTCCCCTCGATCGTGTCATTGAAATAGAAGAAGCTAAGATTAAGGATGTTATCTTTGATCTTGATGGAACCCTAATCAAATCACGCGAGAACATACATGAAATTAATAGAATTGTTTTTTCCAAAGCCTTGGGACGCGAAATTTCAAAGAGAGAATCTATTGAAAATTTTTACCCTGAATTTTCAAAATTATTTAAAGCCTACGATATCTCTTGTACCCTAGCACAAAGCGAGGTCATTGCCAGTTGGGGTATGGTGGCATCCCAATTTTCACATGAACTGTTTGATGGAGCTTTGGAGACTCTTCATTCCCTTAGCGAACTAGGATTTAACCTTCATTTATGGACTGCCCGAGACGAAGCTTCCGCTCGTAAAACTCTAAAGGAGCACGGAGTAGAGGATCTATTTAAGACACTAAGTTTTGCTACAGGCACAAATTCAAAACCACATCCGAGCAGTCTACGTTTTGATTGGCAAACAGCCGAAAAAAATCGAATTATTGTAGTTGGGGATAGTTCCACAGATATGCATGGCGCAAGAAGCATTGGCGCAATCAGAGGTGCAGCCTTGTGGGACACTTATGCATGCAGTAATTCTCTAATAAAAAGTGGGGCCGAAATCTTCTTTTACGAGATTTCAGGTTTTAAAGAATGGTTAACAAAAACCACTAGAAAAGCAGGCGAATAGTTCTCCAGAAGACGCGCGAAACATACAAAACACCCGCTGTCGATGTTTGCAGGTTCCAAATGGTTAAAAAACGTGTGGCACCTGCATGCATCGACGCTTTTGATTATTATTTTTTTTCTTTTAATATAATGAGGGGCGGAGCAGCCTAACTATTCGATGGTAAAAAGATTTTACTCCGTCTCTCTTTTTTTCAGAGATAAAAATAAATTGGAAAGATTTAATTTTTCTTGGTAAATATAAGAGCTGAAATGAGGTGTTTTTATATGAAATTATTTTTTTTACTTTCTATTTTTTTCTTTTCGTTCACTGCTTTAAGTGCTCCCAGCGGCTTTTTTAGGATAATTGAGTGTATAAGTGAAAAACCAAAGGCAGAGGTTGTGCTCTACACTTCAAACGATGAAGGTGATCAGAGTGGCCTTATTGTAGTTGAAGCCCAAGGTGCAGAAACCCAATATTCAGCTATGAAGTATGAAATTACTGAACTAGAACCAGAAGGGCTTACGATATCTGACAACTCTTTTGATTTGAATTATGTACAATTTGACGATGGTGGTGACAGATCAACAATTAATATAAATGGAATAATCGTTAATATTAATTGTAAAGTTAAATAAGTTCATAAATCACTAGGTTCTGACTAAATTCCCATTTCTTTGAGCTGGGAAAATCGAAAAAAAAACACCTCTGGTCCAGCGTGGGTCAGAGGTGTTTCTTTTATCCGCGTCTTCTGGAGAGCACAGATGCTCGATTTCTAGTGATTCTAGAAACCTGTGCCAGAAAGAAATTCGCTTCTGAGTCTTTCATCAATGTGTTGGTATTCCCTCCAATGGCTAATCAGATTTCCTTCCATCCGAATTAGAACAACACCATGATATTTATGTTCACCTTCATAGGTATACTCAACAGCACCACTTTGTTTTTCTTCGTCAAACAAAGTGAGGTGTAATACACATGTTTGTGGCGAGCCTTCGCCATCGGGGCCAAAAAACTTGCTCAGCTCACTCTTGCCATTAAAAGAATATCTTAAAGGGTCAGCATATCGAACATCAGGCGAAAATGCTTTTAGTACCTCTGTGTGGTTTCGACTGCTCCATGCAGAAGCCATTTTTTCATGAAGAGTTTCAAATTCGTTTTTTTTCATTTATTTCCGCAATATTAATTCCTAATGAAAGAATCCGTCCCGAACAGACTCATTTCCCTCTCTATTGAGATCATATACAACAAACACCTGTTTTAAAAGCGAGCCTTAAATTCTGCGATTTTTCATAACTAGTCAACAGCTAGGGGGTGGCGAAACTTCGCCACTTGGGCCAAAACTGGCTCTTTTCACCACCCCCAGTGAAGTATTCGATTTTATTTTCTTTTTTCACATCGAAACTTTAAAAACACATTTTTTTGGAAAAAAGTGGCTCTTTTTCGCCACCCCTTCCGTTTTCTTTACATACGAAATCTTTGCTTTTTTTCTCTTAAGAAACAGTAACTTCTGAGCAATACAAAATTTCTTCTCAAAGTGGCATAGAACTCGCAACTTTAAAGGTGAGAGGGTGTTTCTCTTTCAAGAGTCCAAAGACTTTAAAAGAAAAACATTCTCTTAGAAATTTTTAGAAAAGGAAAGGAGAAAATAATAAATGGAATTTACGAACAAAAAGCAAGATGGAGGTAGGTAGGGAACTTTCGAGACAGGTACTTCACTCTTTCACTGCCAGCTCAGAGAATTTTCTAGAAATTCGAAGGAATTGGACCGTGCAAAAAAAACATTGAGCTCAGCAAAAAGAGAATTGAAAATAATCATTCGGCATTTATTGCTTAAGCTAGAGAATTGCATTGTGGCTTAAAGCTTAAAAGCAAGCTGTACTTATTAGGGTGCTTTAGTAGGGGTTCAGTAGCGGTTCGGTGGCGGTACATAAATATCACCAAGCCCTTTAAGGGAAAAAAGAATTCTTCATTGAATTCAATAGTTTTTGTCTTACACACAGCTCAAGGGAATTTGTATATGTATGACATATAGGTCTTAGTTTTTAAAAGAACATGATTTATTTGTGTTTCGTCGTGCTTCCATGGGTTGATTCTCGAAACGAAGTATCAACTTCTAAGCGTGAAGAATCGGAAACACTCAGCGTGGAGCTTGGTTTTTTTGCTTAGCCGCTGTAGTAGCGGAAAACAACGTGGAAAAAACCGGGAAAAACTCGGGAATAATTTTTCCACGAGCGATTTCTTGGGAAAAACCATTTTGCCAGTAAAATCGCTTAGTTCGGTTTAATTGAAAACGGAATCAAAAAATTTATGTATGCACATAAAGGCTAAATTTTGAAAAACAATAATTTTACAAAAAAATAAGAAAAAAAATGAAAAGTAATTACAAATACAAAAACCAAAAGAGACTCCGCTCTACACCGAAGAAGATAAATATAAGAAAAAAAAGGAAAAAGAGGGCGGCAAAAAAATATGAAATACATATCGCAGCGCTCGAAATTAATTGTGATGAAGAAAAAAACATCATTCGCAGCTTGGCAGAACTTATTATAGAAAGTATTTTGCAAAGTAGAAAAGTTATTTTTCCAAAAGCTGCCGCTGCTAAGTTTGATTGCCCAAAGAAAACTTTAAAGAGGAGTCAATTTGGATGAAAAAACAAAAGAAAACTGTAGCATCGACGCTCGATGTGAATTTGAAATCATTAAGCGCTGACACCAGTGCTCGAAAGAAGCTCAAGAAGAAAGACTTAGAAAACTACCACAGCATAGGGCTCTACGTTCGAGTTTCAACCACAGAGCAAGCTGAAAACCCTGAAGGTTCCATTAAAAGCCAAGAGCAACGTCTTCGGCAATTTGTAGAATATAAAAATCTAGCTGAGCCTTTTGGCGAAGTCACTCAAGTCTACATTGACCGAGCAAAGTCTGCGAAAGATCAAAATAGACCTGCCCTTCAGCAAATGCTTCGTGATGTTTCAAGTGGAGCACTCTCAATGATTTGTGTGACAGAGCTCAGTCGCCTGACAAGATCGATTAAAGACTTTAGCGAAATCTGGGACTTTCTAGAAAAAAAGAACTGCGACTTCTTAAGTCTCAGAGAACAATTTGACTCCACAAGTGCTGCTGGACAAATGGTCATGTTTTCTCTGGCCAACATTGCTCAGTTTGAAAGATCTCAAACCAGTGAGCGAATTAAAGCTAATTTTTTGGCTCGAGCAAAACGAGGGCTTTTTAACGGTGGTAGCGTTCCTCTGGGATACATGATTGATGAAGACAAGAAAGGTTATCTTAAAATTGATTCTGAATCGGCCAAAATTGTTAAAGAAGCCTTTAAGACTTTTTTGAAAGAAGAAAGTGTTTCGGCTACAGGCAAGTCACTAAACAACAGAGGCTTTCGAATGAAGAAGTCTGTTCAAGGAGGTGGCAAGGGGTGGCGTCACAGTCATTTCACTCATGGAGGACTATATAGTATCCTTACGAACCCGTCATATGTTGGTAAAAGAAAATACACTGAGCACGGTGAGGTGAAGTTTTCAAAAGCTTGCTGGGAGCCGATTGTTGATGAAGTCACCTTTAAGAAAGTTCAACGAACGCTATCTAAGAACCACAGAAAGAACAAGCATGCTCAGGCTAATCGTTACCCATATTTGCTTTCAGGGATGGTGAAGTGCGGGAGCTGCGAGAAGTCCATGGTTGGAAAGTCTGCCCATGGAAATAGTGGAAAAGTTCCCTATTACGAGCATGGGTGGATAGCTCGTAAGGTTGGGCTCCTTAAAGATGGCAAGTACACGTGCTCACCACATAGAGTTCCAGGAAGAACTCTAGAGCCTCTTGTCTGGGAGCAGATTGAAAAGCTTTTAACTAATGAGAATTTCGCTAGAGAGCTTCATAAGGAACCAAGACCTATTCACCGCGACCAAGGTCCAGAGCAAGAACGGCAACGCATTGTAGGCAAAATGAAAACCCTTGAAGCAAGGCTAGAGGCCATGAGTGAGCACCTTTCGAGACTTCCAAAGTCAGTGTCACCCAAGCCAATTTTTGCACAAATGGAAAAAATTGAAACTGAAAAAGAAAATGAAGAAAAGAAGCTTCAAATTCTAAAAGAGAGTGGAGCTCTTAAAGAAACCCCACTTGAGCTAAAAGACTACAAAGAGTTCTTAAAGGTAATTGAGAAATTTGCAAGCTCTACAAACGATCCACAAATAAAGAACAAAGTAGCGAAGCTCCTTATTCATAAGGTTGTCATTTTTGAAGATGAGATTGAGATTCATTTTAGAATGGGCTCAGGACTTAAACAGTACGTTGCTCTTGATGAGCTTCCAGGTAAGAAAGACAGGCATAACAAGAAATACTTTTCCGAATCAAAGAAGAATGTTAAAAACGCTGGACGTGCAGCAGCCTACCCAGATGGGCATCAAAATAATTTAAAAAAATTTGAAATTATTGGTTCGACTACTATTGACAATGGTGGATGTGACAAGGATCGAAGTTGCTTCGCAAGTTCTCGTGATCGCAAATGCTTTCGCATTTTCTCTTTTCGTTGCCTCAACTTTATTTTTGAGCCGAATTTCCCTTTTGTGAATTTGGTGGAGGCGGTGTCAACCGTTTATGAGTCTATCTTGTTGATTTTATGACTACTATTTCTGTTCAATTCAAGTGTGTGCCCACATGTGTACCAACAAAGGATGTGGGCTTGAGGAAGCTGTGTTCGTTCCCCAAATTATTTGAATATAGATATATTTTTCTTGAACCTTAGTCCTATATATGGGAATATGTAATAGTGAGAGTTGAAAGCACTCCTGAGTTTTTAGAGTGGTTTCAGCTTGAAACTGAAAAGTCAAAAGCTCAAATAGATGCTCGACTAAAGAACGTTGAGCTGCATGATTATTTTGGTGACCATAAAGCTCTTGGTGAGAAACTGCTTGAGTTGAGGTGGAAGAATGGTCGCAGAGTTTACTACACGCTTATTTTAAAAGAAGCACTGACATTAGTTTTATTAGGAGGACAGAAAAATGCCCAAAAAAAAGATATTAAAAAAGCAAGAAAAATCCTTGAAAGAGAAAGCAATGGCAAAAAAATATAGCCCTGGTCAAAATGTTTCATTACTGGGTTTAAAGAAGGCTATCTCGGAAGCACTTTTTGATGCTGATCACGATACCTTTAAGGGGTGTATAGCTATTCTTATCGAAAAGGTTGATTACAAAATCCTTACAAAAGAAACAGGTCTTTCAAAAAGTACTTTATATAGAATGTGTGAACCAGACTCTAATCCAACACTTGAAAACATTTCTAAGGTATTAAATTTTATAAATGTTTTTCAAGATGAACTTGCAGCATAGTAGGCTCTGCTTAAAAGTTTAATTTGGAAATTAAAACAAGTTAAAATAAAATTTCTTTCACGAAAAAACAGGAAAAAATAAATGCTCAATGCTCCTAAGGAGAGGAATCGAGGCTTGCCTCGGGGAGCTTCACTTAGAAAAGCAATGGTTTAGCTTGCACTGTCCTCGTTTTCTAGTGCTAAAAGCTTCGAACAACACTCAAATTAGTTTCTTGAATGCAATGAACCCTGTTTACAACACTCACACCACAAACAAGACCATTTGAGCGATAATAATTCTTAATTTTTGGAAAGCTAACTTCAAAAACATTAAGAACTCTTCTTTCTGTTAACTCCACTGACTCTATATGGCTTTTTCTGAGATGAACTTCAAGAGGTACATCAGAAGTGCTTACACGCTCTTCTATAGCGCCAGTTTTGACATCATTAACCCAACAGTGAAGCCTTTTATTTTTCTTTAAAATAACGCAAGTCATGTCTCGAGACGCACTCATCGAATCAATTATTGAATTTCGAACTAGGGGAGGAATGTCGAACTGCGTTACGTCTGGCTCACTATCAATTTTAGAGAAACAAGAAAGTTCATTGCTTTTTTCAAGTAAGACACAGATGTGATGATCTCCAGAATCTAAAGAAGTAATTCTCTCTCCGCTAATCTTCTCAGGAAGCACTAATTCTTCGTAATCTACCCTGGAAGGATAGTGTTGAAATGTTTTTCTAAGGACACATTTTAATAAACGAGTTTCAGGAGCTACAAGACATATTTGATCTTCATAGATTGTCCCACTCCACTTAGTAGATGCAATTTTATAAACACCATTATTCCCCATCGACGATATTCCATGACAATAGTTTTCAACACCATCTCTTCCAATTAAACACGAGTATCCAACACCAGACATATAGTCTGAAAAGGGTCCTTTCTTACTAATTCGCTCATCACTCCACCTTGCTTCGCTAGCTATCCAGTAATACAGCACACCGTCAGTAGCAAGAGCGAAAACTGAGTCTACTCTTACCATTACCCTTAAAAATGTGCGGTTCTGAGTACTTTCAGGAACAACGATTTTTCGCCAAACATAAGACATTTGAGTCCTATTATTTTCAGTTGAGGTGTAAACAGTGTCACGAAACTCGCCACTACAATGTAGCTTTTTTTTCATGTTAATATAGCAAAACCCTCTCAAGCCAACACTGAAGTCTAAAATATTTTCATCCACCTCATTTAGAAGAGAAGCAGATGCAGAGCCCCAACACTTCCTTTTTGTCGAGCCATGCCATTCAGGGCTCACACAAAAAAATCCAGAACTTTGCTTACTGTAAATATTTCCGGCGTTGAAACTTAAAAAAGAACTAAACTGATAGTGGTCAAGATTTGGGGCAAGAAATGTATTTAGAGTAGGGTCGTAACAAAAGATCTGACTGTTTTGGTCTTCTATACAAAACGAATCACTTTTCTTTTCTCCAGTATGATCTAGATAATTGAGGCCAAAAACAGCTGGTTTCAGTGTCGTTTCTTTCAATTCAGAAGAAATTAAAGTAAAAGTAAAGAAAAAATATGTTAAGATTAATGTATGTGTGATCACCCTCATAAGTAATTTGTCTCCTTTGTTCTTTAAATAAGCTAGCAATTTACAATTCCTTGTTCAACAAAAACTGAGTCACAAAATAATAATTTTGAGTCGCAAAAAAAATATTCGCCTCAATCCAGACTACGAAGCCTCGCTTGCTCCGTCCCTCTTTGCTGAGACGAGCTTTAAAAATCCTCTCCAGTACTTTTCTGAAATTAGGCTCCAGTATCGTAGCTGCCGTTAATGATTTTGTATACTAATTTACCTTCGAGTGTGAAGATGGCTCTTTTGTAGCTGTCAGTTAACTTTGAGTTGTAATATATTGATACACTTACAAAATAGCCAATTGCTTCTTTGTCTTTATTGATAATTTGTGAAACTGAAACTGAGCTACTGTAGCTTTTTGAACCGAAAGTCATTTTCGGAATTGTTTTGAGAATGTTTTTGGGTAATGCTTCATAGTCTTTTTCATCAATAGGGTTGAGTTCGTGATCCTCTCCTGTATAGCCGAAAGCCCTCGTACTCGCGTAAACTGGTAAGAGTTGATGGTACTTGCTTAAATGAATAGTGTTCATTTTTACTTTCCAAGCACTAGTAGTAAACAAATCTTTAGTGTTAGCTTCGGTGTCAAGCTCTAGAGACCTTTTAAGGAAGGCTTGAAAAGAGCTTCGAGCAAAATGTATTTTTGATTTAACAAATGTTGCAACATTAACGCCTTCGTCCGTTTCCTCGTAGTTAACTTTTTCAACATTAAGAAAACTGTTTTGTAGACATTTTTGATGCTCTTCTTTCATCTTTTTAAAGTAGATCCAGACAATTTTGGAGCAAAGAGTACTTTTTATTTCTAGGACTTCTTGGTTGCTTAATGTTTTTAAATTTTCAGAACTAGAAAATAAAGCTGATGGCTTTAAAAGAAAAACAATGACGATAAGAAAGAGTATATGTTGCGCTTTTTTCATGGAAAGTAGCTTAACATATATTTTATTATTTTTATAAGGATTTCTAAACTCATGAAATCCTTACATTCAGAATAATTATATTTTCTATGCCACCCATCTAATTGGAGGGCCCTGATGAATTTACTGGTGAAAGTTAATCACGCCCAAGATAGTGTACAAATAGGCTATAGCTTTTATCGCTTGGTTTGTAAAAAATATAGTATCTACTCATGAGAGAGCTCTGGTAGCCCTTATTACTGAAGGATAGCACTCTATACACCTCACAATCTACTTTCTGAACACACTGAGTTAATGATTCAATTTCCTCATGAGTCATCATGTTTCCTGCACGCGCACTCCTCCCATGGACCGAGTAATGTTTTTGATTATATGACTGTTCGCTTACTTCTTTTTCCTCATCTAAAATTTTTTTCAGGCCAAGCTCTTTAATTTGCACTAATCCTTGATAGCTTCCAAAATTTTTGCCTTCTTGTGTAAATTGAATATCTAATTTTTTTAAAATTTCTTCAATTTCAATAAAATTAGGATGCCTTTTGTCAGCTATAATGTCTATTTCATGTGCGCTTAGAGTTCCTAATTTTTTAAACTGAATTTCTCTTAACTCTGTACCCGCAAAATCAGCTTTTTTGGTGCTTTCAAAATTAGAAAACAATTCACTTTCTTCGTTTAAGGTTGGTAAATGAAATTCGTCTGAGTCGTAGTGGTAAAAGTCGTCCTCTATACTACGTACTCGCGTCTTTCCTTTTATGATAATTTGGTTGTGAACAATTTTTAACTTTTTATTATTTTCAACTTTAGGAAAGTCAACTGTCAGTTCAAAGCTAAATAAGCTTTTCAGCTTCGAATAAACTAATTTCAAGCTGCTAGGGTTTTGCACGCTTCCATGAGATTTGTAAATACATTTGTGAGCATATTGGTTTGCAGCGTTTTGATGAAGAATGAAATTAGTACCTCGTTTTAAATAGCCCCCAAGGGTTTCAATTTTCCTCATGTCTCTTTGTTGAAGTGGCTCAAGATCTTCACTTGTTCTCTCTAATGGAAGTTCCTGTCTGCGGTTGAAAAGTATACTAAAATAAGAAAGCTGGACTCTTTTTGGGCAGAAAAACAGTTTCTCTTTTTTCGTGTTTTCTTCAATTTCAACGTCTTCTTTTTCTTGAAACTTTGGCCACTGCTTAATGAAAACACTTAGTTCTGCAAAAGAATCGTCACCGTAAGTTTTACTCATTATTTCTTGAGGAAGTTTGTATTCGTTTGGAAAGTAATAACGAGATCTGTGAGAATTGTTTTGAGATCTGAGTTCGAGTGAGTAAATATGCTTACCTTCGTTTAGAGGCTCCCAATAATTAAAGTCCTTTGCCCTCCAATACTCTAGCTTTACAGTTTCATCAGAATAAAGCCTGAGCTTTTCGCCTTGATAAACTTTCGAGTTGAAATTGATATCTATTTCGTAAAGGTCATCTACTGTAGCGTTTCTTGCTGGAGTCCAGTTCTTTTCTGCTTCTTCAAGAATGGCTTGACCAGTCATTTTTAAATCATGAAAAGCTTCTATGTTGTTTTTAGTTTCTTTTCGCAGGTGAATATCAGGCCATTTATGTACGGTCACTTCTACGCCGATTTCATAATCTCCGTTACCATCGTTGAAATCACCTAAGTTGAGAGGAAGTTTTTCGGCGAGATTGAGATAAAAAACAGAACTTGTTGTCTTATAGTAAGAATTTAGTCTTAAGACGATAACATGATTTCTTTCAGTTCGAAAATATTCAAATTGGAGGGCATCGTCATTGTAAGAGACAGCTTTTATATTTTTCTTGAATTTGTATTCCCCGTCTTCATTTTCATCTATCCAATTTTCTGGAACATCAGATTCAAATAATGATGTTCCAGAAATTGAAAAATTTGCATCGAGTTCCTCATCGGCATAAGCTTCAATAAAGCCAATAGTGATAATAATAGAGAGAAAAAACGTTTTGATCGTTTGAATCAAAACTCTGAAATAAAGACTACTTCTAAGAGACGGTGATTTTATTTCTAAAAGCATGGTTTTTATCTGCCATTTCTCATGAGTTTTGACAATAATTTATTTCCTTAAAGTACCTGAAGAATGTATTTTATTCCTGAGAAATCAGACTATTAAGTCCGATTTCAGTAAAAATGTAACTACTCACCTAATTCTAGCAGATGCTCTATAAAACAAATTTGCATAAAGCTGGCTGAATAGCTAGGGTTCTAAGGACGAATAAAATCAAGAATATAACTATTTGTTGTTGTTTTTCAGTGTTTCTGTTGTTGCAATCTTCTTATTCTTTTTCTTCAAACATACCAGAATCATTCGAATGTCTTTTAGTAAGTACAAAAAAACCATCGAAGAAACCTTCTGTTTCGACAGATCTTTCCATGGTTGAACATTCTTCGGAGAGTCCTGCGGTAGTCGATGACTTCAAGCTTTATGCTTCTTCCTATTTTGACTCTGAAACAAATGCTTCATTTGCCTCTTTTGAGTTGACCCAAAATAAAGAGGGTAAAAGTGTTGATGTGTATTCACAGACAATAAAAATCCCTAGTCTAAAGGGCCTAATAGGCCAGGAATTTTCAATCACCTTAAGCTATTACTATCTAACGATTGACTGTTTTGTTCATTGATAATCACCTCTGTTGTGATGATGTATTACACTGAACAACAAGGCAAAAAGGCGATAAAAAGAGGAGATGGGGTTTAACCCACTGCTGTCCGGTTTAAAAACAAATAAAAACGGTAGGTTAAAAATTCAACCTGAGTTGCAAGGGCGGAGGGTGTCTTTTTGTGTCCGGCAATTTCCCTAAAAGGGTCTTTAAAGGAAGTTTCAGCAACAAAAGAGTGCCAATAACTGCTTTCGTGTCCGGCATAGAAATACAGCTGCGCATGGTCAACCTCAGGTATTGCAAAAGCATATAAGCAATGAGCGCAACCCAAATCTGTGCTTTCACTGCATTTTCACTAAAGCCTAAAAACTTTTTAATTTTAAGGTTTTGTTTCAAGCATTTAAAAAAAAGCTCTACTCTCCAGCGTGATTTATAGAGATCTGCAATTGTTTGTGTTG
>Ga0209187_1002929_pt1 | contig 15188 bp, 13 predicted proteins | sample BantaG_FD_187430 | JGI IMG/M metagenome (GOLD analysis project Ga0209187, IMG submission 187430) | Marine algal microbial communities from Bantry Bay, Ireland - BantryBay_4 metaG (SPAdes) (version 2) | ecosystem: Host-associated > Algae > Red algae > Unclassified | place: Bantry Bay, Ireland... | reverse complement strand
TCCCAATCCAACAATCAAAACGAAGACCGGCTGCAGAAAAGCGTGGAAAAATGCCCAAGCTTCAAAGCTTGTCTGCGTACGAAACCATTCGTTTAGAATGAGACATAACAGTGCCAAGAATGGTGTTGTTACGTTTAATATTTCTATCTGCACGTTAGATAGGGGTTCAGTATCATACATGGCGGAAGAAAGTTCCGTAGCCGTGCCGCGGATGGCCGCACCGATTGCGGCTAGGAACATCCCCAAGAAAAACACACTCGGCCAAATCTGAAACCAGAATGGATTGTTTTCGACCAATGTAATAATCAGGAAAATATAACCGGTCAGTCCAAAATAAAAATGTGCGGGACGTCTCCTTTTTTCTTCCCGAAAAATCTGACGAAGTAGGACGTTCACGGCCACCCATAGTAGAAGCGAGAGACAATATACGCGAAGGTCATATTGTAATAACAGCCACAGGCTGATCGTCGGGAAAAGGAAAGTTCTAAACCCCCAGAGAAATTTCCCGATGTAGGCCCTACTCAATTTTGAACCTTCGAAATTTTTGACTCCCACCCGATGTGTGATGAAGAATGAGACGACAAACGCGAAGATTGAAATAAGTAGGTAAAGTTCCATAATACTGATCATTACAGCAGAATGCCTAAATAGCTCTTACTCCTAGAGACACACTCAAAGCCTAGACCTCCTTAAATGCCATCCCCCCTAGACATCCAGCCCCATTGCGGTATGTGCGCGCGAACGTTCTAAACTCGCGAAATATCCATCATGTCCAACTCTGTCGAATTCCTGCGCAATGTCGCTATCGTGGCCCATGTTGACCACGGCAAGACTACGCTCGTAGATAAACTCTTACGCCAATCCGGTACGCTGGATGAACGCGGTGACCGCGAAGAGCGGGTCATGGATAGCGGCGATATTGAAAAAGAACGCGGCATCACCATTCTCGCGAAAAATACGGCCATTGGCTGGAAAGCGCCCGACGGGCAGGATTGGCGCATTAACATCGTTGACACTCCGGGCCATGCGGATTTTGGCGGTGAGGTGGAGCGCGTGCTCTCCATGGTCGATTCCGTTGTGCTGCTCGTGGACGCTGTTGAAGGCCCGATGCCGCAGACGAGTTTCGTGACCAAGAAAGCGCTTGCCCAAGGCCTGCGCCCCATCGTTGTTGTCAATAAAATTGACCGTGTCGGCGCGCGCCCGGATTGGGTTGTTGACCAAACTTTTGATCTCTTTGACCGCCTCGGCGCGACGGATGAACAGCTGGATTTTCCGGTTGTTTTCGCATCGGCCCTAAACGGTTGGGCGTCTGATGAAGCTGACCAGGAGGGCACGGATATGACGCCGCTCTTTGAGAGCATAGTCAAAAACGCGCCTGTTCCTGATGTTGATCCGAACGGACCCGTTCAACTCCAGGTCTCTGCGCTGGATTACAGCAGCTATACCGGTGTCATCGGCATTGGCCGCGTTGTGCGCGGTGTGTTGACGGCGAAAACGCCTGTCATCATCGCGTCGCCTGACGGCACGGAACGCAAGGGCCGTATCGTCGATCTCTACGGTTTTATGGGCCTTGACCGCGTGAAGATGGAAAGCGTGTCTGCGGGAGATATTTGCTGTTTCACGGGCATTGATAAGCTCGGCATCTCGGACATGATTTGCGACCCGGAACATGTGGAACTCTTGCCGCCGCTCTCTGTGGATGAGCCGACAATCTCTATGACGTTCCAAGTCAACGACTCGCCATTTGCGGGGCGTGAGGGCAAATTTGTGACCTCGCGCAACCTCAAGGATCGCTTGGATAAAGAGCTCATCTCCAACGTCGCTTTGCGCGTGGAGCAGCTCGAAGACGCCGATAAGTTCCGCGTCTCTGGCCGGGGTGAATTGCATCTGTCTATCCTCATCGAGAACATGCGCCGCGAAGGTTTCGAGCTCGCAATCTCCCGCCCGCAAGTGGTCAACAAGGAAATCGACGGCGTGCTGTGTGAGCCCTATGAGAAACTGACAGTCGATGTGGAGGCCGATCATCAAGGTTCCATCATGGAAAAGCTCGGCGAGCGAAAGGGTAATCTGCAAGATATGGTGCCGGACGGAAATGGCCGTGTGCGTATGGATTATGAAATTCCAACACGCGGCCTGATTGGCTTCCGCTCGGAATTCATGACACTGACGTCGGGTTCAGGGCTGCTCTATCATAATTTTGACGTCTATAAGCCGCGCACCAAAGCGGGTATTGGCCGCCGCCAAAAAGGTGTGCTGATTTCCAACTCGACAGGTAAGGCTTTGGCCTTCGCCTTGTGGAACCTGCAAGCGCGCGGCGAGATGTTCATTGGCCATGCGACGGAAGTCTATGAAGGCATGATTATCGGCCAGAACTCCCGCAATAATGACCTGACCGTCAACCCGCTCAAAGGCAAACAACTCACCAACGTCCGTGCGTCCGGAACGGATGAAGCCGTGACTTTGGTAACGCCGATTACAATGACGCTGGAACTCGCGCTGGAATATATCAATGATGATGAGTTGGTCGAAGTGACGCCGGAATCTATTCGTATTCGCAAGCGTTATCTGCTGGAAACTGAGCGTAAGAAAGATCAACGCCGTATGGAAGCGCTCGAAAAAGAGAGCTAGAGCGAAAGACAGCTAACAAAAAAGGCAGGCTCAGAGCCTGCCTTTCGTATCGCTACGGCCCGCATTGGCGCGTTACTTATCGACCTTAATCGGCGGGCGCGGAAATCCCCAAATCACGGCGGCCGATTTGATCAATTCGCTTTCGGCTTTGACATATTCTTTGTCGCTCACGGATATTGAGACCATTGCATCATAAACGGCTTCTGCATCGCGCTGCTTTTTAAAACGCGAGACGGCACGTAGGATGATGGTATTACGCCGCGCGCCTTTGAGCTTTCCCTTGATTTCCTCTTCGTTCCGTTTGAACCAACCGCGCAGTTGATTTTCAGACATGGGCGGCAGATCAAATAGATCGAGCAGACCCTCCGCCTGACGGAAAAAAGCGTTCATTTCCGGCTTGCGAACTTTTTTGTCGATGATGATTGTTATGGCGAGCGGCAATAATACCTCTTCAAAGGTATATTCTGTCTCTTTTCCCGTCTCTGTGTCTATTTCCGTGCCCATTATCTTAACCCCCAGTTGCGACAATTGCAGATTAGATAAACCGAACGGTGATGCGCTGCAAACCCTCAATACCGCCTGATAATTCATCCCCGACGTGAACGGGGCCGACCCCTGCCGGGGTTCCGGTATAAATGAGGTCACCCGCTTGCAGGTCCATATCCTGATGAAGCCGTTTAATAATCTCCGGAACAGCCCAAATCATGTCCGACAATGCGCCGTGCTGGACGATGTCGCCGTTTCGACGCAAGACGATACGGGCTTTGGACAAATCCACGTCTTTGGCAGGGGTTAGAACAGAGCAGGGCGCAGAATGATTAAAGTTTTTCGCCCGCGCCCATGGCCCGCCTTTTTTCTTGGCAGCAGATTGTAAATCCCGCCGCGTCAGATCAATGCCGACGCCATAGCCAAACACTTCAAGATCCGGTCCAATGGCGACAACCAGCTCAACTTCGTAATGCAGGTTTGATGTGTTGGGGGGGAAGGGAATATCTTCACCGCTTTCCACAATCGTCTCGGCGGCTTTCGTAAAGAAAACAGGTTCAGATCGCGTGGCATCCCCGCCCATTTCTTTCACATGGTCAGCATAATTTTTCCCGATGCAGTAAATGCGCCGGACCGGAAAGCGGGTTTTCAACCCTTTTATCGCCAAACTAACGGGGTCATGTGGAGGAAATGCGTATTTTGTCATGTCATCTCAATTGCAATTTGCGCCGGCCTCTGTCTATCGTGATAGCATAGTTTACGGAGATTAACATGCGCATTGTCGACGTTCCAATCGATAAAATTTATGTCCCCGCCGCGCGAAAGAGCACGCTGGATGAAGACAAGGTGATGGAGCTGGCCGAGGACATTCTCGAAAATGGCCTGCAAAAACCGATCTATGTGCGGACCGGAAAGGATCGCTACGTCTTGCAAGAGGGCCTGCACCGCGTCGAAGCGATGAAGCTTCTCGGTGAAACAATCATTGATGGCCACATCGTTGCAGCCCAGCGGAAATAAATCTCTTTAGCCTCGCACAAGTCCGCATTCGGATATATTGAGTTTCCATCCCTGTTTCACCGCGCCTTCCGCGATATCAAAATCCAAAGTTTTCAATTACTTTTATTTTTATCAAAAAGATGCATCCGCACATTGGGTTTATGGCCGCATATTTAGTCTTGTCTTCTTTCAACGGGCAGTCATGTGAACGCGAAACGTCCGCAATTGACCCTGTGAGTCAATTGCAGTGTAGCGCCGAACCGCTTTGCGGTTCGGGTGTGCAATTCTGTGGGATTTAGAATCGAAAATTGGGCGAAGGCTGCCCATTTTTCGATCCTTTACTTTGAAGTTGAACAGAAATGCACGAGGCGTCGTCGTGTGGGGCTTCTTGGCACTTCGTGCATTTCCTGATTCACAGGAATTGCACGAGCTGGGAGGGCTCAGAGCATTCGCATACCGCATTCGCAACCGCAGAGCCTAACCACCCACACGAACATCCCACTTAATACCGAATTTAGAGAGATAAACGAAACGAGAGAGACGAACAAACCTAACAACGATCGTCATACCGTCGCGGGCCGTAGGACCGCCCGGTACCCATTCCCTGAATTTTGCGGAAGGCGATAGCTTAGCGAATTTCACTGGTCGCAGGATATGCACATATCTATTTATGCGATGTCCGGCCTTGCCTTCACGGTATGGGCACCAGGCAAGCCGTTGGCTTGCGTCGGTGTGACATAATTTAATCACCCAAAAATAGGACTCCCCATGCCCCGCAAAACCCTACCGCCGCGCAAGGCGCGCGCGGCCCTGCTCGCGATTCAACTCGAGAAAGCCCGCTATGAAATCCGCGCGCTGAGGCGCGCCGAGCGCGAACGCGAAGCCGCTCTCGCCCTGCGTAAATCCAATCCCGATTGGGTGGAGCTGGACCGGGAATTGAAACAGCGTCAATTTGAGGCCGAGATGGATGCGATGGAGGCGTGCTTGGAAGACCACCGCCCGAAAATCCCTATTTTGGACAAAGCCTTCATCGCGAAGATGCGCGCCGCATATCCGAACTTGGCGCCAAAGGCCCCAGCCCCAGAGCCTGAACCCCATCCGGACGTCAAAATAGCCGCAGACCTCCGCGCCGCAGAAGCCGCCCGCTCCGCAAATGAAAACCACAAACCCCCGCCCGGCGAAAAAGCGTGGAAATATGAAAGCATAGGCGAAGGCTACCACCCCAAAGATGATTATCGGAAGTATGAGGATTAGGAGGAATTTTGATTACAAGAGAAACCCAGAACTTGCATTTTGACTGACAGAACAATATAAGAACATATGTTTGATATATCGTTCCAATTTACAATGCCCGATTTTAGTCGACAAGAAATTGAGGTAAATTGCCCCCTCTGCGAATTACACAACTGGGCAACACTTGGGCAAATTCAAAGACGAGAGTTTTTGATATGCCGTGGTTGTCATTCAAACGTATTTCTTGAAGACCATTTAGGCTCCGTTCGTAGGTCTGTTGAGGGCATCGAGAAAGCATTAAAGCAGTTTGGAGAACTTTAATGGACCAGCTTTTAATACAGAGAACTCGATACCTACTACGGTCTCGATTCCGTCGGGTACAAACAAGTCCAAAAGAAATTTTTGTGAACGCTTGCGCTCAACTAATAGATTGGGTTTCAAGCCATCCGATCCTTATGCATTCTGCAAAAGCACTTTCTGATTTTTCAGATGAAAACATAGAGCTTATAAAAAAGACTCTTGACGAGGCTCCCCTAGCAACCCAAGGTTATGATCCTGGTAGATATTCTTCAAGAACCAACGCTTCACATTCGGCTGTATGTTTCCATATCGTCCGGTCGATATCGCAACTCGGCGAAATGAACGATTCTATGCAAGAATTCTTGTTTCGTAATTTTGCCGAATTTCTCAATGGAAACGGTTATATTAAAACAGACGATGCGGTAACTCTCTTGAAAGACATAGCCGTAGACGGGATGTTCGAATATTTTGACGAACATTTCGATCAACGAAATGCAATATATGCGATCCTTTTGAAGTATAAACAACGGAGCGAGTGGTTCCGCTCAAATCGATTGCGTTCTTATGCGGAAGAAGGCTTAGAAGAGAAATCAGGCGAACCTGCGTTGGCGATTGATGTTCAGGAATATATCTTGGACCAAGGGGTAGAGTTTTTCATCGAACCCGCATCGGGAAGCGGTGAAACAGACTTTCTTTTACGTTACCCTGAAGGCGGATATTTTGTAATTGACGCTAAGTATATTCCTGCGGAAGCGCATAATTCCGCAATGATTAAGAAACTTGCCGACGGGTTTCATCAAGTCTCAAGGTATTGCAATGATTTTGATGAACCCAATGGGTACTTAGTTGTTTTTAATTGTTCAAAAAAGCGATTACGACTAGATTTGGAAAATTCTGATGGATTTCCATACATCAATATAGGCGGATGCTCAGTTTACTATCTTGAAATTTGAATTGCTGACGAACCTTCAGCAAGTAAGTCAGGTAAGGCTGAAGAGTTGGTAATTACTCTAGATCAGTTGATCAAAAGCGAAGCACATGAAGAAGCAGCGTCATAAGTCTCTCTAAACCTCAACCTACGCCACCAAAGTTAAAATTGAGAGGTTTTATGAATTGGGAAATTATTATAAGCGCAATTTTGGGAAGCAGCATAACTACTGCATTGCTGAATGCCGTTTTCATTTTTAAAAGAGATCGCAAAACGGCGAAGCGGTCAAAAGAATATCGCGCGAACAACCTCGCTGGAAAATTGGAGAACTTTGCAGTTAGAGTATATAAAGAAGTGAATTCTTCTGAAGCTTATTTCAATTCTGGGGGACGGATTGGCGAAAACATATGTGTTCCAGATTTTGAATCTGTTGACATGAATGAAGATTATGAATTTCTTACAGGTGAAATTCGAGATGAAATACTTAGATTTCAGGACAACATTGTCATCGAAAATGCGAACCTAACTAATGCTACTAGTGATTTAGAACAGATGTATCTTATAAATGAAGAGGTCTTGGGGCATATCAAAACACTGGGATTTGAAGCAATTGAGACAGCCGTGAAAGTCAGAAAAATGGCTGGTTTGTCATCGCGTAAAATTACGGTGGAAGACAAGAACTTGCATGATATTCTGAGACAAAATTAAGTCGTTTTCTACCCCTTTCGAGATTTCCGCGTATTCTTTTTAGAGCCCTTCTTTGTCCCTTTACCTTCGGCCTTCGCCGCAGCGCGCGCTAATTTCTTCTTATGCGGTTTTTTTGGTTTTCCTCCGGCAAAATTCTGCCCCTGAGGGGCTGGCATGTCGGCGTGGGTTTTCTTTCTGGGTTTGCGTTTGAAGTCGCCGTCGCTTGAGTTTGCAGGTTTTGCATCGTCACGAGAGCTCTTTTTATTGTCCCAATTTTTATCTTTGTCACCGCCGCGGCTTTTCTTTTTGTCACCGCGTGGCTTATCTCCATAGGGCTTGCGGCGGGTTTTGCCGGAGGCGTTATCTTTGTCGCGGGATCGATAGGGTTCTGTGGGGATGCTGAGGTCCGGTTTGCCCTCGACGCGGGCCACGGTAATCGCGCCTTCGATTTTCATATCGGGGCCAATTTTTTGGAGAAAGCCTTCCACGCCTTTGGGCGCAATTTCGACGAAGGTCTTATTGTCGATAATTTTGATCGCGCCGATTTCACCTTTTTTCAGCCCGCCTGATTTCATGAGCATCGGGAGAATCCATTTCGGTTCGGCCTTTTGTTTTCGCCCAAGATTGAGGGACATCCAAACGCCGTCGCTGAAATCTTCACGAGGCGCGCGCGGTTCACGCGGGCCGCGGTCGTTTATTCCGCCGCGATCATTGCCGCGCTCCTGTTTGCTCGGCTTATAATTGGCGGGCAACAGGTCTTCGGGCGCGGATTGGCCTTTACGATATTCCCGGATGAAGGCGGTTGCTATGTGCTCAGGAGAATGCGCTTTGAGCAGCCGCGCGACCAGTGTCTTTTCGTCCTCCGTGACCTCGCCGTCGAGCGTCATATTCCCCAGCAGGCGTTCATTGTCTTTGGCGATGATCGCATCTGCGCTGGGCGCTTCGCCCCATTCGGCGGTAATCCCCGCATCGCGCAGCAGGCGCTCCGCATTGCGGCGGCGGTTCGGCGCGACGATGAGGGCGGAGACGCCTTTGCGGCCCGCACGGCCCGTCCGCCCCGAGCGATGGAGCAGGGCTTCACGGTTACGCGGCACATCTGCATGGATGACGAGCTCAAGATCAGGCAGGTCAAGCCCGCGCGCGGCGACATCGGTCGCGACACAGACTTGCGCGCGGCCATCGCGCAGGGCTTGCAGCGCATTGCTACGCTCGGCTTGGGACAGCTCACCCGAGAGCGACACGACGGAGAACCCGCGATTGTTAAACCGCTGCGTCATGCGGTTCACGGCGACGCGCGTATCGCCAAAGACAATGGCATTTTTCGCGTTATAGAAACGCAGCACATTGATAATCGCGTTTTCTTTATCCGGGCTGGCGACTGTCATCACCTGATAGTCAATATCCAAATGCTGCTTGGCTTCGGCGGCGGTATTTACGCGTACGGCATTGCGCTGATATTTCTTGGTCATGCCCAAAATTGTTTTGGGCACTGTCGCGGAGAACATGAGCGTCCGCCGCTCGGCAGGGGCTGCATTCAGGATGAGTTCCAGCTCTTCGCGGAAGCCCATTTTGAGCATCTCATCGGCTTCATCCAGCACGAGGCATTTGATTTCCGACATGTCCAATGCGCCGCGATTTATGTGATCGCAGAGACGTCCCGGAGTGCCGACGACAATATGGACCCCGCGCCCAAGCGCATTGCGTTCCTGGCGCGCATCCATGCCGCCGACGCAGCTCTGCGTTTTCGCACCGGCTTGGCGGTAGAGCCAGTCGATCTCGCGCTTGACTTGGAGGGCCAACTCGCGAGTTGGCGCGATGCACAACGCGAGCGGCGCGTCGGCCCGCACGAATGCACCGGCGTCTGCGAGTAAAGTCGAGGCCATAGCGAGACCAAAGGCAACCGTTTTCCCGGAGCCCGTTTGCGCAGAGACGAGCAAGTCTTTGCCGAGTAAATGCGGATCAAGAACCGAGTCCTGCACGGGGGTGAGTTTCTCATATCCCTTTTTCGCCAAAGCGTCGGCGAGCGCGGGATGCGCGTGTTCAATATTTGACATGACGGCTGTCTTTCTGGGGGCAGGGACGTCCTGCTCAAAGGTCTTCGATCGTCTTGATCGCATAGGCCAACTCAGGATTAACAGGCCGTGCGCGCTCCCCTATGGGGTTTAATGCGCTTTGCATAGGGGTGTGTGCAGGGATGCAACGGAGCATTGGGTTATTGAGTTGTCGCGCTCAGCTTAGCATAAGTGTGTCATGACCGACCTTCACGATTTCATCAAAGCGCTCCCGAAAGTGGAACTTCACCTGCATATTGAGGGGAGCCTGGAGCCCGAGCAAATGTTCGAGATGGCGAAGCGCAATGATGTGACTTTGCCATATAACAGCGTCGAAGATATCCGCGCGGCTTACGCGTTCAATAATCTGCAAGAATTTCTAGATCTTTATTATGCGGGCATGTCGGTCCTCCAGACCCGGCAGGACTATCATGATCTGACCTATGCTTATGTGCAGCGCGTCGCCCGGGATAATTGCCGCCACGTTGAAATCTTCTTTGACCCGCAAGGCCACACGGAACGGGGTGTCGCCTTTGAAACTGTGATTGACGGCATTTTGAGCGGGCTCGCAGCGGGGGAAGCGCATTTCAGCGTGACCTCTCATCTAATTTTGTCTTTCCTGCGCCATCTGTCGGAAGAGGATGCGTTTAAGACCTTGGCGCAAGCCGAACTTTATTTGGACCATATATTAGGCGTCGGCTTGGACTCATCCGAAATGGGCCACCCGCCCTCTAAATTTGCCCGTATCTTCGCCAAAGCTGCAGAAAAAGGTTTGAAACTATTTGCTCACGCCGGGGAGGAGGGGCCGCCTGAATATGTCTATGAAGCGCTGGACATACTCAATGTCGACCGCATTGATCACGGCAATCGGTCGCTGGAAGATGAGGCGCTGGTCAAGCGATTGGCGGCGGAAAAGATGGTCCTCACGGTTTGCCCGCTCTCTAATTTGAAACTCTGCGTGGTGGATGATCTGAAAAACCATCCCTTAAAAACCATGCTGGATTTGGGATTGAAAGCCACCGTCAATTCCGATGACCCGTCCTATTTCGGGGGTTACCTGAATGATAATTACATTCGCACAGCGGACGCGCTGGGCTTGACGAAAGCCGATATTGTGACGCTGGTCAGGAATGGGATTGAGGGAGCGTATTTGTCAGATGCGCGCCGGAAACAGCTGCTGACAGAGCTGGCAGCGGCCGTTAATTCCCACGCGTAAGACCTAGCCGAGCGTAGTTTTTCAGACCACCTGACGGCCCTTTGTGGCGTTTCTTCAAATCGTAACACAATCTTTAGTTTTGCGCTTAATATTCCGTAAATCGCAATAATTGTTTACGGAGGTCTAGATGCAAATTTTTACTCTAAAGCCGATTGTCATAACTGCCCTTATATGGGGAGGCTCTTCGCTTCATGCCGTTGCGCAGGATCGTGCGGCAGACGTTTCTGTTAAAGCTGAAAAAATTGAAGCTCCAACGATCAAAAGAAAGATAAAACGGGTCACTGAGGCACTGCCTTTTTGGGTTGAATCTCAACAACTCAGGGTTCGCGACAATCCTTACGCAGGTGATGTCGTCGGCATGCTGAAAATCGGCGACAAAGTGAAAGTCAGCAAGAGCGTCGATTCCTGGGTTTTGATTAGTGACGAGGGTGCGCCTGAAAAATGGGTCAACCGTGATTTCCTCAGCACGTCTCCCGTGACGTGGGCCAATTATAAATTCGATTCCCGAGGCTCTCGCAGTTTTAGCCGCGATCGATTTGCCGGCGATCAATTTGATACCAAAGTCAAACGTATCAAGGTGAAGGGGCTTAAAGATGTCCGTGTTTCCGCGGCAGATATAAAGCGTATTGGGGGCGATAAAAAACTCGTTATTTCCCGCCACGATTATCGTGCCGGACCTTATTATGAAAAACATATCGTCCAATGCAGTGAGGAATCCGCCACGCATATCAAGATTTTGGGCGAGGGCTATACAGTCATGATGATGGAAGCTGACCCCCGCCAACAACGGATCGGGGCGGCTATGGCCGAGACCGATCTGGTCGAAAGTGAAGAGATCAGCGCCGCCGCAAAAGCCATCGCGGAATTTACATGCAAGACTGATAAACTCTAATACAGTCTCTTCCGGCCTCCTAAAATTTGCAAAACCACGGCTTTATCAAAGCGGTGGTTTTTTTGTTCGGTGTGACGGGAGGCGACCTTATCCAATCGCGTCAGCCCATAAAGATTCGGCCACGATGTCAGCGATTTGGCCAAGCGGAATTTCCCACTGCCCATAATTCTTTCGAAACCGGGTCAGCCGAAGCCTAAATAAAAGCAGGACATGCCCGCAGAGTTGTCTTCTGATGGACGCGAAGCGCCCGTATTTGACGCGGGGCGTCAAATGCAGCGAAGCGCCTAACCCGTAAGGGTTCGGCCACGATGTTAGAGATGCAGACATACGGAATTTCCCACTGCCCCTAATTTTTCAAAGCGGGTCAGCCGACAATTATATTTAAGCGGGACGGCCCGCGTGGTGGACTCCGCGATGGAGACCGAAGTAGAAAGTTGTTTTACGCAAAGCCCGCACATCCGATTGTAAGACGGACACGCATACCACGCGGCAATGGTTTTTGAAGAAGCGGCCGGTACAACCCTAGAGTTGGCCCACTTGGAACCACTAGTCGGCTCTCACTCCTAAAGCCCCGGCACACTCCAAGTTCTCACACTCAGGCGCTCAGACCCATCGTCTTTCAAACCAGCAAGTAAGCGCTCACTTGTCCCATGTTTGAAAGAACTTGCCCAATTTATCATGGGTTTGGAAAGCGTGGACGCATCTTTTTCAAGAGCCCATAAAACCGAAGAAATCGTAGTGAAAATGTGAGGATGGCGGGAAGTTTGAATCGTGGATGGCGTGGTTTTTGAGGTTCTCTTTTCATCGGCGGTGGAAAGAAAGTGTAGCCTAGGCCAAACGGTTGTGTTCGTAAAATAGAGATAGTTTGCAATTGTACTAGTTGGAGTTGATTGCAGCCAAAAACAAGTTAGGATAGTGCATGTCTCTTAACCTGAATATCCGTCAGCGAACACTCGCGTTATTCATTAATATTCTTATTGCCTACGTCATTTTTGTATTCTTCTCAGAGCAGTATTCGATTCTGAGAGGACTGGAGGCTGTTTGGTTTAGCTCTGCCATATCGTTTTGGTTTTTAACTCTATTGGCCGCTCCTTGGTTTCCAAGACCAAGGAATGTTATCGTAAGTGCGTTGGGTGCATTTTTACTTTTAATAACTGTTTCAATTCCGACCAGTATCGAGTTTTCTGAGCAGTTAAACATCATTCGATTAACAATGATCGGACTTTGTTTGTTTCTCTTAGTGATCGCAACCTTAGCAATTTTCTTTGGAGATCCTGTAAAGGGTTCCCCAATCGGGAAGTTCTTTTTCAGACTATCATCAAATTTTGGCGTTGGCGAAGTGTTGTTTTCTGGACCTGCGATAATCAGTATCATCGGGGCAAACCAAGGTTCGCTTGTCAAAATGGCTTGGCTTTTATTGGTTTGGATTATGATAATAGTCGTCAGGCCCGTGGAGAAAACCCTCCAAATTTTTGGACAATTTTCCAATGATGTAAAAAACAATGATCTCGAAAATTCAGTTGGTGAAATCGGAAGGATTGATCACCCCAATATCGTCAGGGTAAAACTCTCGCCTAATAAGTTTTGGCCAGCGGGACGATTGTTTATGAGCACGTTGTCCGACGGCCAACACAAATATATTGTGTCTTTGTTTTCACAAACCCAAGGTGGAGAGGTGGTTGCTACGGGTTTATGTGTGGCGAATGTGGCTGAGGATGTGAAATTGCCCGTAGGTGCGGTAATCTCATGCCATGATGAGGAAAAGACCAAAGAATTTCTAGCAGCAATCAGTGGTGCAGATGGGAGTGAGTTGGTTGGCTTTCTTGTCGAAAAGTCCAATATTGGAAAGATTCGGTTTGAAATAGCCCTGTCGTCGAGTCTGAAGGAGGGTGACGTAGTATTTGTTCGGGTGAAAGGGCAAGATATTTTCTATCAAATTGTTTCGGCAGAAATAGTCGAAGAAAATTTTGACCAAAATCCTCGCGGCACTCATCACGTCAGCGCAACCCAGTTAGGGTATTACTCCCCTGAAAAAGGTTTTAAAAAGTTCGCTTGGCTGCCGCAAATGAATACACCGGTTTTTTCCGCAGGAAGTCGAAAGTTCGATAAAGCTGTTTTGACCGACCGTGATTTTACTATTGGTCGAGTTCCGTCCACAAATATTGAGGCAATCATTAATGTAGATGACCTAGTTGAATATCATTCGGCAATTCTTGGTGTCACAGGAACAGGAAAGACAGAAGTTGCACTGGACACCATACGGCAGGCCGCAAGTAGAGGTATCAAGGTATTTTGCGTCGACTTTACTGGCGACTATCAATCGCGCTTGCGCGATATGAAGCCCGTTTTTCCAAAGGCGGATGAGAACGCGCTGGGAGATTTAGATGCGAAATTATTTGCCGTTCAAACGGGGACGTATGGTGCTCCAAATGAAAAAAAGGCTCTCGATGCTTTCCTGAAAACTACAGCGGCGAAGGTGGAAGCGGATATAAATGCGTTTCTTACTGGCGCAGATGAGGTCGCTATTTTGGAACTTGCCGAAATTGCAAACACTGATGCCACTCTTCGAATGACAGAACTATATCTTTCGGCAATTATGAAGTGGGCAAAAAACAACAGAAACACTCAGAAGGTTTTGATTGTTTTAGAAGAAGCGCATACAATTATCCCTGAAGTTCGGGGAGCAGGCTTCAGTTTTGAAACCCAATTCGTTGTTAATAGAATTGGACAAATCGCTCTTCAGGGAAGAAAATATGGCGTGGGGTTGATGGTCATCTCTCAGCGAACAGCTCTAGTTAGCAAGACAATTCTTTCTCAGTGCAACACATTTTTCACCCATAGTTTGATCGACCAAACAAGCCTTAACTTTTTGCAAAGCGTTTACAGTGCAGAGCATGCTGCATTGATCCCAAATCTCGAACAATTTGAATTTCTTGCATATGGTAAAGCATTGAGAGCCGAACGTCCTATTGTGTTGAGAAGGGAGTTTGATCAATCTATTTTGGATGCAAGTAAATCCATAAAAGTTGGTCCAAAAAAGGCGGTCGCTCCGGATTTGGCAGCTGGAAAAAATACGCCGGAATCCGATGGGCCTAGGATCACTCAATTGTAGTGTGCCCACACTTCACACAGGAAAACTCCACTCGATCGGAGCAGCGCTTATTACCTAAACATCCGCCCGCTCACCCGTATCCACCCCAAACAGGAGAATATCATGAGTGAAGCACCGGATTGTGGTTGTGGTCGAAGCCCCACGGGGAAATGTATTGGGTGGCATGCGCTGTCGGAGGACGACTATAAGACAAAATTGAAAGCCTATGAGGCGAAGCAAAAGGCCAAGGGCTAACGGCAAAGCGCTAGTTTAATTGTAAAACCTACTGACACTCCCAACAAAAAACCGCCACTCCAAAGGAGCAGCGGTCATTTGTTCTTCAATGTAAGCTCAAGGCCGAAACGTTACCGTTTCGGGGCTACACTGTATTTGACGCCCCGCGTCAAATACGGGCGTTTCGCCTACTTCTTGGCTCTACCACCTGACATACCACGCCCAGTGGTCCGCTCGGCAATCCGCGCGGACTTCCCACGGCGATCGCGCAGATAGTATAATTTCGCACGACGCACCTTACCGCGGCGTTTGACTTCTATTTCTTCTACCATGGGCGAATAAAGCGGGAAGACGCGCTCTACGCCTTCGCCGTAGCTGATCTTGCGAACGGTGAAGCTCTCTTTGATACCGGCACCGGAGCGGGCGATACAGACGCCTTCGAACGC
>Ga0209187_1002925_pt1 | contig 15205 bp, 11 predicted proteins | sample BantaG_FD_187430 | JGI IMG/M metagenome (GOLD analysis project Ga0209187, IMG submission 187430) | Marine algal microbial communities from Bantry Bay, Ireland - BantryBay_4 metaG (SPAdes) (version 2) | ecosystem: Host-associated > Algae > Red algae > Unclassified | place: Bantry Bay, Ireland... | reverse complement strand
CGGGGCCACTATCGTAGTATGACGCACACTAGAAGTAATTTCCTACGTCCCACTACGATAGCGGGTTCACGTCAAAGGGAAGCTTCCCACTTCCCACTTCCCACTTCCCACTTCCCACTTCCAACTTCCAACTTCCTCACTTCCCCACTTCCCACTTCCCACCTCCTCACTTCCCACCTAACGTTGGGCCACGGGACTGTTCTGTAAACGGTGTTTTTCAATCAAAATCTTCCCTACTCCTTCGCCAAGGCTTCGCCGTACGGAAATTTTTGATTTTGATTGAATTTTTGATTTTGTTTTAAAGACCATCAGACACTCTTAAATAAATACTCCCGGGGCCACTATCGTAGTATGACGCACACTAGAAGTAATTTCCTACGTCCCACTACGATAGCGGGTTCACGTCAAAGGGAAGCTTCCCACTTCCCACTTCCCACTACTTTTCCCTATATTACAGCAAAAATACAAAACATGAAAGTATACTCTATCCTACTATTTCTGGCTATTTTTTTAGCGCAGGACTGCAACAACCGAACGACTAATACCGATACACCTTCATCAGAAGATACTTCTATTGACCTGAGGGCGAAGCGGGTTTTGATTAAAATGAAAAAAAATCCTTGCTTTGGAAAATGTCCAATTTATGATATAACGATTGATACTGACGGTTATGTAGAATTTAACGGGCAGCGGTTTACGGACAAGCTGGGTAAATTTTCTAAGAAAATTCCGAAGTTTGTAGTAGCTGGTTTATACAAAGAATTTGAGGCCATTGGTTTTATGGAAATGCCGGAAAAATACCCGAGTAAATTACACGATTTGCCTAAAACGAGCCTTACATTTCACCCTGATGCAAAAACGGAACGAACCGTAGTGGGTGATTCTTTCCGACCGGAAGAACTACTGGCACTGGACAAAAAACTGACGGAGATCGCGATGTCTGATGGTTGGACATTGCTTGAGAAAAAAGAGAATAGCGATAACCTGCCCGACTACTTTATTCGCGATCAAATCATTGCGAAATTTAATCCGGATATTGATATTCCAACTTACATTTTATCGCATAAACAATACGGCCTGGATATCAAAAAGCGAGTGGCGCCGAAATTGGACATGTGGGTCTTGACCTTTGATACTTTGAAGATTACCCCTTCTGACATGTTGCTTTTATTGAAGGATGCTGATGAAGTGGAACAAGCTGAATTTAATAAACAGTTGAATAATCGGAATGGGAGGAATTGAGGAATTTTGAATGATTGAATTTTGAATTTTGAATAATTCTATCGCGCTCAATGGCCGCGTTTAGATTATTCAAAATTCAATCATTCAAAATTAGAAACCCTAAAACCCACTAAACTGCCCACCATCGGCCCTGTTTCTCTGATAGGGGACTTTTAGGAAATCCATGGAACCTGGTTTTACTTTTAGAGAGAAGTTGAAAACGTTTCTTTCAGGAGCCCAGCTCATACTCATTTCCCAGCAATGGAGATCCCGATAAAAAGTGAAGTATGGATAAACCAATCGTTTGGTTTTGAAATCGTATGAAATTTGCTTGATGGAAATGCGCCATTTATCTGTCAACTGGATATCTCCATCCAGGCGAATGTTGTGGGTAGTGATGGCGAATGTATCTTTGAGTATGCCGTTGCTTTCCATACGGTTCAAACCTGCATTGATCTGATGGCTAAATCGGAATCTACCTAACATTTCTAACAGACTTTCCTGTCCTCCCTGCGTGTTTATGGTAGCTTTTGCTCTTCCTTTGGTGCCTCCTTTTATTCCTCCTTTTTCCGCTTTTCCAGAAAACATATCTGTCAGTGTCTTTATTGTAAAACCTGTGTTCAAAGAGGCTGTTCCACTGCTAAACCGAAAAAGTTTTTTTCGATCATTCCAAACCAATTCGTTTTGTCGCTGACCATCTCTCAATACATAAGGATCAAACGTAGCTCTCAGATTCAGTCTGGTCAAACCATTTAGGAAACTGGTGTTACCCGTCATATTTACCAAACTCCAGCCCATGGAATCAGCGGCAAGATTATAATTTCCTGAAATATTAATGTTGTCTAACACCTTGAATTTATTAAAAGTGGAATCCTTTTTAGTATAATACTTCCCTTCTATCAGGTTACTTATACTGTACGTCAGATTCATTTGTTGACCTCCGGTAGGGGCAGTTCCATAAAGACCGCCATCGAAAATAGAGTACCGCAAAGTCTCTACATCTTGAAGTGTACTTTGCTGAACTTCTTCAAAATAATCCCAAAAATCAGTAGTAAAATCTGGTCGATAACTTAAGCCGATATTCGGTTTGACCACATGGCGAATACCACGAAGCCAGCCTTTTTTGAACTGAAGTAAACCAAAAATTTCTGTCCGTACATTAGCGTTGGCACTAAATGTTCGGAGTGGTTTAAAACCGTATTTTGTATTATCATCAACTGTTCCATAAGAGACAGTATCCAGTGAAAAGATCTTTTGTTCTAAATTAATCCAGATGGTATCCACTACAGGTGTCGGATCAAATTGTTTTTGAATGGTTTTAAAATTCCAGATTTCATCATAGCTGGCTCCAGTCGAAAAATTGAAGTATTTGAAAAAACGAAAACCAGAGGCGTCTACCTTTACCGTATGCTTGACACCAAACTTTGCGTCATCCAGGGTTTGTCTTGTAAACAAGGTAGTATCTGTTGCGCTGAATTTATTTTGTGCATTTCCGCTGTAGGTGACTCCAATTTTTTCATACCACTGTTCCGGTTTACCAGCTTTTCGTTTTCCTTTGAAAGGATTCACCCGTCTCAAGTTGAAGTTCAAATTTGGAAAACTAACATCCACTTTTCTTGATTGTGAATTTTGTGAGTGATTGAAACTGGCACTCATGGTATACGGTTTACCTGGAAATATTTTATTGAAGGTGAGATTGGAACTCAGGTTGTTTTGAAAAACAGATGCTGCATCATTCTCTACCTGACTTTGGTAATTATTGGTTTGTAGATTAATGCTTCCGCCAAATTTATTAGTGGGATGTGCTGTTGCATCCTGACTGTGTGACCAACGAACACCGAACGACTGATTGTTGAGAATACGTGTTGATCCCGAAGTTTCTACTCGTTGATTGGCAAAATCCAATGAGAAACTGCCGCTATACTTATATCGCTTTCTATATCTGGAATTGGCATGTAAACCAAATGTTCCACGGGTGTAAATATCACCCGTCAACTGCAAGTCGATATAGTCGCTGATAGGAAAGTACCAACCAATATTTTTCAAACCAAAACCCCACTGCTCTGAATATTCGTAATTATCAGGAAAAATCAAACCCGTACTTTTTTGCTGCTTCAAAGGAAAGAAAGCGAAGGGCAACCAAAGCGGTGTGGGTACACCACCTAACTCTACATTGGATGGTCCTACTACAATGACTTTATTGGGCACCACTTTTTGTTTTCTACTACGGATACCAAAATGTGGATGCGGATGATTGCAAGTCGTAAAAATGCAATCTTCACTAAAAATATGATCATCTTGCTGATTCTCCTCTGCTCCCTTCCCGGAAAATTTCCCTTTACCGGCTCGTACATATACGTCGTTGTATTGAGAAACGGCATCGTAGATAATACCTTTGCTCGTCTTGAAGTTGTATTTTAACTTTTTAGAATCAAACGTCTCCTCTCCGTCTTCAAATTTTGTAATGCCGGATCCACGCCCCAAACTGTCTTTAATCCCTTCCGCAATCACAATATTGGTCGTCCAGTCGTAAACGATATAATCGGCTGTTAGCGTGATCGTTTGGTACTTTACGTAAGCCTTCCCACTCAGTCCCCAAAGGTGTACCTTATTGTTTTTGATATCATAGCGCATGGAGTCCTGGCCATATGACTCTACCTCTGCGTCCAGTGAATCTTGGGAATAAGCTATCTTAGCCGTTTGCCGGACTTCAAATTCTGTAGCATCTATTTTGGCGAAAGCCGAATCAATAATAGGATTTCCAAGTGAATCGAACAACAGGGCAGGAGCAGCAATAATGGGATTTCCGATTGAATCCAATGCAATGGCGGTAGAATCTGAAGAAATAGCTGTTAAAACCGAATCGACAGCAGGCGTACGCATGGTATCTATTTCAGGAGTAATCTGCGCTTTAAGCTGTTGCAAGCCAAGCATTAATCCCAAAATTATTATGAGTACTTTTGTTTTCAAAAAATTAATTGTTTTTCTTTGTGCACCCCTAAAAAAGGCATCTAAAAGTCCAATCAGGCAAATTCAATTTTTCTTTGCCGCATGAGCGGTTCAAAATTAGCTTACGAAACACTATCAGACTATTAAAAGATGAGAACGATTCTATTCCAATTAACGGTGATTTTCTCGGTTCTACCCCTTGTTAACAACCACTTTAACACTTCCTTAAAATTTAATGTTTCAGATTGCGCACAAGGTAATATTTTTAACAGTACGCACCGTGAAAAAAAATGTAACAAAACCCATTGTTTTTTTGCCAATACTGGTGATAATAGCCAGTTGATGACCACTCCTGACTTTGGTGCTGAGATGGGCGATTTTATCAAAAATAATTTTCACAAAGACGATGACTATGCCCTCAAAACAGTGGTGATTGACCCCGGACATGGTGGCCGTGATGGCGGTGCTTCGGGCAAGTACTCTGTTGAAAAAGATATCGCGCTCAATATTGCATTGCGACTGGGGAATAGCATAAAGGGCAACTTTCCTCATATCCGTGTCATCTACACCCGCACTAAGGATGTTTTTGTGAACCTCGACAAGCGATCCAATATTGCGAACAAGAATAAAGCGGATCTTTTTATTTCGATTCACTGCAATTTCCTGGAAGATGGTGGAGGTGTAAAGGGCAGTGAAACCTACGTGATGGGCTTGCATACGGCTACAGAAAATTTGAATGTAGCCAAACGAGAGAATTCCTCGATTTTGTACGAACAAAATTATCAGCAAACATATGCTGGCTATGACCCCAACTCTACCGAAGGGCATATCATATTGTCGATGTATCAAAATGCCCATCTGGAACAAAGTATTCTCCTGGCAGACAACATTGAAAAAAATATTGCCCATTATGCCCGAAAAAGAAGCCGTGGTGTCAAGCAGGCTGGATTTGTTGTTTTGAAACAAACCACTATGCCCAGCGTTTTAGTAGAAACGGGTTACCTTAGCAATTCGGAAGATGAGCGGTTTTTATCTAGTGATAGTGGACAATCTGATATGGCGATTTCGATTTTAAAAGCTTTTGTGGAATACAAAAATGCTGTTGAGCAATCCGAGACTGAAGGTAATTACCAAACAGGCGCGAAATATCAGCAGGTTTCTACAACTGACACAGCTTATGAACCCGCTCATGCTGCTCCGACTCGCAAGGGCATGAATCCTTCACTACCAGTAAACAACACGGAAAATACAATTAACAATCGCATTCAATATAAAGTACTCCTCAAATCATCCGAAAAGCTGGCAGATACCAGCAAATTGCCCTGGAAAAACGTTTCTTATTCAGTGCAGGTGATTCAGGAAAAAGGGGTTTACAAATATATGGTCATTGGTTTTAAGACCCGGAAGGATGCTAATATTGCAAAGGATAAATTGAGGAAGCAGGGATTCGAGGAGGCTTTTGTGGTGGCTTATTTGGATGGGGTCAGGGTGCAAATTCCGTAGGAATTTGAATCAAAGTCGAAGTCAAAGTCAAAGTCAAAGTCAAAGTCAAAGTTTGCTCGTCTACTGCGGAGCCAACGATCATGTGCCACTTTGACTTTGATTTTGACGTCTTAATATGTGTTCTTTTGTTACTTTTGTGGTTCAAAAACACGATAGAAGGAACAGCTCGAATTTATAATAAAGGTAACTGTTCAGCCTGCTTTGCTCAGGGGACTTCTTCGAACTGAGGGTATTTGAACTTGCGCTTGACACTTGCACTTGAATTTTAAAAAGTGCAAGTTCAAGTGTCAAGTGCAAACTCAAATGCCCCCTATCGTAGGTAACACTGAACAGTTACTAATAAAGTAATAAATAAAAAACGTTAGCGGGCAACTTACGTCCCCGAGATTTCGGGGCAGGCTTTCGATCTCCCGTCTTCCGTCTCAATAAAAATACAATACATGTCTAACGAAAGTAAAATTGGAATATTAGCAATCGTAACCATTGCGGTATTCATTATCGGATTTAAATTCATTAAAGGTCAGAACGTCCTTTCTTCTTCACAACTCATTTACGTTAATTATGAATCCGTGGATCAACTAACTGTTTCGTCTCCGGTTCTTGTTAATGGATTTCAAGTGGGGATAGTTAGTGATCTGTATCTTGATCCGGACAACATGACTTCTATCATTGCGGTTCTTGATGTCGAAAAAGGTATTAAAATCCATAAAGATGCAGTCGCTGAAATTATGAGTGTCTCTATGATGGGTGGCAAAGGTGTTCGGTTAACCGATAACAGACCTTGCTCGGGTGCAGACTGTGTAAAAAGCAATGACTATATCAAAGGACGTACGTTGAGTATGCTGGAAGCGATGGTTTCTAAAGGTGATGTGGAATCATATCTTAAAGTGGCAGCAGACAATCTTGGACCTGCATTTGATGATCTTAATTCCAAATTAAAAGATCCAAGTGACGACAATATGATTGGTAAAACCTTTCAGGATTTGCAGGTGACTATGGCCCAGCTAAATACAGCTACCGCCAAACTCAACAGCATGCTCGCCAACTCTTCCGGCAAACTAAACACTACTTTGACCAATACCCAAGCCATCACCGGAAATCTGGCAGCCAACAACGAGAAAATCACTGAAGTCCTTAACAACTTTGCAACGCTTAGCGCAAAACTCAATGAGGTTGACCTAGAAGGAACCGTGGATAAAGCCAAATCAACTTTGGGAAGTACGGATGAAGCCATTATAAAATTGAAAACTACATTAGATAATGCAGATAAGGCCCTCAATGAGTTTGGTGTTTTAGCAAAAAATATAAACGAAGGTGATGGTGCCATCAGCATGTTGATGAAGGATGAGGATTTCGCCCAAAAACTAAATAAAACCGTTACTAACCTGGATGAATTGTTGAAAGATTTCAAAGATCATCCTTACAATTACATGCCGTTAAAATCCAGAAGAAAAGTACAAAAATGGAGGAAGAAGGACGAGGAGAACAACTAGATTCTTCTAAAAAAAATTCAAAGAAACCAACGTTAAAAGCCATTCGCAATAGTTATGCCGACATGGGGGTGGAAGCTTTTTATAAAAGTGCGGGGTCGGTCTATTCCAATCCACACTTCCCATACATCTCTACATTGCTTCGCAATAATGAATCCCGCATTGACTATTCTAACATCCTTGATTTTTGTTGCGGCAGTGGCGAGGTGAGTCGCGTGCTTAAGGACCTGAGTTATGAGCATTCGGAAGGTTCTGATCCGTTTACCCAAAAGGCATATGTCGCTACGATGAATAAAGCTTGTCTGGGTTATACTTTCCAGGATGTGATTCAGGGCAAGATGGATGGCCGTCAGTACTCTTCTATCATTTGTAGTTTTGCGATGCATCTTTGTCCGGAGAAGAAGTTATATCCTTTGATTCAGCAGCTTTTCAATTGTACCAAGCAGTTGGTTTTGTTGACGCCGCATAAGCGTCCGAAGTTGGATGAGGTGGATGGTGTGGCGTTGGAGTTTGAGGATTTTACTTTGACGGAGCGGGGGAAGAAGGTTCGATTGCGGTCTTATCGGAAAATTGGATAATTGAGTTGTAATTGCAATCTAAGTCGAAATTTTTCCCGCTTACATGGTTTTGGTAATAAGAGTAATACGTATGACTAGTAGCTGACAATTCTCTCACTTCATTAGGTTTCCCAATCCACAAATTTATTGTTACATTTAAGATGTAATAAAGCATTTCTGAAAAGACAACAATAATTTCTCATCAAACTAAGTACAGTGTAATCTAAATTCTGCCCGTTTTGAATGCTTCTTTTGAAATTACTTTTCGTTAGAAATTCCTTAAATAGCTAAGGCTATTCGCGAAATTTATAACTCAATTAATTTCAAAATAATCGATTCAAATTCGGGCGAAACTTAAATTACAATGTACTAAGAAGAATGAAAGCTAAACTCACCTTATTCCTCTTCGTTCTTTTCACCCTCCAACTCAACTCCCCATCTATCCTGGACAATGGGGCCAGCTGGTACTATACAACTATTACATTTTGGACACCCGGATTTGATTTCAACAAAGTATCTATTGTTGGAGATAGTATTATTCAGCAAAAAGAATGTAAAGTATTAAACAGGACGAAAATCACATGCGATGGTAGATGGGATACTGATTACATTTTTTCTCGGAAGATAATAAAAGAATAATTCGACCTGTACAGATGAATTACTGTTTTTCAGGATTTCCATATAGACTTATCGCGGCAAGCCTTATTCCGTCATTCGCCGGAAGACGTGTGGTTCAAAAATACGGCAGAGGGCACCTTTTAATTTTATTTGTAACTGTTCAGCTGGCTCTTAAAACTAGAATAATGCGACGCCCTACGGGGTCGTAAAACACACTTTTTTGTTTTTCTATTATAATGTTAGTGTCTCAGGGATAGGAATTTTAACGACCTCGTAGGGCGTCGCATTACACCTAAAACAAAAGGTTCTTTGACAAAATAAGCCTGAATAGTTACTTTTAATTCCCAATCAAAAAACATTAACCTCCCGAGACAAAGCCACACCAAATCGCTTCTTCACCGAAGCCTGAATCTTCTCCGCCAACTTCAATATCTCCATTCCTTTTGCATTTTTATGGTTGACCAAAACGAGGGCTTGTTTGGCGTGGCAGCCGGCGTCTCCGATGCGTTTTCCTTTCCAGCCTGCTTGTTCGATGAGCCAGCCGGCGGGGACTTTTACGCGGCCGTCGGGGAGTGGGTAGTGCGGGATTTGTGGCTTGGCTTTTTGTAGCTTTGTGAACTGCCGGGCCGATAGTTCCGGATTTTTGAAGAAGCTGCCGGAGTTGCCGATTTTGGTGGGATCGGGTAGCTTAGTGGAGCGGATGTGGATAACCGCTTTACTCACGTCTTTGATGGTTGGCGTTTTGATTTTCATCTCGGCCAGTGTGTTTTTGATGGCGCCGTAGGAGACGTTTATTTTTGGGGATTTGGATAGTTTTAGAATGACTCTCGTAATGAAATATTTGCCTTTTAGCTTTCGCTTAAAAACGGACTCGCGGTAGGCGAACTGGCAATCTGCCTTTTTGAATTTTTCTAATTTTCCGGTTTTTAGATGAATGGCTTCCAGCGCGTGGAATACATCTTTGAGCTCGACTCCGTAGGCTCCAATATTTTGAATGGGTGCTGCGCCCAGTGTTCCCGGAATCAGAGATAAGTTTTCGATGCCCCCCAATCCTTTATTAATGCACCAAAGTACAAATTGGTGCCAGTCCTCTCCCCCACCCGCTGCTACGTAAACGCTGTTTTTAAAATCGCGGATGATCTTCTTTTCTTTGATTTCGTTTTTGAGGACGAGTGCTGTTACGTCTTTAGTGAGTAGCATATTGGAACCACCGCCGAGGATGAAGTAGGGGCCTTTTTCACTTGGGATAAGGTCTTGTAATTCTTTGGCGGAGTTGATGGCAAGGAAGCGCTTGGCCTTCACGTTCATGCCGAAGGTGTTGTATGGTTTTAGGGAGATATTATTTTTTATGCTTGGCAAATTACTTTTGTTTTTTTTATTTAACGCGTTATAAAGATCGGTAAGCACTATCGCGAAGCAAAGGGATTGCCGAGCTGAGACGCAAAAAATTAGGCTTAAGAATTAGAATGCGAATTAGAATATTTCCATTTAACGCGGAGTTTCTAAATCGAGTAAAATTCGTGTTCTAATTCGCATTCTAATTTTTTGCGTCTCAGCTCGGCAATCACTGGCCGTTCCGGCGATTAGAATGCAAATTAGAATATTTCCATTTAACGCGGAGTTTCTAAATCGAGTGAAAATTCGTGTTCTAATTCGCATTCTAATTTTTTGCGTCTCAGCTCGGCAATCACTGGCCGTTCCGGCGAAGTGCTTACCGATCTTTTAGACGCACTTTGTTTTAAAATTCCACATAGTCATAGCCCCAGAATCCTTTTCTGACTCGCAGTAAAACCTGTGCCTTTTCATCGACATCTTCAAATGGATTTGTCTTGGTTTTCAATCGTTTGATCTCTTCATCTTTGACGACATAGATGTAGTAGCCTGTTACGTCCATTTTTTCGCCTTGCAATTGTCCGTGAGCACTCGCATAAAAAGCTCTGACAGAAACCAGCTCAACGGGTTCTTCCCGAATAGAATTGAATGAAAGCGCATGGTTCATTACAGAAGCAATTAATGGAAAAAATACTATACTCAATAAAAAACTCCCTACCCATATTTTAAATTTATCGAGTAATTCCATTTCGTTTTTGTCTTTAACGAAGTAATAACTCAGGCCTCCTCCCATCAAAGCTCCTACGATGATGGCCCTCAAGATGAGGCCACTTATGTTAAAAGTATTGTGGAAGTATTTGATCTCCAGAACGAAGATGACCATGACGATGAGTATACCTATAACTATACTGATGGCTTTGATGTATTCATCGCGCTTTAGTTTGATACGGTTGGGGCCCGAGCCGGGCATGGGGAAGTTAAACATGGTGGTGGTGTTTGGTTGTGGTAGTGTTGCTTTTGCTTTAATTTTGAGTGGGTAGCTTTGCTTTTGGTAAATTTTGAATGGTTGAATTTTGAATTTTGAATAGGCCTGCTAACGTATGTCCTTCGACTTTTTTTCTTTGAGCGCATTAGAAGGCTCATTCAAAATTCAATTATTCAAAATTCCTCCCCTACTCCGCCTTCTTCGCATTATGCTTTCCTGATACTAAAATTTTTAGAATTTCTTCCTTCTCATTTAAAAGCCATTTTAGCTCTTCTTTATTTCCTTTAATTCCGGATTTTTGAATAGGCCTGCTAACGTAGGTCCCATGATTTTTTTCTTTTGAGCGCGTTAAAGGGCCTATTCAAAATTCAACCATTCAATCATTCCAAATTCCTACACCTCCCTATTCGCCTCAAACTGCAACTTAGCCAAATGGCTATACGCCCCATCTTCCACGGCAGACAACTCCTCATGGGTTCCTTCTTCTATGATTTTTCCGTTGTCCATTACATAGATACAATCGACTTCGCGGATGGTGGCCAGGCGATGAGCGATGATGATGGAGGTACGGCCTTCCATTAAAACATTCAGGGCATCCTGCACCACTTTTTCAGATTCCGCATCGAGGGAAGACGTTGCTTCGTCGAGAATGAGTATCGCGGGGTTGCGGAGGATGGCGCGGGCGATGGCTACACGCTGGCGCTGACCTCCGGAAAGTTTGACACCGCGCTCTCCTACTACCGTTTCAAATTTCTCAGGAAACTGATCAATAAATTCAAACGAGTTGGATTGCCTGGCTGCTAAAAGTACTTCTTCGCGGGTAGCCTCCGGTTTTCCATAAAGGATATTTTCATAAATGGTACCGCCAAAAAGCATGACTTCCTGTGGGACAATAGCTATTTGGTGTCGGAAGGCAGAGAGCTCGTAATCGTTGCCGTTTTTTCCGTCTATTAAAATTTCACCATTGGTGAGATTGTAGAAGCGGAGGAGCAATTGGACGATGGTGGATTTACCAGCGCCCGAGGTTCCGACCAGTGCTACTTTTTCGCCAGCTTTTATTGTAAAATCAATACCTTTCAAAACTTGTATATCTTTCCGGGTTGGGTATGCGAAATGAACGTTTTTGTATTCGATATCTCCGGTAATTGGGGATTTTATTTTCCCGGAAGGGTTCTCCACTTTTACTTCGCCCTCGGCATCAAGGATTTCCCGGATACGTTCGGTGGCACCAATGGCACCAAGGAGTTGGGTGTAGAAGCTACCCAGACTTCCTATAGCAGCTCCAAGAAAGGCCGTGTACGAAACGAAGGCAATCAGATCACCTGATGACATATCACCGGATATCATTAACTGAACGGCTTGCCAGATGACAAAAAACAAGGCGCCAAATAAAACGGAAACAATGAAAGCAGAAAACAGTCCTCTTCCTCTTGCAAATTTCATGGCCACCTTTACCAATCCATCGATAGAGTTGCCATAGCGTCTGGCTTCAAACCATTCGTTGGTAAACGATTTAACCACATTAATTGACTGGAGTGTTTCACTGAGGATGATGTTGGTGTCGGCCAATCCTTGTTGACGTTCTTTTGAAAGCCGACGAATAATTCTTCCAATAAAAATGGCGCCGATTACAATAACAGGAAATGTGAGCAACATGATCAATGCCAGTTTCCAACTGATGATAAAGATCAAAACTACTCCAGTGATCATAATGATGACCTGTCGAACAAGCTCCGCTAGTACAATGGAAAAAGCACTGGCCAGTTGTTCTACATCAGCCGTCACTCTACTGATCAGTTCACCAACCCGGTTTTTTTCATAAAAAGTAATCGGCAGGGTGAGCATCTTTTGATAAACGGCTTTACGTACATCTGCGATTCCACGTTCGCTGGCGTTTGCAAAAAACATCACCCGATAGTAAGAGATAAATCCTTGGAGAATCAATATAACGATCAAAAACCAACCAATCTGAGTTAGCGTAAACATAGCTTTATCGGATTTGCCATCAGCGATATCAACCATCTGTCCGATCAGGTAAGGAAATATCATAAAAACGAGACTACCAAAAAACAAAAGGGCAAGTCCGGCAATGAGGTACCATTTATAAGGGCTGACGAAAGTAAAGATTCCAATAGCCTTCCTGAACGTTTCTTTATTAAATTTTGCGGGAGGAGCTTCCCCCTCTGCTTTTCCAAATCTTCTTGACATATATATATTGTTTAACTGTTAGCTATTAGCCATTAGCTGTTAGCTTTCCTCTAACGCGACCTATTTAGCGATTAAGTGAAGCTAACAGCTAGTGGCCAAAAGCTAATAGTAAAGTAACTGAACAGTTACTATTATTGCGATCCAAAGGTAAGTAATTAACGCTGTTCTGATTAAGAAATTAGAGGAAAGCTTTATAAACACAGATTTCACAAAAAATGTTTGACGATGACTACCAAGGCGATACGTATTATTCAAGATAATATTTATTTAAAATGACCGAAAAATGGCTAAAACAGTAAGTTTGGAACACATTTCGCCATATAGTTGATATACCCATTTATTTTTCCCTCCTCTTTTTTCCCTCCCGCACCATTTTACAACAACAACCATTTTCAGTTTAACTGAACTTTACAACCATGAAAAAACTTACCACCACCACTATTTGGGCTGGCACCTTTATGCTTCTTTTTTGTTGCTTCACTACCCATGCCCAGGATTGCTTCTTTACTACTTCATACGAAATTCTTGAAATCGCAAATAATGGTGATGGCACCTGTGATTATACGATAGACCTCTGCGCTGAGGTTGATGAAAATGCCCTTGTGCATTCTATTGATTATAATGTCATGTTTGACAGTGACGGCGACGGCGATGATGAGTCAATTGTCAATTATAACTTTACACCCGGGATTCAAATTCCGGATGGTAGCTACTGTTTATCGTCTTCTGCTCCGGCTCAGACTTTTACTATTACTACACCATGTGGCAATAGCATTACTTTGGTAATTACTGGTATCAACAGTGACACGAACGAGGAGTGCATGAATATGATGGAGGATGTTATTTTAGAAACGGTAGAAGATGAAGATGTTGCTGAGATGGCAAATCATGATGAGTTGGTTTTACCAGATGCTCCGAATAATAATTTAAAAAACAACGTACCTACCACTATTGCTCAACCATTCAAGACCTACGCTTTGTACCCAAGTATCGCTCAAAATGTAATCAACCTACAGTTGCCAACGGCTTATGAGCAGGTGGTGCATCTTTTTCTGACGGATTTGAATGGTCAGGTACTTTCTAACTTTTCGCTAGAGGCAGGTACTACTGAGATGAAGATTGCTGTGGAGGGTTTGAATCCGGGGTATTATTACCTGGTTCCTGCTGGGGGATTTGGGATTGGAGCTAAGGGGTTTGTGAAGATGTAAATAGGAGATGGAAGACCGGAGACGGAAGTTTCCCTCGACCCGGTGAATTCTAATAACTACGAGCCCGCTAACGTTGAATTACGTTAGCGGGCTCGTTTGTTAGAAGGATACTTTTGTCTTCTGTTTACCGTCAACTCGAATTGTTTCACGCGATCACGTACTCCTTTGGATTTGACTTGAGTGTAGAACCGATTGCTTGTCATCCCGAGCGAGTGAAACGAGTCGAGGGATGACAAGCCCTTTGCTATGCACTCCGTTGACTTCGACTAAGTTTCGATCTCCTCCCTACTCTTCCTCAAACACATACTTCTCCAAATCTTCTAACATCTCTTCCAGATTTGGCTTCGGCACCAGGCCGTTTAGGACTTCAAGTACTTGTTTGTTTTTGATAAAAATCAGCGTGGGCATACTTTTCACTTTGAAATGAGCGGAAAGATTTGGATTCTTATCTACGTTAACTTTTCCAATGAGCACTCTGTCTTTGAAATCTCCGGCTAGCTCGTCGATGATGGGGCTGAGTACTTTGCAGGGACCGCACCAATCTGCGTAGAAATCCAGGAGAATTCCCTTTGGGGTATCCATGGCAACTTCATTGAAATTGGCGTCGGTAATTTCGAGTGCTTTGGGTTTTTCTTTTTTACTAAAAAACATAATGTTGATTTTGGATGCTAGTATAATTTGAATACTGCCGTTCGAACCGCTTTAGTAATCTGGCCATTGGGTAGCGTTTCCGTCAGCACCAAGTCTTGAGCTTTGGGCAAATTGAAAACTTCTTCCATGTTATTAATCGGAGCGATGGTTACTTTTATTTTGTCGCAAGCTTCTTTTAGCTTTTCGTAGTTTCTTTCTGCAAACGCTTTTTCTAAAAATGCATTTAAGGCAGGTCTGTTGGATAAGCGCAGGGAGTTGGTTAGAAAACGTTTGTCGTTTATCAAGTCTTCCAAATCTAGTAAACGGCAAAGTCCTATAAATTGTTTTTGGGTACCTGTCCCTAGTATGACACCAATGTTATCTTTGGTATAAAAGATGTCGCCATAAGGCGCAATATTTGGATGTTGGCTGCCCATCCGTTGTGGCAACACATTGACATTCAGCCAATTGCTGGCCTGATTGGCGAGGGCTGCTATGGAGGCA
>Ga0209187_1002924_pt1 | contig 15207 bp, 5 predicted proteins | sample BantaG_FD_187430 | JGI IMG/M metagenome (GOLD analysis project Ga0209187, IMG submission 187430) | Marine algal microbial communities from Bantry Bay, Ireland - BantryBay_4 metaG (SPAdes) (version 2) | ecosystem: Host-associated > Algae > Red algae > Unclassified | place: Bantry Bay, Ireland... | reverse complement strand
GATTTTTAGGCTAGCCGAGGAGCGCCCGGAATCTGGTAGCCTAAGCTACCAAGATGAGGACGTGACGAAGGAAGGGCTAAAAAGGTCATTTTGGACTCCATACAAATTCTCTGCTCATAAACTCTAACATATCAACAGCATTATCCACATATTGTTGATAACTGTTCGCACATTTGGTAAAACAAACTTAGACAAATAGAGAATTCTCTTCAGCGAAGTAGTTTATTCCTTCTCAAACTTTAGATAACCATCTGTGAAGTAGGATATAGAAGCATCACAGCAACTATAAAATCCGGCGCCTTCTAGTATCAACGTTTCCGAATTTAGCGTCACAATTTCATATTCATCAATTGTGTCATCACCTGCTAAAATGAATTTATTATTCGATTCATCTAGTTCCCAGGGTTCGATTGTAAAAAAATCATTCGTTTCAAATCCAGAAGGACACCTGGGATTGTTATTTTCTCCGTTGTATACTATCCGCCCTGTGTTGTCTTCGAAAAGAACTAAAGTGCTTTGTTTCTTACATCCATCCCATTGAGAAAACAAATCAGTAGTGGCATTACCATCATTATTTATATCTCTTGGTATGTCGTCATACCATTCTACTAGTTTCCAGTTTCCAATAATTGACTCATTGAGATCTTGATCGTTTGATTCGTCATCGTTACCACAAGAAAAGACAACGGTTAAAAGGAATACAATCATTATCATTTTTTTCATGATGAATTTGTTTTGTTATGCTTTAGTTTTAGCTTAAGTAATTGATTAAAAATAATGATAAATTTTGGATCAATCTTCAGATCAGTGTAAAAAAATAAGTCCTTCGTCAAATCTAGTGGGTTTCCCTTGTAGCGTATTTTTTTGACAGGATTTACATGATGAATATGATTGTTTTTTTAACGCGGGGATTAACAGGATAGAAATCCTGTCAAAAACCGCATTCAATGGAAATCCATTAAATTCGGCCAAAAGCCAAAAAATGATCAACTCACAAACTACCCCAACAAACGCTCCAAATAATGAGTCTCAATCCCAAAAGCCTTCTTCAAATCATCAACCTTCTTAAAAATCACTTTCTGATCAACCGCCCGATTATGCTTCTCTCCAACAATCATCAAATTTTTTCCGGTATGCTCCGTGGAGATAAATTCAAAAACTTTTGTCTTGTAACCTTGCGACTCCATCAGTAAGGCACGGATGGCATCCGTAATAATCTCCGCCTGTCGCTCTTTCAAAATCCCATGTTCCAACACCGCTTGAAATCCCGTTTTGTTGTTGATCTCTTTTCGGATTTGTTGGTGGCAGCAAGGGGCACAGATGATAAGTGACGCATTCGCTTTGATGCCTTTGAAAATCGCATCATCCGTGGCCGTGTCGCAGGCATGCAAGGCGATCAGCATGTCCGTTTTTGGCAAGTCATAATCACCGATGTAACCCAACTCAAACTTCAAATTTTCGAAGCCAGCTTTCGTGGCCACTTCATTACACAATTGTATTAAATCAGGTCGGACTTCTACACCTTTGACCTGTGCATTTACTTTAGCCGTTTGCACCAGATAATCGTACAAGGCAAAAGTCAGATACCCTTTCCCCGCTCCCATATCCACAACTTGCAGCGTCTCTTTTTTAAATAGCTCCTTATTTTTCCGAACCAGCCCATCAATGATCTCGACAAATTTATTGATCTGCTTATACTTATCTCCTTTGTCTTTTTTGACGCGACCGGAAGAGTCGAGTACATTTAAAGCCTGCAAATAATCGGTACCAGAGATGAGGCGTTTTTTCGTTTTGTCGTGCGTCCGTTTAGGAAGCTCTTTAAAGGTGGGTGGTTTTTCTTTCAGTTTTAGTTTTCCATCAGCGCTCCGCTCACCACTCCAATCGCCCACAATGGTAAACAGGTTGCAAATCATAAACGTACCGCCCATCAGGTTTTCAATTTCCTGACAAGCTGCTTTTATTGGAAAATTTTTGGTAATATCTTTTGTCTGATGGCGATAAACCAGGGAGAGTTGCTTTTGATTTTTGATCACCGCTATTTTGATCAGGACTTTTTTCAAGGTAGCATCTGCTTCCTGATTTTTACTCAAGGTTAGCCTCACAAAAGTATCCTGACGAATGCTTTCCTTCAACTGAGTGATCATGTCTGTTATCTCTGCCATAGTTGGACAAAGATAGTGGAAAAAATTGGGGCTTGGAAGTGCCATCTAACGTTGATGGGACACAGATCTAACGGATGGAACGGACAAGGACGGATTTTTTTCATGGAACGTAAACCCTTTTAACGTAATATAAGATATTAACCCAGAGCGCAATCGAAAAGAAAAAATCCGTGTAAATCAGTTCAATCCGTTAGATCCGTGTCCCATCCGCAGTAGAAGGAAATCTACAAATTCTTCAAAATATCCTGCTGCCGCTGCGCAAACTGAAAAGCCTCCAACATTGTCAATGAAAGCGCTTCCTCCAAATTGCCATAAGCCTGATCATAATCCTGCTGACTTCTGCGGATAACTTCCAGCGCTTCCTCTTTACCATATATATCAGTGATCTCACATTTTGGTTCCTCACCCGGCAACTGCTTATACGTCAAAAAATAATGCTGCAAGCGATTGAGAATCGTGATGGGCAATTCCTTAATATCATCCCAGGCACCATACACTTCATCACTTTTGAGCACAGCAATGATTTTATCATCTGCCTCTCCGTTGTCGATCATTCTAAAGCCTCCAATTGGAATAGCATGTACGATGATGTTTCCATGCGTTACCTCACGTTCCGTCAATACACAAATATCAACCGGGTCATCGTCACCAATAATTCCTTCGCGTCCTGTTTTTTCCATACAATACTCTGCCACCTTTTCTCTACAGATCGTTTGTGGAATAAACCCATATAATGCAGGCACAATGTTTGAAAATTTTTGTGGCCGGTCTATCTTCAGGTAGCCCGTCGTTTTATCCACTTCATATTTTACCGTATCAGAAGGAATCACTTCGATAAATGAGGTCACCTGATCAGGAGCTTTGTCTCCAATATGTATACCATGCCAGGGATGAGATTTGTATCTCAAACCAATCATCTTCCATATATTATTGAATGCGTCTTTATTCATGTCCTTTTATTTTGAACTTTCGCTAAAACGAAAAATATTTTACCTGTAAAGGTACAGTTATTCTTCGTGCCATTTGTTAAGTTTAGAACTACTTAGTACACGGTGTACTTAGTACAAAAGGTGCCATGCACGAGGATTATGACTGTAGTACTCTATCTAAGTCACTAAGTTTCAAGGCAGAACTCTATTTCCTTGAGGAGTCGGTAGTTCTAAGGCAGATATTGGCAGCTTAATTTGTCGATATTGGTTGGATGTTAGATATTGGATGTTTGTCACGACCAGCTCAAGCTGGCGTGACGGATGTTGGTGCTCTTCAATCGGTGAACTCCGTATAATGTTTCTCACCGATTGACGAGAACCAACATCCTTTACGGCCCTGTGTCGCCGAAGCCATGGCGTAGGAGCGGCAAAGCGCACGTAAAAAAACATCCAACATCCAGCTCTACTTCACAGACTGAGTACACTGTAATTTAAGTTTCGTCCGAATTTGAATCGATTATTTTGAAATTGATTGAGTTATAAATTTCGCGAATAGCCTTAGCTATTTAAGGAATTTCTAACGAAAAGTAATTTCAAAAGAAGCATTCAAAACGGGCAGAATTTAGATGACAGTGTACTGAGTTGTCATACCACTATCTTTTGGCGCCGGGAGGGAAAGATCACCCACCCTTCTTAGCATCAAAAGCAGCCAAGCGCTCCGTCCCCCAGAATGACTCCTTTAGTGACGGAAAGATTTTTTGCAAAAGCAACATCATCCCATAAGAAAACAAAACAAGGAATCCCCCAAGTGCTGCGTCTAAAAAGAAATGGTTGCCCGTCATCACAATGACCAACAAGACAAATACCGGATACAACCAGATCAATGCTTTTGTCAAAAAGTTTTTGGTCAACATCGTAACAACAATACCAATCAACAATGAATTTCCAAAATGCATAGATGGCATCGCCGCATATTTATTGAAAAGCTTGGAATTAACTCCTTTATACAAGTTGATTTCACTGATTTCTAAAAGTGTATCCACAAACCCATCCCCTAAATGGATACCCATAGCCGCCAGGTCATTGATAATTCCGGGACCCCATGCCGTCAGGTCATTCAACATTCGCGGAGGCGCGCAGGGGAATCCGACAAAGAAAAAAAGTGTAATTACATTGGCGATCAAAAAACCATTTCGAATAAACAAGTAGTAGTTTCTACGCCGATAAAAAAGCCACACAAAAAATAGAATAGTAGTAGGAATATGTAGCTTGATGTAAACCCAGTTGATTACTTTAAATAAGGTTGTTTTATCCAAAAAGAATTGCTGAATCTGCAACTCATACAGAATACCCAAATTATACTCCCAAACTACTACGCGCTTCGCATTCTCAAAGGCAGTCGCATCATCTCCAATCGCCAAACCACGGGAAAGTTTATAAAACAATAAAAAGCCAACGAAAAGTAATAACTCCCGAAACCCGGAGTATCGCTCCAAAGAGGGTTTGAAGTGCTCCCAGGTGGTTGCTCCTCCGACCTTGCTTTCTCTTGATGCCTGCCAACTATAAACACCAATTATTACTAAAAGGGTAATAAGACTCGTAAAATTCATTTGTAGCTCTTCTTTTTTTCTGTACTTTTGACCCAATGGCCATATGCCTTTCCGGCATTCTAGTTTAGAACGCCACAAATGTAAGAAAATGCCACTGTAGTCAGTAGCCTTTAGAAAATTATTCAGCCTCCCTGGCTTATCCGCTAGACAACCTACTCGTTTTAACCTGAAAAATTAGTCAAAAAATCATCTAAATTCTTTAGGTAGCTGCTCAGTTCTTTCATTAATTAACTGAATTCTTTCATTAAATTTATTTAGTTTACCAATTCAAAATTAATGCTTAAACTGACTAACAAAATCTAACTCTAACCGTAAAATATATTATTCATTCTTAGCATTACTCAGTACTATGTCTCAACAAATAAAGAAGTTCAAGAAAATATTAGTAGCCAACAGAGGCGAGATCGCCATCAGAATACTTAGAGCAGCCTCAGAACTCGGCATCCGTACCGTTGCCATGTTCACTTACGAAGATCGCTATTCCCTCCATAGATACAAGGCTGACGAAGCTTATCAAATAGGTGCCGATGATGAGCCACTAAAACCCTACCTCGACATTGAGGGCATCATTAAACTAGCCCAACAAAAAAACATCGATGCCATACATCCTGGCTATGGCTTCCTTTCGGAAAATGTTGACTTCGCTACCCGCTGCCGGGAAGAAGGCATCACATTCGTAGGGCCCAAACCTGAGGTGATGAACAAACTAGGAGACAAGGTCGCTGCCAAAAATATCGCCCGGGAAGTTGATGTTCCACTGATCGAAGACAGTCAAAAAGATTTGGACTCCGAAGAAACCATTTTGGCGGAAGCCAAACGTATAGGGTTCCCCATCATGGTGAAAGCAGCAGCAGGTGGCGGTGGTCGTGGAATGCGTGTGGTACACCATGTTGAAGGATTGGTAAAAGCATATAAAGAAGCGAAAGGTGAAGCAAAAACGGCATTTGGTGACGACACCATTTTTCTGGAAAAATTTGTGGTAGACCCAAAACATATCGAAGTACAGATATTAGGAGATGAACATGGCACCATCTATCACCTTTTTGAAAGAGACTGCTCTGTCCAACGTCGTTTTCAAAAAGTAGTGGAAGTTGCACCAGCCGTCAACCTCAAACAAGCAACCAGAGATGCACTCTACGAATATGCTTTGCGCATAGCCCGCCATGTGGGCTACAGCAACGCAGGTACCGTCGAGTTCCTCGTCGACAAAGAAGAAAACATTTACTTCATAGAAGTCAATCCAAGAATACAAGTGGAGCACACCATCACCGAAGAAATAACCGGTATTGATATCGTGCGTTCACAAATTCTGATCGCGATGGGCTACCCACTCTCCCATCCGACCATCTTCATAAAAGATCAAAGTGACATCACCTGTTCTGGTTTCGCCATTCAGTGTAGAATTACGACAGAGAATTCCGAAGACAATTTCAAACCAGATTATGGTACCATCATCGCTTACCGAAGTGCCGGTGGTTTTGGAATTCGACTGGATGCAGGTAGCGCTTATCCCGGTGCCAAAGTTTCTCCGTTTTTTGATAGTATGTTGGTCAAGGTGACGGCTTCTGGCCGAACACTTCAAGGAGCTTCCGAACGCCTGCAACGTGCCTTGTCCGAATTCCGGATTCGTGGTGTACAAACCAACATGGGCTTTTTACAAAACCTATTAAAGCATCCAACTTTTCAAAAAGGAAATATTACCACCAGCTTCATTGCCGATCATCCAGAAATTCTAAACCCACGCCGCTATCAGGATCGCGGTACAAAAATGCTTCGCTACCTCGCCAATGTAGTGGTCAATGGCAACAGCGATGTCAAATACACAGACCCCAATAAAACATTTCGCCTGCCAATAGCACCTACTTTCGACAGCACCCTACCTTATCCAAAAGGGACCAAGGATCGGCTAACAGAAATGGGACCTGAAAAATTTTCAGCCTGGCTAAAAAACGAAAAGGCCATTCAGTTTACGGACACCACTTTCCGGGATGCGCACCAATCACTACTCGCCACTCGCGTACGCACACATGACATGTTGAAAGTCGCAGAAGGCTTTGCCCGCCATCATGCCGACGATGTTTTTAGTATGGAAGTTTGGGGAGGTGCTACCTTCGACGTTTGTTTGCGTTTTCTAAAAGAGTGTCCCTGGAAACGCCTGGAGGTTTTGCGAAAAGCCATTCCCAATATTCTTTTTCAAATGCTGCTCAGAGGCTCCAACGCAGTAGGTTACACGGCCTATCCCGACAACCTGGTGGAAAAGTTTGTGGAACAGGCCTGGAACGACGGACAGGGCGTTGACATATTCCGGATCTTTGATTCGCTCAACTGGACAGAAGCCATGACTACCAGTATCCGTGCGGTGCGCGAACGCACCGACGGTATCGCAGAAGCCTGTATGAGTTACACCGGAGACATCACTGATCCGACTCGCAAAAAATTCAACCTGCAATACTATATCGACCTCGCCAAAAAGCTGGAGGACGAAGGTGCACATATTTTATGCATCAAAGACATGGCAGGTTTACTCAAACCAACTGCCGCAGATTTGCTTATCAGCGAACTAAAAAAATCAGTCGACCTTCCTATACATTTGCATACGCACGACACCTCCTCCATTCAATCAGCTACCTACCTCAAAGCAATTGAATCAGGTGTAGATGTAGTGGATGTTGCTTTGAGCTCCATGTCTGGCCTGACTTCTCAACCTAATTTCAACTCCGTAGCTGCTATGTTAAGTGGTCATGAACGCGAGAATAAAGTCGATCAGCCTTCGCTCAATCAATACGCAAATTATTGGGAAGCTGCTCGTCAATATTACTATCCGTTTGAAACGGAATTGATGGCAGGTACCGCCGAAGTTTACGAGCACGAAATTCCCGGCGGCCAATACTCCAACCTCCGCCCGCAGGCACGCGGATTAGGACTTGAACATAAATTCGAAACGATCAAAACAAACTATCGCGCCGTCAACGACTTACTCGGCGACATCGTCAAAGTAACACCATCTTCAAAAGTAGTCGGTGACATGGCCCTATTTATGACTTCCAACAATCTGACAAAGCAAGACATTCTTGAAAAGGGAAGCACACTCGCCTTTCCCGATAGCATGAAGGCTTTGATGCGGGGTGATCTGGGTCAAATTATTGGTGGTTTTCCAAAGGAATTTCAAGCAATGGTTTTGAAAGGTGAAAAGCCCTATACCAATCGCCCGAATGCACATTTGGAGCCGATTGACTTTGACAAAGCTTTTGTTGACTTCAAAGAAAAATTCGGAAAGTATGTTCACTTCAATGACTTGGTATCCTATCTTTTATATCCAAAAGTCTTCACTGATTTCCACGAACACTTTGAGACTTATGGAGCGGTTCGTCGCATTCCAACTCCCGCTTTCTTTTTTGGTTTGAAGCCAAATGAAGAAATTTTTATTGAAATAGATAAAGGGAAAAACATCCTGGTTCGCTTCATCAATAAAACCGTTCCTGATGAAAATGGAATATCAACGGTTTACTTCATGTTGAATGGTCAGACCCGATCTATTCCGGTTAAAGACCTTTCGGTAAAAACCGAAATCATTACCCACAAAAAGGCAAGTGCTGACAATGAAGTAGGTGCGCCACTTCAGGGAAGTCTTTCTAAAGTGTTGGTCAGGGAGGGTGATAAAGTAGCGGTCAATACACCACTATTTATCATTGAAGCTATGAAAATGGAGAGTACGATTACTTCGCCGGTGGCTGGTGTTGTAAGTAAGGTTTACCTTTCGGAAAAAACGATGGTGGAGCAGGATGATTTGGTGGTGGAGGTGGAGGTTTGAAATGGCAATGGCCATTTCAATGACAATCGCAATGACTACCGCGGATCGCTTGTATTTAACGTTTACGACACGAATCACCTCACAAACACTTCCTACTGGTTGGTATAACTTGACGGTAAATAGGGATAATGCTTTTGGTAGTCGGATCTTTTTTGTGTAACGATGATTCGCGTTTCAAAGACCGGTAAGCCTGTCGGGCTGGCGCTCCGCCAGACGGGCTTATCTGTCTTTAATACACGAAAATGATACCTCTCAAAAAAAGCCTCCCCAGTAAAACTGAGGAGGCTTTTCCAAAGAATTAATTTCAAAAAACTAGCCCCAGAACAGCATTTTACTAAATGCTGTATCCTACGATCGCTACGAGCCAAGTGATCCAACATCCTGCATCCAGCAACCTGCATCTAGTCAATCACAATCATTTTCTGTAAAGCAGTATATTTAGAAGTAGACAGCTCGTAGTACAAAACACCACTCGCATTTAGATCACTTCGATTGATACTAAGTTCATTATATCCTTTGTTGAAAAATCCAGTAATGTTTTTTATTTCCTTTCCGGAAAGATCAAATATCTTTAAGCTAATTTCAGCGGCAGCTGGCAAAGTAAAAGAAATCAAAGTCTCATCTTTAAACGGGTTAGGACGGTTTTGATATAAAGCAAAATCATTACTCGCTTGCACTTGATCACCTACTTGATAAAATTCAAAAGTAAGATCCATAAGATTTATGTTTGCATCAACTTCCTGATATGCTTCTGTGGCTGTGAACCGAGAATTTGTACTCAACACTTCACTCAGCTTTACGTCTCGCTTAGCAAGTACCTCAAGGGTAAACAATACGGTAGTGTCATCAAGACTTACTGCCTGCTGCTGATTCCAACTGCTGGTGATAGCGCCATCAATGGTTTGTTGCAAATTAAAATTACTGGCATCCAAACCAGGCAAGTCACCTACCACTACGTCCAAAATTTCCAATGCACTTTGTTCAAAACCAAGGGTAAACTGATAGCCCAGCATGTCTTTAAAATCTTTTGCTTTTATGTCAATCAAATACGTTTCAGACGCTCTAAGTTCGCGATCTTCTACTCTAAATTGAAGCTCCTCTTCGAAAGCTCTGTCATCGGCAGTACCATTAAATTCAGTAGCTGCTGTACCGTTTACATCTCCCGTTTTCACGGCAACGAAATCTATATCCTGCATTGCTGATTCAAGATTATTGATAGTATATGACTCAGGGAAAACCTCACCAAATGGATTTGTCGAATCATTAAAAACATAGCTCGCATCAATAAACCTCCAGGAAGTATTATTCTCAAATTCTGAATCAATAAAAAGAATAACCCTACGTAGTTTAACCAGATCAAAGGTTGTAATTTCACCCGACTTATTAATATCTGCCGCAATCAATTTGTAAGGAGAATCCAATAGCTCTATACCCAACAAATGCTTTGTTATCAAAACAATATCGTAGGTAGATACACCATTGAGGTGATCGTCATCTTTCTCAGGTTTGATTTCATAATTTTGATTCATCGGTAGATTCATATTGAAAACACCGTAATCATCTGTTGTCACCACATCCATTCCTTGAGCAGGGCTGACCATTACGTTGGGTAGCATTTCGCTCTCTTCGTTGCCGATGGCACCACTTACAATATTACTTAGTGGTGGTGTACCACAGTCCTCGGGCGACAGCTCAATATCTACTTCACAAGTCGCTCCAGACCCCGGAAGATGTACAAAAATGGTCAGCGGTGAGAGCGTTGGATCGTCATTCAAGTCTTGACAGGAATAGGTCAGAAAATCCTGTTGCATCCCACCTTCCGTTAAAGAAAATGAAATACCATTCGGATTTATACCTGTAAAAATACTACCGTCAAGTACAGTTCCATTTAGTGTCAGTATAAGTGGTTCAGGCACTAGGTCATCACAAGTCGGCTCACAGGAAGCAAAGTAAATGTTATCAATACCATAGTCGTCAAATCCTTGAACGGACTTTTGAACAATTCGCAATTCGACATCACCTGTTACGGTTGAAGTCCAGAGTGGGAAATAGATGCTTTCCCATGCACCAGAAGTACCGGTAGTCGTACCGAAAGTACTTAACAAGGTAGTCCCCTGATAAACTTCGACGGTCAACTCAGTGTTATTACCTCCTGATATATTTGGAAAATAATCGAATCTAAAATCATACGCATAACCCGTCGCTACATTTACCGTTTGTGCCCAAATGGTTGCAACAGCTCCATCTACCACTAAATATTTACCTGTACCTTCGGGTGCCGCTACGGATTGCCATAGTGCATTATCACATTTGGTATTCGCATTTTTAGCGACACAATAAGTAGCCGTCTGACATGCACAAACCATTGGAAGGTCAGAAGTAAAGCCAACATCTTCTAGTTCAAAATCACCATTTACGATTTGGTTCTCACAGTTAACAATAGCGCCGGCTACATTCACCACCAGCATACAACTATTGCTATTGCCACAAGCATCTGTTGCCGTAAATACAATCGTATTCTCACCTACTGGCAATAATGCACTACCTGCGACAACTGGATTCTCGGTCAATTGTGCAGCATCCCCACTTGATAGAGGATCACCATTACTATGTGTTATTTCAAAAGTCAAAGATACGGCTGCTATATTAGGAAAATAAGTATCCGTACAATCCGAAGCTAAAAAGTCAACGTTTACTTCTTCTCCTTCAACAACGGCAGCTGACGAAACAGCGCAGATATCAATTACTGGAACATCATTGTCCTCCACTTTTACGATTTGTTCAAAATCTGCGACAACAACTCCTCCTGCACACTCATCCCTAACTTCCCAGCTTCTTAATATTTTAAAACAAACTTCAGGATCGTTAAATTCAAAAACTAAAACACCGGGCACCAGCGTCAAGTCATCACAAGACAGTCCATTCAGTATCGGATCAATCAAATTTGGAACAGCAGCGCAATCAACAGTGATTTCCATATCTGGCCAAGTTACATCTGTAGCTTCCACAAAAGCTGGGTTACTTACATTATAAGTATAGTTACAAAAATCTGTTGCCCCCGAACCAGCGACCGCTTTATATGTTCTGACCATTGTTCCTTCTCCACAATCATCAACACTGCCTGCATCTGAAATATAAACGACTGCATCACATTCTGAAGTAATTGTATTCTGATAGAATCCAACGGGCAAGGTGTCTGTATCTGAATTGATATAAAAAGCAGGAACACCATTATCCGTTTGACTCACACCTTGGTAGATAGCCAATTCGGCATCTACATCCGTACAAATAATATCTTTACTATCAGGTGACGGGCAAGCAATCGATACAGAAGAATTATCCTGTACTGTTAAAGTGGTTGAACAGCTATTGCTTAATCCAGCGTCATCCGTTACTTGAAGCTCTATCACAACTTCAGTATTTGCATCACAACAATAAACAGGCACAGATGATGCCCAGGGCGTTGAATTACCCTCGCAATCTGTAACACGTCTAACTTCATAGGTAGTCATATTCCCACAGTTGTCAGTACTACCACCATCAAATGAAGTAAAAGGTACGGTCGCTCCGTCAGTCAAACCTACGGTCTCTGGGTTACAAATAGCCACCGGATTAGTTTGGTCTTCAGCTATAACGGTGAAGGAACAAGTAGCCGTATTGCCACAAGGATCTGAAGCCTCATAGGTCACTACGTGTGTCCCAATAGGAAGATCAGTAATACGATAGGTGCCATCACCATTTTTAATCAAGTTACCCGCAGAACTGGTACTCGCTGTGAAGGTTGCTGTTCCCGAACAGGCATCTGTGACGGTCGGAGCTCCTAAATCCGCTTCTGCAAAACAAGCACTCCCTGTACCAATAATCGTATCAGGAGGGCAAACAATCATAGGCGCTCCAAAGTCCATTACTTTTATTAATTGTTTACAAGAATCGATGGCACCATTGCAACAATCTAACACTGTCCAGGTTCGCAATACATCATAAGAACTGCCACAGCCCGGGAAAATCAGATCTTCATAAATTCGATCAAACTTACAAACACCATCGAGGCTTACATTATTCAAAGTCGGCTCACCGGTTACATCAGGGTGCGGGGAACCCAGGCTATCTAGTAAAAATCCACTATCACAATCTAGTGGAGGATGCTGACCAGGCAGGCCATCAAAATTTAGTGGACAAACCAGATCATTCAAAGATGGCCTTGACAGATTTATCGTTTGTACGCAAGTAGTTGTGTTGCCACTTCCATCGGTGGCCGTCCAGGTTCGGGTAATACTACCAAAACCATCGTCTGTACAACCTGTATTCACGACATCTGTATGTGCCAATTCAACATCCATCGTACAATTATCCCAAGCAATTATACCACCATTTTCATACGCTGATTCAATGACCAAACTGGCGCTGCTCACCGTTCCTGTTTGACCCGCAGCCAAATCAAAGATTGTCAAGGTCCAAATACCTGCCGGGCTTTCATTATCAAAAGCAGAAAGCCATTGAATAGCATTAAAGTTTCCTGCTGCACAGGTGTTTTCAAAAACAGAAGCACTTTGTTGTGACTCATCGTCAAATTCCAATGCCAATGTAGTACTTGTACAACCAGGGCCTGGGTTTGCTGGTCGGGCAAAAATCAGAACAGAAGTTCCAGACGGACTTTCTAAAGTAGCGGTCAGGTCATCAATACGTGCATGATCTATATCCAGCAGCAAGTTGACATCCAGGACAGGTAGAGTACAACTATTAGGTAAAGTAAATTGAATTTGGGTTCCTTCGGAATCATGGTCTGCAATAGCAACTGGCCCCTGTATTGAATAGGTCTTTGGCAAAACGAATGGTCCAGTCAAATCATCAGGATCATTTGATTCAGTACAACTCAAAGTCAGGTCACCACATTTGAGATTTGGCGCCAATTTGTCTTCGAACATCCAACCTCCATTCCAACAGGAATTGCCATCAGGATCCGTTACGACCACATCATACGGACCTCCTACGAAACTACAATCAACGACATTGGAGCCCACTCCAACTATCTCAACAGTATAACCCTCCAGACAGCCATTTTCTCCAGCTAGCACTGTTCCTGCATCAATCACAATCATACCACTCTCATCAAAACTAGTATTAATATTTCCTAAGCAACTCAGGCCTGATGTGTTTTCTGGTTCTGGATTAATAAAAATAGTTTTACTGACTGTATTTCCACAATAATCAGTTACTGTAACCGAATAGGAGTCGGGCGTTGCTACGTCAATCGTCTCGCTTGTCTCTCCGGTACTCCAAAGATAGGTGTAAGGTAATAAGTTCGTATTTTGTAAGGCAAAAGCACAGTAAGATTGACTCAAAGAACTCGATACTAAAACGTCGTACTGACCTGTTGTTAAATTAATGACAGCCAACTCAGACTGAAAGGTTGCTCCTCCATCGTAACTAACCGTTGTGGTGGTATAAAGCAATCCGCTAACAGGGTCAAAATCCGCACCCTGGCATGACTGCAAATCCATAACACCTGCGGGATCTGCCAAACCAATAGCGGTACCAAGCCCGGTATTCAGGTCAATAGAATAAACCATCTCATTCACAATGTCTACTGAATATCCTGCTCCATTTTCGTTAATTGCCAACCAGGCTCCCGAACTAAATCCGACTGCTCCTATCAAGGTGACATTTGCGGTATTTACATCAATAATATACAAAGCGGTACTTACACCATCGGTGGAAAGCGCATAGGTTGATCCGCTAGACACATCATAAGCCAAGCCAGTCCAGTCATGACCAACCAAACTCGTTGCTGTTCCAATCAACGGACTTGCTACTCCGGTATTCACATCAATGGTATTCAAACCACCATTCAAACCTAACACATAAAACACATCTTCAACAAAATCTCCTGCCCAAAAATCAGCTCCAACAGAAGCTCCCGAATTACAAACGAATGGATCATTCAAATCTATTACATGAAATTCTTGTAAACTGCCATCCACTCCGTATCCCGTTCCAATCAATGGCAAACCACCACTTGCTTTTACATCCAGTGTAATCGGTTCATCACCACCACAAAAAGGCGGAAACGAATTATTAGTCGCCATCATTGGCAGCAAGGAATTTGGAATTGGACAAATAGAAGCAGGCATCCCTATTGTTATGATTTGCGAACAGGTAGATGCATTACCAGAACAATCCGTTGCTTCCCATGTCTGAGTTACAGTTGGATCACCGCAACCATTGACTCCGTTAACAGGAGGCCCCAAAAGAGCTGTCATCGGATTGGTATCACAATTATCCGCAACACTAGTCGGGTCATCAAAAACGACAGGCTCGCCTGCTTCTATTGTTTTATTTAGTGCGCAGGTGATGACTGGAGCTGTGTTGTCATTTATTGTTATCATTTGACTGACGCTTGATTCATTTCCACAAACATCGGCGAAAGTCCACGTTCTTATTATTGAAAATTCATTGGCGCAGGCCCCTGGGGTTACTGCATCTGTTGGCGCAACCGTTATGTCGCCATCGCAATTATCTACTGCGGTCAAATCCATTGGCGCTGGCACCTCTGAGGCACACTCGCCAACCACATCCGCGGGCGCTGCTGGTGCGACAGGAATCGTGTTGTCATTTATTGTTATCATTTGACTGACGCTTGATTCATTTCCACAAACATCGGCGAAAGTCCACGTTCTTATTATTGAAAATTCATT
>Ga0209187_1002920_pt1 | contig 15219 bp, 21 predicted proteins | sample BantaG_FD_187430 | JGI IMG/M metagenome (GOLD analysis project Ga0209187, IMG submission 187430) | Marine algal microbial communities from Bantry Bay, Ireland - BantryBay_4 metaG (SPAdes) (version 2) | ecosystem: Host-associated > Algae > Red algae > Unclassified | place: Bantry Bay, Ireland... | reverse complement strand
AACTAGAGGCTCAAGTTGACTTTCGAACACGTTCACGTGCGCGGGATATAAAAAGAAATCTCGCACACGTGAACGTGCTCGGCCGAACAGGGACGAAATGGCACATTTTGCTCGTAACTCCTTCGTGTGCCATAGCATCCGATCGGTCTGTGAACGACGAATACAGCCGTTCTCTCAAAAACCTCGCACGCCAACTGCTGCACCACTCTGACAAATCTGCCTCTGCGACCCCGTGAAGGCCGATTTGTCAGAGTGGTGCAACAGTTGGCGTGCGAGCTTTTTGAGAGAACGGCTGTATGGTCCGCGTGATTCGCGTGTGATTGCAGCTGTGCGTTCCGAGTGGCAAGCACTCGTCTGTGCACGCCATGCACGCGCTGTCTGGACAAGGCCTGAGATGGCCTCAGCATCATCCGCAGGATCATGTGCACAACAATTCCGTGGATAAGCGAAAGTCCTACATTTCAGATTGCCTGATTCTCGAGTGACCTCTGTGGCTCGGCAGATCATCACTACAGTTTCTGGACTCGTTCAACGGATCATCTTCGGAACTGATTCTGGGATCGTTCCAGAAGCAGTGTCATCCTGACCCTCAGATCATCTCGGGGACTGTTATTGCAATTCCAGGCACGTATATGCAATACCCTGGCCTTCAGGGCAGTGGCGCGCTCGGCGACGCATCGACACCGGGCACGCCGGCCGGCTCCACAGCCGCGAGCGCGAACGGGGGCACGTACAGCCACGCTGCCGTGGTGGGGAGAATGTGTGGCGGAGAAAGGTGTGCCGCCGCCGCCACCGCAGCGACGGCGGCCCGCCGGCGTCGCGCGACGCCCACAGGAGGGGCCGTCACTCCGCCGCGCAGCGCACTTGCGCACGGCGGGCAGGGCGGCCGACATGGCGCACGGGCGGGCGAGTGGGACTGATCGCCGCGCGATGGGGCGCCTCCAACCGCACCGCTAGGTGGCGTCAGCAACCGCCGACGCGCTGCCGCAGCAGAAAACGGCGCGCAGGCACGATTTCCCGCGGGTCATCGTGGGCGCGTCGAACCCCGGAAGGCGTTGCGCGCGGTCGCCGCGCGCAACTCAGGGCCGTGGGGGGGGAAAGAAGGGCAGACGCCTTCCGGGCCCTGTGACCCTTGTGGCAGGAGAGTCCTTCTCAGCCACGAAACTCTATTCGCTTTTTAGCGTCATCGCGACCCTTCCAACGCTGACACGCCCTCAGATCCCTGAGGATGCGAATGCAGACTGCCACCTCTGGAACGGAGATCAAGTCTCCTTTTCTAAGTATATGTGTGCATCACTACACTTTGAGAGCACCCTGTCCTAAAGGCCAGGGAAACGAATTTGAGGACTTGTTCAACTGATAGTCTGACTGCCTCCTCCCCAAACAAATTGTCTGCCTATTCCGTCAACAGCGTGAACAAAAACCCTGTGACACTCCATCCGTTCAGACCCATGCTCATCGTGGAATTTGACATATCACTCATGAGCTTGTGTAATCTGGTGTGGGTGCTCCTGACATGTAATGAACCGGGGCATTGCAAGTTCGGGACGTGCTGTGTTAGGACGATAGAGGACAAGATTGCCACTGAGCTGAGAACCAATTTACTGCGCATGAAGCAGACCAAAATCATTAATAAATCGGGACCGGGTGCGTCCGGGACTTTACGGTACTCTCGATGTGAAAGCAGACGAATGTTTACCAAGTTCCCATCCCCTCTGCGCCGGGAAACAGCGTGTCGGTCGCACGACTACCAAGTCACATTGAGTGTCCCTCTGCACACGCTTAGTGGCCCAGGAACGCCGCTCCATGGGCAGGTATTGCTCTCTGATCGGCTTCGGCAGACCTTCTCACGACGTCACTCGAAGCAGTCCAGGCTATCATCTACGGTCGAGTCCTTGAGGCACGAATCTAGATCCATCTTGCGCACACGTTCAATAAATCTATGACGACGATCCCCAAAATGATTGTACGCCGACGCCAGGACAGTCGTGAGCACGATCTCCAGAATGATCTTACTATCACTTCAGGAAAGTTTTCAGCACGATACGCAGAACGATCAGAACCAGCGGATCGGAATGATCCTTCATGAGCATGTGGCACCAACTTCGCCGGACAATTGCCGAATCTGAAGGTGCTGGTGTGAGGATGATTCCCACTGAATATCGGTGCAGATGGTCTTTGAGCACTTCTGAACTCCACTGCCGGCTCGGTCTCCAAGATCAACAAAAAGTGGGCATAATTTGATCGCATGATCAAAGTGCGACAGTTCTGCGAACCGTCGGTGGGCGTGTTCGAGTCTGGCAGTTCTCAGTTTAAAGGAATCGGGACAAAACGCTGTGCAGTGGCCGCGGCTGTCGCACACCGCGCTGTCGCCAAAATTTTACAGGTTGTGTGGTGTTGGACGTTTGTTGCGGCCATTTGGGAGATCATTCGGCGAAGCGCAGCCTCTCGGAGGTGCGCGCCTGGCTCAATGGCTGCTATCAGAGCAACTACACGTCTCCGCCCCCCCCACGCTCGTTCCAAGCGCAATTTGGCCACCGTGCCGGCTGAAATGGCATCCAGGAGGTTCGGGACTGCGTACGTTCGCCCCTTCCGCCTCAGTGGCGTTCTGAACAGAGGCGTGTGCTCGACGCGCGATCCATATCTTCACGTGAACGGCCTGCTCAAACTGAAATTTGCGCCGTGCCGCCTCTCGTGGCGCATTGTGCGGGCAATGACTCAAAAGCAGTACGATCCAGCTGCGATAGGTGTCCCTGACGGTCGAAGTTCAAAATATGTGCTTCAGTGACGTCCGAGTTCCGTCCGGTAGGCACCGACGTCGTCGCGACGTCCTCTTTCCCTGCCGCTCCCAGCGGATTCGCACCAGCTTCGTGGTTCCACACCCGAAAATGGTCCGTACCAACGTGCCCGATGGCGACTGACGATGCCGTGACACCGGCTCGCGCAAGCCCCGTCAAGAAAACCGATGCGGCGGCTTCTGGGTGCTCCACATTGCTGTCCTCAATTGGGTCTGAGGGGGCTCCGCAGCTGGGCGGAGGTGCTCCGGCTGACGATGGATCGAGTGGGAAGGAGGGGAAGGCCCGTTCGGGTCCGACGTGCTCGATTTGCGGGTACCGCAAGCGATTTTCGCACGATAAGCACAACGCCGCACGCACAGTTAAGACGGGTCAGATGCGGACATCAGGATTCCGGCTCATCTATTGGCTACATAGACTAATGTAAGCAGTTTCCAACGTGTTGAACTGGTTTGGAGTACGTGTCATGCGTATTGTTCGTCGGGTCTAACATTTAGCTCTCGTGTCTCAGCGTCCCACCTGAGTTGACCATATCGCATCTTGTGGGAGCCTCAATGTTCCCGGTTTCTTGCAGCGTCCGCCTCATTCAGACAAAGAAAGTCGGCAGATGCAGCCAATCACATGCCCGAGACGACTTCGCGCTGGCGGTCCAGCGAGTACGATTGCGCTGAATCACCGCATCACCACATGTTCTTGTCCGGGAAAAAGTCGGCCAGGGGCATAGTGCCAAAACATGCGGCCTGTCTGGCAAGTCAAGTAGTGGCGGCAGAATACGAGTGTCTGATCACAACCCATGCGCTCCCCGGTGCCCGTGGCAATTACCTGACAAGGAGTGGGCGGGCTCACTGGGGCGCACTGTGTACCACAGAGACAGATTTTTCTCCCCCTGAAAGTCCCTCGCCCTGTCAGAAAGAAAGCAAAACTTCTATCTGCCTACATCACGCCGTACCCCACCACAACGTAGAAAACGATACATCAATGCCCGTTGTCGAACAAAGCTGCACCGCACATGGCTTGGGCCTCGACCAGGAGGGCGTCGTTCTCAGAGTCCTCCGACGGGGGTGGTCCAGAAGTTAACACCTGTGGGGACTTCTTGTTGTATTTAGCAATCTTAAGAACAGCCACGGCGTGCATGTTTGTAGCTCACTTATCGCCGTCCTCCGCGGAACGGGCCTCGAAAGCAGCCGACTTCTCGCTGCTCACACCTGCCGCCTCGCGGCCTCTGTTGGTGCGCAGGTCACAAGCGCGCTTGGCGCTCCGGGCTCCAGAGCTGGCAATGGCCCGACGCTTGCCGCGGTGGAACGCCTCCGAGCCAGACGCCCGACCAATCGCCGCCCGCTCCACGAGCCGCACACAGCTGCTCAGAAAGGTAGGTGCTGCGAAAACCGCGGCGTTTTGGTTGACATAGCCATGCCACGCTTCCAGGCCTTGTTCCGCGAACAGGCCCAGCGATCGGAACTCGTCCAGGAAGTCGGCCGCATGGCACGCCAGGGCGTGGAGCTTGGGAGTGATCGAAACCCACTCAAAGCCCGAAAGAAGTCCTTCAACAAACGCTGCTGCCCGCTGACGAAAGTTGGTCCGCTCGGAGGCATTAATGGGCGACGCCCGATTGAGAACGGGCATCAAGTCGGCCCACAGGCGGCACGCTCGGCGATAGGCCGCGGCCCTTGCAGGAGAGAGGAAGGTGTCCAATCGGACGCACAACGCCGACAGACGCGCCCCAATCTTGTGGCACTGCTTCCCGGCGAAGGAGCCTCCCCAAAAGGGTGCCGGTGGCACCCTCACGTCGTCGCGAAGCGTCCTCGCGATAGCCGCCGCGTAAGCAGCCGCTTCTGTGGGCCCTCGATCAGCCACAACCACTTCCACGCCCAAGCAGATCAAACAGCCCGTGACCCCTAGGTTGATGTGGAGGGGCATAGGAGCACTGTCTGCCGGGTCCCAAACGATGTGCGGCCGCTTGGTGATGGATCGGTGGCTCGTCAGCTTCAGCGGCGTTGGAAGCGTCGCGTTGCTTCCGGTCGCGTACTTCAGCGCCATGTCGGCAGCGTGTTCAGAGGGCTGCGGCACATTGCCGGCCCGGCTTCCACCTTGGAGCGTGCCGTAGATGTCAATGAGTGCCACGTGTGTAGCCGTGGGGCGCGCATGTGCGCAGCATGACACACAGAGCATGGACCCGGAAGCCCCCGAGTGGCCCAAAAGACTGTCTCGAAGGCGTAATCGACCGTGAGGATGAGCCGCACTGATGTTGTAGCGCCCCGCACGGATACACCGTTGGTCCGCAGGTCATCCAGGTCCTCAGCGAAGAGCTCCGTCATTGTAGACATTGTCAGGTAGTCATCTTTTAGGCACGGGGAAGACGCCAAAAAGTACGGTGCTGTCCCGCCGGCTCGAATGAGCGTGGTTGGCGCACGAGAGCACCGCCTTACACGTCCTCTGGGTTCCGCCCTTGTCAAGCCCGAACTGGACCAAAACCTCCTCGCCGGGACGACCAGCAACCGGGCATTCGATGAATTCGTCCCTGGCGGTGAGATCGTCCATCGTCGCTTGAAGCGCCACCCGAACGCTGACCAGGGTAGCACCCACAGGCGTGGCAGTCACCTGGTTGCGCGGCTCGGCACGTGTAGCCGCGAAATCCGCACGCATGATCTCACGACCAGCCAACCCGACCTCAGGGGCCACCAGGCGCCGGAACCGCTGGAAGGTCTCATAGCTGATGTTGTTCGAAACATTAAACTGCGATTGAATCCGCACAGGGAGCGCACTAAGACCGCGTGCGGGAACCACCGAGAAGAGACCAGTTTCCCGGGCCATTCTGTTTACGTCCATTAGCGTACGCTCCATCGAGGACCCGTCAGTCTCGTAGAGCCGCTCCATGAAAGCCTCCGCCTCGTTGGTGCGCCTCCTCCGCTGGCGCTGGAAGACGGGGCCCCCGAGCGGCACGGTGGTGCGCTGGTACGACAAGTCACGTCCCTTGGCCAGACGCACGCGCAACTCATCCGGACGCTCAGTGCGAAGGCGCAAGTCCACGATGCCGCTTACCGCGAGCCGCTGCGCTGAGTCCAAGAAAGCGTAAGACCGCGCCTTTGCCGCAATGGCCACATCTGGCGAGGGCGTTGCCGCCACCGGCGGGTCGACCACGACTCCCTGGGCGGCACTCGAATCTGTAGGTGCAGCGGGAACGTCGTCTACCAGAGGTCCAGCAGCGTCCTCGGCCCCCCCTGCAGCTAGCGGCGAACCACAATCCTGCTCTTGCGCTGGGAACCCAATCCCGGCCACGCGGACACCTTCGCCCATCGCGAGGGCCCTGACACCCGCCGCAGGGGCCCCGAAGCCCAGATCCGCTACCACAGCGGCTGGTTCGGTAGCCGCTTGACGCCCTTTGCAGGGGCCGCATCGCCAACCGCGTGGACCCCAACGCCGGCTGCGGGGCCCCCGACGCTTTGATCCGCCGACAACGTGGCTGGCGCGGCCGGCACAGGGGCTTGCGGCGCCGGATCGACTGTCAGCAAAGCCGCGTCCGCAGCGTCAGCTGGCTTTGGTGACGCAAACTTTCGACGCTGTGCAAGCGTCTTGAACGCCTCGCATACAGTCGCACGAAAGCGTGCAAGCAGACTCGCCTGCTCAGCCGCCTTATTGCCAGGCCACAGATGGTGCAATACCCCTGGACTCAAAGCAATTTTCAGCGGCTTGCTGATGGAGATCGATGCGTGAAGTAGGGATGCACAGGTCAAGCGAGGCTTAGATGTCACTTGCCAGTGTACGAGGTAGCAGTCCTGGCACCACCCGCTGGCTATGCCGTTGGGATATGGCTCCTTCGTCTTGGTGCACCGGCGGGAAGACGTCGCCTTGAGGAAGTTGCCTTGTGCCGACCCGTCCAAGTCCCCGGCAGAGAGGCGCGCCAGCGACATGTCCGAGTGCTTGTTTGCGCGTAGGTAGTGTTTGACGCACGTCCTGCACGCGTACAAAGCGGGGACTTGGGGGAATTAAGCGTGTATGGTGTTGGATATCGAGTCACTGTGCAAAGCGAGACAGATTTTGATACAGATGACGAAATTGCAGAGGCAGCACGCACAGCGAAGGAGGAGTCAGAATCGCGTAACAAACCACGCAGCATTGATCAGCGTGAGGAGCTCCATAAGACTGCATAAACGACGGTAAAAATACCTTCTGTTTCACTCTTGGTTCAGAGCCATATGTACGAACCGTTGCGCGCCCGGCGGAGAGAGGGTGACAGCGGCGGACGACGACGACATGGTAGGAGGGGAGCAAGCAACAGAAATTCCGCCTGCGTGACAGAAACAGGAAGAAACACGCACTGCGGTATCACCAGTGCAAATTCTGGCATCAGGGGAGTTTGGTGGAGACGGTGGGGCAGGAGCAAGACGGACGTTCGTAGCAGTGGTGAGAGGATCGAGTGCCCGGGAAATGCGATACAACCTTGTGGAAATTCTAACGTGGCTGCTGTAATGCAGCAACGTGTCTCAATCCTGATGTCCGCCCTTAAATGGGCATGGCCGGCACGTGCGGTGCTCGGAGCCGCGAGTGCGTGTCCAGCACGACCGTCTTCGTCGAGTTTCGGGCCGAGCATTGTCCATGCGATAATGCTACTAAGAAATCTGGCCCGAAGACGGCAGTTTGCGTTTGCATTTCTTTTTTATTTCGCGGACGGGTTGTCTATTTCTCGTGTCTTCTGGAGCTTTTATTTTCTCGCTTCGTCGTTCGGTGACAGATACTGACTCTCGTGGCACTGTCATCGGCACTCGCAGATCATTGCTATTGGACATCCGCAACTGGTGCTGTATCGATGTACACTTTGCTTTGAGGAGGGACATCTTCCCCATACCATGTCTTTGACGAATATCTTAACCCTACGATGGACTCAAACAGGTCCGCTGTCTATCGTCAAAAAAAATGAGACGCGCCTCGAGCCCCGCTCCATGGTGTGTAGCAGACGCAGCCCATACATCTCGAGCGCGAGGCAGAGTCGGAACGCCGTGCAGCAGCCCTGAAAGCAACCAGGGGCGAGACTGTCGCCTTGTGAAAGAAGGCGGCGCTGCGAATAGACGTAACAAGCCTACCCCCGGCGGCCCGAGCTGCCTCCATGACCCGTGTGGCCGACGCGCTGACAGGGCCGCACGCACGAGCGGCTCTCGTGACCAACCCTCGTGGAGCTACCTACCATAAGGCCTACGCGGGTGGGATTGCGGGGGGCATGAACTTGGCAACGGCTCCAATGCCTCTCTCCACGGCCCATCCGAGGCCAGCCAGCTCCGGCATATTTCGGACTGCTTCCATAGGACAATGCTCAAATTGCGTGCCTATGTTTTCTGCCGTCAAGGCAGCAATCCTCAGAGCGTGGCGTAGGGCGTCTGGCTTTCCCGGGAAAGCGTGATGCATTGTCTTTAAAAAGCTCGAAAGCTCAGTGAACACCTCCTCGATTGGTTGGAAATTCGGGCTGTAGGGAGGCAGCCGCAGAGGGAAGATACCCGCCGCCGTAATCCATGCGTCCGCTTCAGCCGAGTGGATGGGCGCGTTGTCATCGAGTAGGACGCACGTTTCGGGCTGAAGAGCCCAAGGCAACCCCGGAACGAACTCGTTCATCGTCGGCAGCAGCCCCCCGAGGAACATCAGCCAGTCATCCGAGTTCTGCGCCGGGGGTCTTGGTGTCGTCATACAGTGAATGACGCCCGTTTCGTAGGATAGTGCCATCATTGTTGAAGTCCGAAGCATGATATTTTCAGCACGAGAGAGGCAATCATAGCGCATTCCGCGCAACCACCTGCCGCGCCGTCTCCGCATATCTGCCCCATTTTTGTGCCTTTTGTCAACGGAGACGATGCAGCGCAGAGGAATAGCTGACAAGACGCGCGAAAAAGTCACGCGGCGTTCTTGGTCGCGCTCCCTGCACATTCGGTACAACCGGCGGTAGGTAAAACCGGTAACGCGTCGGACTCGGTCTAGCGCGCCGATAGACGTCTTGTAAAAGGCGCGGTAGCCAGGGAGGGTGGACAGAACAGCAAATACATCCGTTATTTCACCTATCGGCTGCTCCGGGTCCGACAGGATGACAGCGTTGACGGCTTGGAGAAAATGGGAGTCGCAGATGACACTGTCCGCATGCCGGTTTCGCAAAACCGGGTCAGGCCACCACTCGCCCGACGCGATATAGACGCTGACCCATCCTTGCATCGTCATTCGATTGCAGGCGAGCAGTCGTGCAGCCCTTTCTTGGTGAATCCCTCAAACAGCACCCACGACACGGCAAGAATGCGCGTCGTGTCGTCAAAGACCATGTTGCGAGTCGTCTGCGTCGAGCACAGAGTCAGGTCCCACCTTCTAGGTCCAGCCGGCAAAGTCACAGCCGACTCTTTACCAGATACCGGGGTGGATAAGGCCAAGTTTGTGGTTGTGCCGCCCCCCCAATAACGTGCGTGGTGAGTGCGCACAAGTCAGAGGAAGCCCTAAAATTAGAAATACACCGTATGGCTTTGGGAGGCTCAGGCGGCCGGAGCATTCTATACCGCACTGCGAGCGTATTGCGCTTCTGCACACATGGATTTGCCGCTAGGCAGTCCCAGTCGCGGTGCCACGCAATTCGCCATGGTATGTGAGACTGCGGGCTTTAAAAAGGCCCCAAGAGCGCCTGATCAACACACAGCGCTCCCGACGACACAGGGACTCTCTGATGCACCTGAGTGGGCTCTCGCATGCGAGGCGGCGACAGCGCCACCGCCAGCGGCAACTGTTCGAGAGCGCCACGACCTGGTCGCTTGAGCTTATCAAGAAGGATGACTACGATGCTATTGAGAATTCCAGAGCAGAAGCAAGGCTTCTCATTTAAAACAGCAGGCCGCGACCGCCTATTTCACGAGACCCCGCAGGAGCACGCTGTATGGTCAGCGGATCGCGCGTAGCGCTCGGGATGAACGCCTGTGCAGTTTGTGCTCTCGCTTCAGAAGGGTACGGTGCCCAGAAGGACGCGTGAGATGGCGAGACAGCACAAGAGTGAGCGTCACGCGTCTTCGAAGGAGACGTTGGCGCCAGGAAGCCTGTGCGCAGGGGTTTCTACGAGCTGGGGAGGCACATTTGCAAACAAGGGCCGCCACTGTGACAGACATTGCGCGGGGCCATTTGCCTCCCTCGCTGAGGAGGAGAGAGCAGACCTTCAGTGTAAGGAAGCTTCGGCGCTCTTGTGCCGTCCCAGGACCGCGCCGGGGTCAACGGTACCAGGTAGACCGTACCACTGCACCAAGTATGCGGGCCCAAGAGCATGGCCCTGAGCTTCCTGTAGTCTGAGTGAGAGCACCAGTGCCTGCTGCAGTTGAGCGTTCTCGTCGAAAGGCGGCACAGAGAGCATCGCGGGTCAATCAAAAAAAGAGGCCGACGAATCTGTCGTAGCTTTCCTCCTTCATGCTGCCGAGCAGCGAAATCCCGACCAGGGCGACGTGGAAGTAAGGATGACGGTTCTTGTCGAAGCCGCAGTCGCACTGTCTCAATAGTCAAGATCTTCGACTACCAGGAGAGATTGCCATCTCGTTTCGGCACGAGAGTTGCACATCGAAGATGCGTGAGGGGGTGACAGGCGGCGCAAAAGGAGGGATACAGGAAAGAGAGAAAGGTGGATGGCGCAGCAAGACTGCGAAGGAAGCCGATGTGCGGTGGCAGAGGACGGCTGCGAAAGAGCTGTCGCTTGTGTGCCTTTTGCGTTGCGTGATGCCGTGGTGACCACTTCTGACAAGGTACTAGATTTGGGGCTGCTGCGGAGTGCGTTGAAAGACTTGCCCGGCGTCTTGCACCGTGCAGAAGACGATGTGGGGCCTTGCGGTGCCGGCCGCGGCGGCTTGGCGGCGGGCCATACCCCGCCCTCCTACCGTCCCCTGGCCCCCTTTTCTCCGCTCTTCGTTCTGTCGGTCCGGCCACTGGCGGTGGTGGTGATGCCCGCGGTGGCCCCCCCCGAAGTAGCCGACCCCGCGGCGCTCGTTCGGCCTGAGCGGCCGACGACGAAGACGAAGAGGAAGTGAACTTTGACGCCGACGACGGCGACAACGTGCCGTTGAGAGAATATCAACAACTTCTCCGCTACCGTATTGGGGGCCACCAAGGCGGGAGCTACTCTTCGCCACCTCGCGTGGGTTACGCCGCCGTCCTGCTTCTAACAAGAGATCGAGGAGCGCGCCGTCGGCCGCTTGACGCCCATTTTGGGATTCCAAGCGCTGCCGTCCCGCCCCAACGACTTCAAGGGCGCCTTCCCCCGCCCATCTTGGGTGCAATACGACTCAGACTGGTCAAAGACGTTCGAGTCGGTATCGTCCCGCGTCGTTGGCAATGCTTTTTCAGTCGATAACGGCATCTCTTGGTGCAGGAGGCCGGCAATTGCGTTCTCGACATCAAGGAGGCGCGGCAGCGCGGCGAGATATCATCCGGAGAGCTTCTGAGCATGGTCATCTACGTGAGGGCCGCGCTGCGTGCGCTGTATCTCACTTTATTCATGCGCTACCGTGTCCTGTCAGAGAAATATACGAACCTCACGTTGTTGGTTAACTGACATAACTAAATGCTCGCGTCTGATGACAGCGGGATCGTTTACTCACGGATGACCACCCTTTTTTGAGTCGTCGCGGATGGCGCACCGCATGCACATCATCTGTCGGGAGCAGGCGCAGCTCGTGAATTGAGGTGCGCTGCCGCCCGAAGCAGGAATCCCTATCGACAACCTCCTTGGGTCCAGCAGGTATCGCTTCCACCACCTGCCGACTGAAGGACAGTCTCCTCCTCAAAGAGTGTGTAGCAGGGGTTGTCATGGATATATTCCTGAGGAATGTATCCATGCATTATATCCGTATCCACTTTGGATACGCGCCGGGGACGCATAATCTAAATGTATTATGAGAAAGAGAGAAGACGATATATCCATCCTGTCCGACAAGAATTGCAAGATTATATCAGGTCCGTATTCAAGGTATAACAGGCAGAATACAGGGATACATTAAACTTCTTGGGCCGACAGAATTCCGGTACAACGCCGTCCACCTCTCTTTTCCCAGTCCGACCATCGGGAGATTCATGTGCAAGCATGTTGCAGCGACAAGTGGCTGTCCCGCCCGACCCGGAAGAAACCGTTCAAGCACGCGACTCGGCCCGCTTGCGATATCAGCAAAGTGTGACACGAGTTTCAGAACGGTCCATCTGACGACCGTTTACAAAAACGGCGGGGAACTGCCTGGACCGCGCCCGTTGGGGCGCACACATGAAATGTGAATATCAAGTCGTACTTGACGTCCATTTAGCACTCAACAAGTGCCTGAATGGCGTCTTTTTCTGGCCTTAATTGTGCGGCCGGGCGGACTTGTAGGAATTTAATCGGATACGATAATCGTACTCAGATACGGATATAATCTACGTAATAATCCGGTGTCGGAGGCAGATATCCGCATCCGGATCTTAGTTAAGCGATTTATCCGTAATCAGATACACCGCATCGGCGTGTATCCGTATCTTATTTCGCCTCGAAATGCATATCCTGACAACCCCTGGTGTGTAGGCGCTGCTGGTGCCCCTGAGACCTAGGTCACCCGAGAATGCTCCGTCAATGGACACGGCGCAGGCTGTGGAGGCGTCACTCACAGCCGGAGTGGCGGCGACGGCGGCGTCTGCTGCGAGGGTCTCGAATGTAAGTGTGCCGTAGGGGGGGTAAACCGCCACAACGACAGCGCAAGCGGTGGCAGTTGCGGCGGCGAAGGAAGCGAGGGAGGCTTCGGCGCCGCCTCGACCCCAGCGGCCTCTGTCTGACTCGCGCCGACGCTCCGCGGCTGCTCCTACTGCTCACTGGCAGATGCAGTGAGGCTCTTCTCATTGACTGACGAAGGGCGGCCCACAACTTATTCAAGCCACCAATGCTCTCAACCTTAAAGGTCGGATCATCGAGACGCCTCCCGGCGGCTGGCAGCCAAAGCTGCCCAAATGCCCCCCCACATGCATACGGCGCCCGTTTGCGCCTCTCTGCGGCAGTGGGTGGTTTTTAGCGACATTCCCCTGGTCCTACGGCAGCTCACGTATGTTCTAGCATCTCCTTGTCCCACTTCTTTCGTACCCGCCGTTGCCCCTTCTACCAGCAGGTACCCGCGGAACTCAAGTTCGAGCCTTCTACAGCAGACTCGTGGGTCGCAAACGTCTTCGACTACGAGCTGTGAGCAAACGAGGGGGCGGCCGATGCGGACGTGGCTCACACGTTTGTGGTACACCATCCCAACGGTCGCCTTCCGGTGGATGGCTCCGCAAAAAAGACCGCGCAATTCACGACCGTACCTTCATATACAATAGCCTGCCGCGCTACGAGACGCAGCACCAGCTGCGGGATAATCTCATCAGCTGGTACATCATCAAAGCATTCTTTGACGTTACCGTGGTGCCCGCGAACGAGCACCGGCTTGCATTCCGCGTGAGCCGCCTGCCGGCCTGCCGCCCGCCTGCCCGCTTCCCCCACGCGCTCTAGACCTGCCTCCACGCCCACCGCGTCTGCTGCTTCTGTATGACCCCACAGGCAAGCTGTTGCAGCTTAGTGTAAATTGTTGCCTGTCGGTTTGCATCCTCCACGTTGATCGTGGCGACGCACGTAAAAGACACCCACTCGCTAGCCTGCTGGGAGTGGCGCTGGTCATTCACCCCGTCCACTTCGCAGTTCTTCCACCGCAGGCGCTGGTGGTCGGGCCACGCGTCGTCGCCCCCAGCCCCCCACGTCAAGTTGAGCAGGTCGATGTCATCGTCTGTGGGCGCTCCGACCCGCAACCGCATGAGGATGCGGCTGCGAGGGAGTGGGGGATAGGATGGAAACGAGGCTGGATGGGGAAAGTGGCGCGGGCCGGGCTCTGCCATGTCTACCTTCGTGGCACGGATGAGGTCACCCATGGCGTATCGCGATTCCCGTGCTCGTTCATGCGTATCTCGACCGCCAGTGCGCAGAGACGCTCGCATTCTGGCCTGTCCGCCCTTCGACAGTTGAAGCGAAGAGAAAACGTCAGCGCCATAGCCAGCAGACCAACTGGACCGCCACTGCATCCGCGAGTGCTGCGGGAGTGCCGCTGCCGAACTTATAAATGGTGTCGACGTGTGCGGGGGTCGCGCAGCTTCACGCGGGGGCGGTGACACATAGGTGCTGCTTGTGGCCTTTCGGCCAGGCGGGCTCCGCTTTTGCACAAACAACTCGACTGAACTACGTTTAGCGCAGAGGGCTTTGAAAGTTTCTTAGCCTTTGACACACGCTGGACATTGTATGAAACGAGCTTTGGAGTGTGGCTGAATTGTACTCTTCAACCGTGTTCTGCTCATGGCTGATTGTGCTCGCTGACGAGACTTAGACTGGTGTCGTGTTGCGCACCACTGTGTCTGCCTTGGGGAGGCGTCTTCTGCTACTGTACAGCGCGCGTCCCTCAACGCTGGAACTTCCGCGGATGGCAGGGTTGACGACAGGCGCCGGGCGGGCGTGCCGCGCGTCAGATAGCTGCTGAGGAGAGCGACTGGGCGTGGCCACCCGGTCGCCCCTCCTTGTCTTGCATCCAGCCTGCCGCCGCCCACCGGCGCAACGGCCACCGCGTCGCGGGCCTACGGGATGGCAGCCACTACTGGCCAGCCCACCACCGTGACGGCATCTGCCTCGCCACCGCCGCCCATCCCCCACAGGCTCCTCATGGAAGCTCTCCATTTCAAATGTAAAGCTACTTCCCTCCGCGCGTTTCCATTTGGCGAGCACCGCCCATACTGGCAGCGACCACGCGGCCAGCGGCAATCAGCGCTGCTGCAGGCACTCTAGCGTGTCGACGTCTGATTTGGTATCTCTTCGCTGGCGCCGGAACAGAGTGCCCCACGGGCAGCTGGGTGCCTATCTCGCTCTGTAACTGCCGCGATATTGGCCGCCCGCTGCACCAAGCGACTGGGAGGGGAGCCCTTTGCGGTCCCCTTGCGCCTGCTCCCACAACTATGAACGCCGCCACGTTGCCGTTGCTCCGTGTCAGGTACTGCTGCACTGCTACACACAACCCCGTCCTGCCTTTCAGGGTGTAGCCGTTTCACGGCTGTGTCCGTGAAGGACCACACGCTGGTGTACTCCACACGCTCCTCTGACGTCATGAGCAAACATTGCGCGTCTTCCCCCAACAGGCGCTCCCCGTCGCTCCACGCAGCGGGCAGCCGTGCACAGAGAAGCGACCCGGAGGTCACAAAAAGCGGCTGCTGGCGTGTGGGCGACGGGCCGGACATGTAGATTTTGGCCGCGCACGAACCAATCGGGGCGGACATGGCCGCCAACAGGCGCTAGGGACCGCGCCGATGCGGCGAAGAGCCTCACCAGCAGGACCACGCGAAGCGGGGACGCCGCCACGAACAGGCGACCGCGCGGCTGCTAGACAGGATGACCGCGGCCACAGGGGGG
>Ga0209187_1002918_pt1 | contig 15222 bp, 7 predicted proteins | sample BantaG_FD_187430 | JGI IMG/M metagenome (GOLD analysis project Ga0209187, IMG submission 187430) | Marine algal microbial communities from Bantry Bay, Ireland - BantryBay_4 metaG (SPAdes) (version 2) | ecosystem: Host-associated > Algae > Red algae > Unclassified | place: Bantry Bay, Ireland... | reverse complement strand
TGGATTTTAAGAAATAACTGAGTCTCTATTATAAACACACATACCTTTTCTCAAATAATCACACTTAAATTTAGTTGTAATAAATCCCCCTCCTCTGATTAATATAATCTAAAACCTGTTCCACAATTTCAAACATAAGCTCTAGAACTTTGTAGGTTAAATCTGTGATTTACTAATCTTCTACATTACCATAATAAAAAGTCATTCTTTCATTAATTCGTACTAAGACTTCTTTCACAATTTCTAACATAGCTTCTGGCACGTTATAATCTAAATTTTTAAAATCTCCATTTAGAATCTGCGCTACATAATAGAATGGTTCATATGCCAGGCGTAGCTCTTCATTTCTTCTAAAAACATCTATAACCCACGAAGATTGGAGGTGCATAAGATTATGTTCAATATAATCAATCATCTCTTCTTGATTAATTATATTGCTAATCACATTTTCTCTATGTTCTTCATATGATTTCATGTTCCCTAACCACAAATCAACTTTATTTTTCATTAATGAATTTAATTTTTCGTTAGTACAAACTTTCAACAATTGAATTGCTTTAGAGAATTCATTTTTACTATATAAATAAGAAATAACTCGACTTATACTTTCTTCCTTATGATTTGCTGCCATTAAAAAATACTCATAGGACTCGTCTTCTCTGCCTTCCTCCAAAAGTATACACCCATAATTATACATTGCTTTCACGTTCCCTTTACTAATTGCCATCAAATAATATTTTAGGGCTTCTTTTGATTTACCCCTTTCATCTAGCTGGATAGCATAATTATTCATAGACTCTACATCTCCTTTCTCTATTGCCATTAAATAATACTTCGATGATTCTTCGTATCTACCTAATTTAGATAAACTATTGGCAAGATTGAACATCGAACCCACGTGTTCTCTCTCTATCGCCATTTTATAATATTTTAAAGCCTTTTCGAATTCTCCACTTTCAGAAAGTTGAATTGCAAAATTAAACATAGACAATACATCCCCCTCTTTTATTGCCATTAGGTAATATACTGCCGCATCTTTTAACTTTCCTTGCTCTGATAAATCAATTGCGTAATTACACATAGCACCTGTATTTCCATCATCTATTGCCTTCAAAAGATATTTTTCAGTATTCTTTACGTCATTTAAACTTTCATAGGCTAATGCCAACTCAAAGAAAACAGATCCATTCGGTTGTTCTATTTGAAGAAATAATTCAATTGCCCTTTTATAAAAACCCTTTCCAGATGCTTCTTTGGCTTTTTTTAATATATCTTGAGCCTTTTCTGGCAGCATGGATAAATCCATACTAGACCAACATTTCATTTCCGATACTTTTTTCAATAATATATCCCTTTGACCCATCGATATATGACGACTATGCGCCAATGCTTTAACTCTTGCCAAAGTATGTGATCCTGTATTTTTACTATCAAGGGCACCTAATGTATTATGATAATAATCCTGAATATGCTCCCAATCGTACCATAATTCTAAAAACTCAGTTAAATACTTTGCTCTCTTTTTCTGGATACTCCCTGCTTGGGTCATGATTAAATAGAGGTTGAAAAGCCGCTCTTTTAACCTGTATCGCTTCTTACTTTTTGGAAGTTTGATTGATTCCACTATTCTGGCTTTTTCCAACTTACTAAGTTGGGCAGATATCTGCTTGCTAGGCATCAGGCACTTATGGACCAATTCTTCTACTGTACTTGGTTTCCACAAAAAAGACAACTCCGCTACGATCTTTCTTTGCTGTGCCGATATTTGCTGTAGACGCTCTTGATATATAGGTGTTGTTTTATCAATGATCCTTTTTAAATAGTCAAACCCTTGAGCATTCCTATGATTGAATAGCATATTGATAAATAACAACATTGTTCTGGGGTTCCCGCCTGTCATTACTCTTATGGCTTCTATTTTACCTGGATTCGTCTTAAGCAATTGGTTGATGCTTTCTATTCCATTGGCTTCGCTCCAGTATTCCAGCAAATCCTTTACTTCCTTTTTACTTAACCCTTCAAGCCTATCAATTTTAAAAAACTGATAAAATGGATCTTTGTAATCCCAGAAATCTTCGGACATCTCTGTACTCCCGCCGATGATAATTATATCCTTATAGTTGAGTAGTAATTCCCGAAGCAGAGATTTCTCTTCATCAATATTTTTAAATACACGATCAATATTATCTATTAATAATATTAGCTGCTTATCTATGGATAATAAATAATCTCGAATGGTGTGGTATATCGATTTTGATAGATAAGATAGATCAGCATTATAATCTTCTATTACAGGTCTTTTAATATCATGACCAAGCGCTTCCAATTCTTCTATGACAGCAAGCCACAAATCAAAAAGTCGGTATAATCCTGGTTGTTCTTCTGGCAGATATATAGCAATAAACCTATCACTCTCATCGAACTCTACTTTTATCCTATTTAAAATAGTTGACTTCCCACTACCTCTTCCTCCTACAAAGACTCGATGCTGGACTGCATCTTCTCTATTTGTTTTCTTTAGTTTATTTAAGATACGACCCAGTAGCTTTTTTCTTACCGCAAAACCGTCTTTTATTTCTTGTGCCGTTTTTTGTGAGACTTGATGCGCCGTTATATGAAGTTCATTTATATTCATTCTGAGTTCCTTTTAGATTAGTAGAATTGGAAATTAAAGACTGTAATGGTACTTCCACCAATCTCGTAAAAGTGGTGAAGCAAAGGCATAATTATTATCTGCAGTTTTGAATAAGTATCCATCTTTGATTAGAACTTGATGAATCAACTCTTCGTATCCATCTTGTTTTGTTTTATTAGCTACATTCGCTATTTTCTGGATATTAATTCTTTCTTTATGTGCTGCAATGGTTAGTACCTCCTTCAGAAAAGGGTACTCCTCTTTGTAGTATTCTTTAATTCTATCCACCCAATCAATAAACTTATCATTGTCCCTAGTCAGGTTTACATAGATCAAGTCTACATCTTCTATAGTTAATTCAATACGCTCCTCATCATCCGTCAACTCATCTCCTTGCTCTACAATCAATTGAATGTAATAAGGAATGAATTGCTGTAGTCTTCCTTTTATGTAGTTCTGTACTTTTTCTGGAATATGTAATGTTGCGTTATCAGTAAGAAAACAGATAAACTCATCAAATTGCTTATCATTAAGGGTGTCTAAATTCACGATCGCTAAATCGTTGATCAATTTTGGCCTGCCAATACCTCGGACTACATGAGTCAACCCTATAGATCCTGACAAAACTAACCCAAACGCATTTCTGAAAGATTCTCTTTGTCGAATAGACCTTAGTGTATTCAATACATCTAATGCAGCTTCATTATCTTCGTTCCTCTTAATATTAGCTATAACATCTGGAAACTCATCGACAAGTAATATGATTTTCATGTCATTCTCCTGTATCGCATCCACCAAAGAAAGAAACAGATTTTTATAGTTGATTCCGCTGTGCTCTAGGCTAATTCCTTCTAATGACAGTCCAGTAACCTTTTTGGATTTCAAATAAGACAAAGCCTTATTCCACATTCCTTTTTCAAGAGTACAAGCCTGCTGAATGAGTCCAATTAACCTTTTATAAAGATCAGCCGACGTTCTATCTGACTCAATATTTTCAAAAACACAAATAAGATTTTCATGACTTTGTTTTGCAAGAGATTTCAAAACTGAAGTTTTACCAACTCTCCTAGGAGCTGTAAAATGGACAAAAACCCCTTTTCTAAGTTGACTTAAAATCTTCTTTTCGACTTTTGTTCTTTTATAATACCTAGCGCCTTCAGCAGCTGATCCTATAATTGTATTGCAGTAATTCCTTTCCATGACAACGATTTTGATGTAAATATAAAACACAACAAATTTGTTGTCAAATATTTTAACAACTATTTTGTTGTTTTACATCATAGGTGTACTTCCTCGATTGCATCAATCCAATTAATAGAGTAAAAAAAACTTTATTAGAAATCATCCAATAATAGATCCTACAATGAAAACGCAACAGAACTGAAGTCACCTATCCCTTTACGTAGCTTGTTAATCAACTAATTAACATCCAGTTTGATTACTTTGATCAATCATAACTAAGAGCATAAAAAATAAATATATGTCGTTTATTGTAGCTTAATAATAAATTATTCGCCACTGACTTGAAATTGTCTATTCTTTTAGTGACATTTGTAATGACATTAGATAAAATTGAAATATATAAATATCTATGAATTAAAACTTTGTAGCTATTCATCATTCACTTTTTCATTTGATCACATCACCACTCCGAACCGCCGTAAAATAAATCAAGTGTATGAAAAAAATTACTCTACTCCTTGTTATATGTTTTGTAGCATTAGGTATCACAGCACAAACGTTCGAAAACACAAATTGGAAAAAGAAAGTCAAAAACGATCTTAGACAATCTGACGACTTAAGATTAGGTCTTGTCCCTAATAAATATACTATCTATTCGATTGATAATAGTAACCTTCTTAAAAATTTGTCCAATACAACAAAGGCATCAGATAGAATAGATGGAGGACTTATTATTTCATTACCAAGTATTGATGGGTCATTAGAAGAATTCGAAATATTCGAGAATACAGTGATTCACGAAAGTGTAAAACAATACTACTCAATCAAAACATTTGAAGGGTTCTCAACGGAAAGAAAAGATGTTCATATCCGATGTGATATCAGTTCTAGAGGATTCCAAGCGATGATATATGATGATAATAATTCGTATGTTATAGAGCCTTTGTACAAAGGTCGAAGTGATGAACATATCGTTTATTTAAAAAATGAAATAACATTAGAAGGCTTAAAATGCGGATTTCACGGAGAGGCAAAAAAAATAAAGAAATCCGAGTCTGGCATAAGGATGTCAACATCACTTAAAACTTATAAATTAGCATTAGTAGCAACTGGTGAATTTGGAGTCCAATTTGGTGGCAGTCCATGTACGCAAATGAATATCCTAAATGAACTTGCAGCTGGTGTTAACATAATCAATCCAATATATAAAAGAGATCTAGCTGTACAATTTCAATTAGTCTCTACAAATGCTTTAGTATTTTGTAATCCTAGTACTGATCCTTTCGATACATATGGGGACCAAGTAGCATTGGTGCAAACAAATCAAACACATACTGACAATGCGATAGGCACTAATAATTACGATATTGGTCATTTAGTTGCATGGGCTCCTGTAGGAGGAATAGCTGCGCATGGCGTAGTGTGCGAATCTACAGCTCAAGCACTTGGATTTTCTGGAAGTAATATTTCTGTCAACTCTCTATGGGTAGATTATGTAGCGCATGAGATGGGTCATCAGTTTAATGCAGTCCATAATTTTGTATCTTTAGAATGCCAGTCATCAGTAAATAATTTCAGATTCGAGCCAGGTGAGGGCTCGTCTATTATGTCATATGCAGGATTATGTGGGAATGGATATCAAAATGAAAGTGACCCATATTTTCACTCAGCATCTATTGACGCAATAAATGCTTACATAATGGCTAGCGGGACTTGTGGTACAAATTCTTTTCCAGGTAGTGGTAATGATGATGCTCCTGTTTCAGATGCAAAACAAAACTTAACCATACCTAAAGAAACTCCATATATGTTAGTAGGGTCAGGTAGCGATGATAACACAGGTCCTGATGGTCTTACATTTATTTGGGAGCAGAATGACGGCGCTTCTTTTCCAGCTGTCAACGGGCCACCAGATTGTAATTCTACCTCAAACCCTTTGGTGAAATTTATCGATCCAACTTCAGATAGCATTAGAGTTATTCCTAATCTCAGCCAAGTGCTTACAGGCAATAACAATGGCTCTGTTTGGGAAAAATTATCTTGTGTCCCAAGAACAATGAATTTCAGATTAGTTGTAAGAGATAACAATGAAAATTGGGGTCGAATTGCTTCAGATAATATGGTAGTAACCGTTGCCAATACGGGACCATTCTTAGTAACCGCTCCGAATGGAGGAGAATTCTACCCTGGCAATTCATTACAGACGGTCACATGGAATGTAAACGGCACAAATAGTCATTGCGCAAATGTTGACGTTCTCATATCCATAGATGGTGGATACCAATATGCAGCATTAGCCGTTAATGTGCCAAATGATGGTGTACAACAAGTCACGATGCCAAACGTAAACAATACGACCTCCAGAATACTCGTACAATGTAATACAGATGCTACAGCAAAACTAACTTCTACTTTTTTTGATGTCTCAAACGCTGATTTTGAAATAGGTATAGTTTTGCCTCTTGATTTATTATCATTCAGTGGATCCAAGAATCAAGAAGGCTTCAATCTTCTTAAATGGACAACGGCCAATGAAATAAATACAGACCACTTTGAAATTCAAAAATCATATGATAGTTTTAAGTTCTATTCTATAGGTAAGATGAAGTCGTCCAGTGAAAGCTCAACTTCAACTTATGAATACAAATATGAAGATAGAACCACAACAGACGAAACAACTTACTATAGATTAAAACAGATAGATACAAATGGTCAATTTGAATATTCTCAGATTATTAGCATCAAAAATCAGTTAAAAAATTTAGAGGTTAATGTCTTTCCAAATCCATCAAAAGACTTCATTACTATTTCAGGAGTTAGCTCTGAATCACAAATAATAATAACCAATAATTCCAATAAAATAATCATAGACCAGATGATCAATGACGGAGAAACTGTTGATATTTCTAGATTATTAGATGGTGTTTATACTATTACAATAAGTAATAATTCAAAAAAATCAACTCAGCGATTAGTGAAAATATAAGGAATTGGAATTTCGGGATTCCCAATCTTTTCAAGCTTGGGAATCCCTTGAATACTTGGGAATCCCTAGAATACTTGGAATCCATTTATTATTTGCAATTAATTAATACGCCTACCTTTCAACTCAAAATGGACAAAACCGAGATTCCCAAGCCCATAGGATTGGTAAGCTCAATTTATAGGCCGATAATTGAAATTTCGGGCTTACCGATCTTTTTAAGCTTGGGAATCCCTAGAATACTTGGAATCCTTTTATTATTTGCAATTAGTTAGTACGCCTAACCTACCACTCGAAATCAACAAAACCGAGATTCCCAAGCCCATAGGATTGGTAAGCTTAATTTGAAGACCGATAATTGGAATTTCGGGCTTACCAATCTTTTTAAGCTTGGAAATCCCTAGAATACTTGCCATCCCTTTATTATTTGCAATTAGTTAGTACGCGTAGCCTACCACTCGAAATCAACAAAACCGAGATTCCCAAGCCCGTAGGATTGGTAAGCTCAATTTATAGGCCGATGATTGGAGTTTCGGGCTTACCAATCTTTTTAAGCTTGGGAATCCCTAGAATACTTGGAATCCATTTATTATTTGCAATTAGTTAGTACGCCTACCCTACCACTCAAATCGATAAAACCGAGATTACCAAGCCCGTAGGATTGGTAAGCTCAATTTAAAGGCCGATGCTTGGAATTTCGGGCTTACCAATCTTTTTAAGATTGGGAATCCCTTGAATACTTGATAATTCCTTTATTATTTGCAATTAGTTAATATGTATGCCCTACCACTCAAAATCAACGAAACCGAGATTCCCAAGCCCATAGGATTGGTAAGCTCAATTTGAAGGCCGATGCTTGGAATTTCGGGCTTACCAATCTTTTTAAGATTGGTAAGCCCTTGAATACTCAATTGTTAGTTTTAGGTCGCTTTAGAATCACAAAATCAATAAACTTGAGCGCTAAAAAAGGTACAACAGCACCAAGAGAATTCCTCAATAACAAATACATACTTATCTCTCACATTTACTATTAATACATAATTTCAACTCCTCAAAAAAATAATAAAAAGATTATAAACTGATTTACCATATTCTCATCAAAATATGTAATTTGGCATTTGAACGTAACGATTACTTTTCATTTATCAAACTTAAAGAATTATATATTGAACATATTGTTTACCTCCGTAGAATGTTATCCAGCAGCTAAAGTCGGCGGATTGGCAGACGTGGTGGGAGCTCTGCCTAAATATCTCAATCAAAAAGGACATGAAGTAACTGTAATCATGCCAAAATATGATCTAAAATGGATCAATGAACAAAAAGTGAAAATTATATCTACTGGCAGCATCTCTATATTATCAAGTGATTATAATTTTGAAATCCAAGAGGTTGATGCTTCAATACTTGGGTTCAAATTATTATTCGTTCATATTCCTAAATTATTCTATCGAAAAGGCGTTTATGCTGATGCTGATAGTAATTACTTCACTGATGAGCCAGAAAGATATACCTCGTTCGCTAAGGTGACATTAGATTGGGTAATGTCCCAAAGCGATCTACCGGATGTAATCCATTGTCATGACCATCATACTTCGTTGATCCCATTCATGATGACGAAGTGCATTAAATACGAAGTCCTAGCAAATACCCCAACCGTACTTACCATACATAATGAGAAATATAGAGGTAGGTTCTCATGGCAGAAAAGTTACCTGCTACCAGAATATGATATAGCAGACAGTGGATTATTAGATTGGGATGGTATGATTGACCCTCTTGCATCTGGAATCAAATGTTGTTGGAAATTGACAACTGTTTCCCCTTCATACATGGAAGAGTTATTAAATGCTGAAGGAGACTTACGATCCTTATTCCAACAAGAAAAAGAAAAAGCCACTGGACTGATCAATGGTATTGACAGTGATTATTGGAATCCTAAGACGGACGGTATGATTACTCAAAAACTCGCCAAAAGCTTTAAGCAATACAAAAAGAAAAACAAAACAGCACTCTGTAAGAAATTTGGACTCTCATCATCACTTCCTTTAGTATCATTTATTGGTCGACTTGCTGGTGAAAAGGGGGCTGACTTAATACCAAATGCCATTGAAAAACTACTTAAAAAAGCACCTAAGGTAAATATCATTATATTAGGTACTGGTATGTCCGAACTAGAACATACATTAAAGGAGATAGGTAAGAAGTATAAGAAATACTTATCTATAAATATCATGTACAATGAAGCTATGGCACATCAGATATATGCTGGATCAGATTTCTTACTCATGCCCTCTCGTGTAGAGCCGTGTGGTCTTAATCAAATGTACGCACTCAGATATGGGACGATACCAATCGTAAGATCTACGGGAGGGTTAAAAGATACTGTAATTGATATTAAACGTAAAACCGGAAACGGAATCAGATTTGAAAATGCAGAAGCTGACTCCATAGTCAAGGCAGTAAATAGAGGCATCAGACTCTTTGCAAATAAAAATAGATTAGAAAACACGATATCGAATGCTATAAATTCTGATTTCAGCTGGGAAGCCTCCGCTAATAACTATATCAAACTATACGAAATACTCACTAAATAAACAAGATATGCAAACTACTAAAGATATAAATCAAATGTGCGTCAGCCTCATACTCGGTGGTGGCGTAGGATCAAGACTATATCCTTTGACTAAGGAACGGTCTAAACCAGCCGTTCCCATTGGTGGGAAGTACAGATTGATAGATGTACCTATTTCGAACTGTCTCAATTCAGGATTAAGAAGGATATATGTACTCACACAATACAACTCGGCATCTCTTAACAAACATGTCAAAAACACATTCAACTTTGATCGATTTTCGTCAGGTTTTGTAGACATCCTCGCTGCGGAGCAAACGAAAGAAAACTACAATTGGTTTCAAGGAACAGCCGATGCTGTGCGCCAATCATTACGAAATATTCAGAATGATGAAGCAGAATATATATTGATACTTTCTGGTGACCAATTATATCACATGGATTTTGAAGCATTTATTAAGCGACATATCAAATGTGATGCTGATGTTACTATTGCTACCATACCGTGCAATGCAAAACAAGCACCTGCATTTGGAATTATGAAAGTAGCTGCATCTGGAAAAATCGATGACTTTGTAGAAAAACCAGCTTCTGAATTGCTACCAAATTGGGAATCAGAAGTTAGTGATGATTTAAAAGATCAAGGCAGAAATTATTTAGCATCTATGGGTATATATATATTCTCTAGAAAAGTATTAGAGGATATGCTGGATAAATATGATAAAGCAATCGATTTTGGCAAAGAGATCATTCCTAATAGCTTAAAAGATAATCTTAATGTGCACGCTTTCAAATATGATGGATATTGGGAGGATGTCGGGGATATAAAAGATTATTTTGATGCCAATTTGGAAATGGCGGGAGATGCGCCAAGGTTTACACTATTCGACAAACATAATACAGTCTATACAAGAGGAAGAATGCTCCCTCCTGCAAAACTCGATGATGTAAAAATATCACATAGCCTTATTGCTGAAGGTTCGTTGATATATGCAGATGAAATTAAAAATTCTATCATCGGTATAAGATCATGGATAGGTTTTGGCACAATGATTGAAAACTGTTATATAATTGGAAATGATTATTTTAGTAATCTTGATAAGATGCAAACCAAAGACGTAAAAAATCTTAAAGGGATAGGAGCCAATTGTATAATTAAAAATGCGATTATTGACAAACATGTCATAATTGGAGATAATTGTCATATCATTGGAGATGATAGCCTTGAAGATATGGAGAATGATAATTTTGTGATTCGTAAAGGACTTATTGTCATAAATAAAAATGCAGAAATACCTGCAGGAACTAAAATAGGATTAGCCATTTGAATAGAATAGAACCATACTCGCTCTTTACAGAATTTGACATTGCGCTTTTTAAATCAGGCAACCACTACAAATTATATGAAAAACTAGGTGCTCATCCATTGGTGCATAATGGAGTAGAAGGCATATACTTTTCAGTCTATGCACCTGCCGCTGGAAAAGTAGAATTAATTGGAAATTTTAATTATTGGTCTGGGGCAGAATATCAACTGCATGTTAGGTTTGATGGATCTGGTATTTGGGAAGGATTCGCACCAAATGTAAAAATAGGTGATCTTTATAAGTTTAGAATAATCAATTCTGATACACTTGAGATCACAGAGAAAGCTGATCCGTATGCATTCTATTGCGAAATGCCTCCTCGTACGGCATCAATAGTTTGGGATTACAGACACGATATCGATTTTCAATCAACAAAAATAAAAAATACACATCAAGATCCGATGTCGATTTATGAGATACACTTGCCGTCTTGGAAGCGTCCTTGGGATCATCGGGAATATTTAAGCTATAAAGAACTAGAAGAACATCTAATTCCATATATAAAAGACCTTGGATTTACACATATCGAGTTCATGCCGATAATGGAATATCCTTATGATCCATCATGGGGCTATCAGGTTACAGGTTACTTTGCACCTACAAGCAGATTGGGCACCCCTTCCGATTTTTTAGCATTTATAACAGAAATAAGAAAGGCTGGAATCGGAGTAATCTTGGATTGGGTCCCGTCTCACTTCCCAGAAGATGCTCACGGATTAGGAAATTTTGATGGAAGTAAAGTATATGAACATCCTGATATAAGACGAGGATTTCATCCTGATTGGAAAAGTCTTATTTTCAACTACGGTCGCCCTGAAGTCAAGTCTTTTTTAATAAGTAATGCTCTATTTTGGTTCGAAGTCTATGGAGCTGATGGACTCAGAGTAGATGCTGTAGCTTCGATGTTATATCTCGATTATTCTAGAGAAGAGGGAGAATGGGAGCCAAACGAATATGGTGGTAACGAAAATTTAGAAGCAATACAGTTTTTAAAAGATCTTAACAAAGCAGTGTATGAACACTTTCCGCATGCCCAAATGATAGCCGAGGAATCTACTTCATTTACTGGCGTAACCAAACCAGTGCATCATGGTGGGCTTGGATTTGGCTACAAATGGATGATGGGATGGATGAATGACACACTCGCCTATTTTAAAAAAGACCCAGTTCACAGAAAATTTCATCAACAAGATATTACATTTAGCCTCGTGTATGCATTTACTGAGAACTTTGTACTTCCATTTTCCCATGATGAAGTAGTGCATGGCAAAGGATCCATACTCACTAGAATGCCAGGTGATGATTGGCAAAAATTCGCTAATCTAAGGTTATTATATACTTATATGTTTGTTCATCCAGGAGCCAAATTGCTCTTCATGGGATCAGAATTTGGACAGCGTGCAGAATGGGACCATAGTAGACAATTATCATGGGAAGAATTACAACATGATTCACATAAAGGAATATATGAAACTGTAAAGTCATTGAACGATCTATACAAATCAGAATTGGCATTACATAAAAATAACTATAACTCTGAAAGCTTTGAATGGATAGATCATTCTGATGCCGAAAATTCTATTCTAGCATTAATTAGAAAAGGTATAAATACAGTTGATGATTTGATAGTAGTTATCAATTTTACACCCACAGCTCATAGAGAATATAGAATTGGTGTTCCGCAAAAAGGTGAGTGGAATGAAATCTTTAATTCCGATAATATAGCCTTTGGTGGTAGCAATTATTGTAAAAATCACACTAAGCATACTGATGAAATGTACTCTCACGGTAAAAATTCATCAATTATTATTGAAATTCCTCCTCTAGGTGCACGTATTTTCAAAAAGAAATAGCAATTTAGCTCTTTCAAATGATTAAGAAATTATGAATGATAATGGAATTGTAGACAATTACCCATCGTTAGTGGTAAATCATACAATAGAAAAAAATATATTTCACTTCTATAGTGTAAATCAAGTTGTGCTGAAAATTGAAGTAATATCCGACTCTATTATTAGAGTTCGTTACGGAACTGAAGGTACACTTGAGGAGGATTTCTCATATGCTATAGATAAAACATATGTCGGTAGCTACAGTCATCTAGAATTACATGAGACCGAGAAAACATTTATGATCGAAACTAAAACGGTCAAGTGTTATATAAATAAATCAAATCTCAAACTCACTTTTAAGGATATTGATGAGAACGTTATCAATGAAGATGAGAAAGGATATCACTGGGAAGAATTCCATGCAAGTGGTGGCAACATAGTAAAACAAAGTAAGCACGTATTCGAGAAGGAAATGTACTTCGGATTGGGTGACAAGCCTCATTCTCTTAATGTAAGAGGTAAACGTCTACAAATATGGGGAACGGACGAGTACGGATTTCATAAAGATACAGATCCTATCTATAAAAATATACCATTCTACATGGGTTTGCACCACGGCATTGGATATGGTATTTTCTTTGATAATACCTTTAGATCGTTTTTTGATTTTGCGAGTGAGAGAAATAGCGCATGTAGTTTCTGGGCAGAAGGAGGAGAAATGAACTACTACTTCATTGCAGGACCTGATCTTGTGGATGTCGTAAAAAGATATACAATGCTAACAGGTACTCCTGATCTACCGCCTTTGTGGTCGTTAGGTTATCATCAATGTAAATGGAGTTACTATCCAGAAGCAAATGTAAGAGAGGTCACTGATAAATTCAGAGAATTAAGATTGCCCGCAGATGCGATATACTTTGATATCGATTATATGGATGGATTCCGTTGTTTCACTTGGGACAAAGAAAGGTTTCCAGATCCTAAGAAACTAGTGAGCGATCTAAAAGAAAATGGTTTCAAATCAATTGTAATTATTGATCCTGGAATTAAGATAGATCCAGAATATTCTATTTTCAAAGAAGGGTTAGAAAAAGGTTATTTCTGTAAACGTGGAGATGGTCCATTAATGAAAGGTAAGGTATGGCCAGGAGATTGTTACTTTCCCGATTTTACTAATCCTGAAGTAAGAGAATGGTGGTCTGGTCTATTTGATGAGTTAATAGACGAAATCGGTATTGCTGGTGTGTGGAATGACATGAATGAGCCTGCCGTATTTGAAACACCTAACAAATCATTCCCAGATGATGTTCGTCACAACTATGATGGGCACGAATGTAGTCACAGAAAAGCACACAACGTATATGGCATGCAAATGGCAAGAGCTACATTCCACGGGGTAAGAAAAAGCATTCATCCAGAACGTCCGTTTGTAATTACCCGATCAGCATATAGTGGTGCTCAGAGATATTGTTTAGGTTGGACTGGAGATAATATATCATCTTGGGAACATTTACTCGTAGCAAATAGACAAGTCCAAAGAATGGCCGTTAGTGGTTTTTCATTTATAGGATCAGATATTGGCGGATTCATTGATCATCCGTCGCCAGAGTTATATACAAGATGGATGCAACTTGGTACTTTCCACCCTTTCTTTAGAACACATAGTTCTGGTGATCACGGAGATCAAGAACCTTGGTCATTTGGAGAGAAAACCATAGATGTTGTAAGAAAAACACTAGAGCTAAGGTATCAGCTTTTACCTTATATCTATACAGCATTCTACCAATATGTCTCTCAATATATGCCGATGACAAGACCTCTAGCATATGTATATCAGAATGATGATATAGCAATACAAAAAGAAGAGGAATTCTTATTAGGAGATAATATACTGATATGTCCTGTCAGTGAGCCGAATCCAAAGTCTAAGTTTATGTACCTGCCGGAAGGAGAATGGTTCAATTACTTTTCTGGAGAAAAATCTATTGGTGGAAAAGATATAGAAGTACCTGTTACCATTGAAACGATTCCAGTATTCGTCAAAGCAGGATCAGTTATTCCTCATTTTCCTGTTCAGCAGTATGTTGGTGAGAAAGAAATAAAAGAAATTACATTAAAGGTCTATGTCGGTGGTACTGAAAACGATAGTTCCTTATATGAAGATAGAGGTAATGGTAAAGAACACCGCAGTGGTAAATTCAACTACCGTAACTTCAAATCAGTAATGAATGGTTCACAATTTAAGCTCACGCAACATGTTCAGCGAGGATTCAACCAATCGTATGATACTTTCAAAGTAGAATTGATCGGAATGGAAGGAACAAAATACAAAGCATTTGTAGATGGTACAGCAGTTAAATTGAATGATCATTCATTAATTGTACAAGAAGGATTCGGTGATATAGAAGTGAAATGGTAGAATCGTTAGATTAATAATTAATATGATTTAATCTAAAGGTCATATTTCATTTTGAAGATAAATTGCGCCTTAAATTATTCTTATTGATAATTTAGGGCGTTTTATTTATTTTTTTGATTTGTACCATTACCCCATTTTTTATCTTAATTCCCAATTAATACTGTTCCGCTTCCCGAAGTAATAGTTCCTTGTCCGCCTTCTGCTGGTGCAGTGATATTTGAGCACGATT
>Ga0209187_1002916_pt1 | contig 15225 bp, 14 predicted proteins | sample BantaG_FD_187430 | JGI IMG/M metagenome (GOLD analysis project Ga0209187, IMG submission 187430) | Marine algal microbial communities from Bantry Bay, Ireland - BantryBay_4 metaG (SPAdes) (version 2) | ecosystem: Host-associated > Algae > Red algae > Unclassified | place: Bantry Bay, Ireland... | reverse complement strand
GAAATATGATAAGTAGAATATTTTCAATGTATCGAATTGACCGAAAGTTGATCAAAATAAACAATAGATATCGTGATCTGCTTAACTTTGGTAAAATCGCAGCTTAATTCTTTACCGAACCATTGTAAAAAACAAAAGAGGAAAATTGCATCCAGTAATTTTCCTCTTTTTTATTTAAACTAAAATAGAACTTTTCTATTTCTAATATAGTATACCAACAACAGGCTTAACCGATTCTAGTAATCCTGCTCCCCTACCATTTCCCTGAGCAGTTCATGTATAAGAATAATCCAAGCGAATCGCTATACGATCTTATACTATTTAAGGTTGAAGATGTCCCATTAGATTTTGAAACTAATTTTTCGAGTTCAAGGCATGAGCGAATGATTTCGTTGCAGACGAATCGAGTATAATAATACTCGAAAAAAGTGAACTACAATAGTGAGTGGCCTGAATGATAGCCTTAGCTACCGCGAGCCTGACTGCCTACAATAGAGGTAGGTATTTTTAACGAAGAAATAGGAGCATTAGGGCAAAATATACGGGACATTCTTAATCTCAAATAGTATTACAACTGATATTGCGTTTTATACACATGCACTAAATTTATTCTGTAATTGTAAAAGCTTTTATTACGAATACAATGCTAGTCCCTATCTGTATGCAAGAAATTAGAATACTACAATTATTAGAGTGTCTGATGCACTCTTTATACCTTAGCAGCATCTAAATCTTAACGTCATATAATTACCTATATTGAATTATCTAACTTTAGAAAATATCACTAAGTCTTTCGGAGAAAAAATTCTCTTCGAAAATATCAACTTGACCATAGCCAAGGGTCAGAAGATAGCACTTATTGCGAAAAACGGAACAGGTAAGACCACCTTGCTGAAAGTCATAGCTGGGTCAGAATCGGTAGAAGGTGAGACCGCCAAGGTTTTAACGAATAAACACATTGTCACACGTTACCTCGATCAAGACCCACAATTTATCGCTGATGCGACGGTAATAGAATCTGCTTTGGACTCAGAGAATACTAAGATACAAGCCATAAAGAAATTGCAGCTGGCTAATATTATCGGCAATGCGGAAGATATACAGAATGCAATAACCGTCATCGACGATCTCAAGGCGTGGGATATAGAAGCTCGAATCAAAGAAATACTTGGCAGATTAAATATCCATAATCTATCGCAAAAGATCCACGAATTATCGGGTGGACAGAAAAAGCGATTGTCATTAGCTAAGATGCTTATAGAAGAACCCGACTTCCTCATATTAGATGAGCCTACTAATCATTTGGATATAGATATGATAGAATGGCTGGAGCAATACTTATCTTCTAAGAGTGTCACCTTGTTCATGGTGACTCATGACAGGTATTTTCTAGAAAGAGTCTGTAACGAAATCTTAGAGTTAGATAACGGTGTTATACATACGTACCGAGGTAATTATTCTGACTACTTAGAAAAGAAGAATGCTCGGATGCAAAATGAAAAGGTAACACTTGCTAAGAACAAGAAACTATACAGGAAAGAGCTGGACTGGATGCGTCGGTCTCCACAAGCCCGTACCACTAAGGCTAAGTCTAGAATAGATAAGTTCTATGATATAAAAGAAAAAGCAAATCCCAAACTACAGAATGATGAGCTTACCATGGATATAGATATGGCAAGACTCGGCGGGAAGATATTAGAAGCACACAACATATCTAAGGCCTATGACGATCTAATATTAATAGAAGGATTTTCTTATAAATTCAAAAAAGGAGAACGGGTCGGTGTGGCTGGACCTAACGGTGCTGGTAAGACTACGCTTATCAAATTACTGACTAAAGAAATTCCAACAGACCAAGGTAAAGTCGTCATCGGGGATACCGTGGTCTTTGGTCATTATACTCAGGATAACGATTCTCTTAATGAAGACATTAGGGTCATAGACAGCATACGTGAGATCGCAGAATATATACCACTTAAGAAAGGCAAGAAGATGACAGCTGAGTCATTATTAGAAAAGTTCTTATTCCCTAGGTCACAGCAACAGGTCTATGTTAAGAAATTAAGTGGTGGTGAAAAGCGGAGACTACACCTACTCAGAATCTTAATCACCAATCCTAATTTTCTTATTCTCGATGAGCCCACTAATGACTTAGATATTCTAACTATCAATGTGCTGGAAGATTTCTTACTATCTTTCCAAGGTTGTCTACTCGTGACATCTCACGATAGATTCTTCATGGATAAGTTAGTCGATCACATGTTTATCCTAGAAGGTGGTGGTAATGTCAAAGATTTTAATGGGAGCTATTCCGACTATAGAGACGAAAAGAAGAGACTGCAAAATTCCAAATCTAAAGCATCTAAAGCAGCACCTGATGCTACAACAGAAAAATCATCAGACAATCCTGCTAAAAGAATTCTTACCAATAGTGAGAAAAAAGAATTTTACAACATAGAAGGTGATATTAAAAAACTGGAGAAGAAGAAAAAGGAAATCGAAGAGAAATTCTACGATGGCAGTCTCAATCAAGATCAAATAAATGAACTATCAGAAAATTTGCTCAAAGTAAAAAATAGTATCGAAGAGAAAGAGAACCGATGGCTCGAGTTATCCGAACTGGCTTGAGCAATTATACCTGACATATAATGTGGACTCAGTAAAACTATTATTTGGTGGAACAAACTGTTTGAACAATGAATTGTGTATACAGGAATTGATCTATTTATAGTCTTCCACGTTATTGGTACAAATTGACTTTCTACAATATGGACTTAGCATGGAAAATACGATATCTAATGACTGCTTAGCTAAAGTAGTAGCTTATGCGACTAAGATAATTACAACAGATTTTTCTGACAAATTAGTATTATACCATTTAAATTTTAAGATGTCGGTTAAGATTATAGAATAGAATTTGTTAAGATTAAGGCAAAAAACGCAGTCATAGCGGTAGCTATGAAGAGTATTTTTAACGAAGAGATTGGCTAATTCTATTATAATATTTCCGACATTCTAATGTTTAAATGGTATTACATAATATAGAGAATCAGTATAGCTGTCGGAGCTTTTTTTTTGGGTGTCTATACGATGCCCGGTTTTCATTTTGGGACAACTAAACACTAACTAAGTTATTATATTGTCATGAAGAGTAAGTCATTAGCACAGAGAGAAGAATTATGGAATATCTTAAGTCATGGTGCTGGAATAATTCTTAGCATCATAGGCTTGATATTTTTGACATTCTTGTCTGTAGATCATCGATCCGATTACGGGCTGATTGCAGCTATTGGATTTAGCGCATCTATGATCGCGGTGTATACTGCATCCACAGCATATCATGTTTCTAAATTTTATAGTCATAGAAAACAGAAATTATTTAGAACCTTAGATCACATAAGCATCTTCTATCTCATAGCTGGTACATATACCCCATTCCTGATTATCTTGTTAGGAGATGGAAATGGCAAGATGATAATGTATATCATCTGGGCTATAGCTGCCTTTGGGACACTATATAAGTTGACACTCGGCCAGAGATTTCCTAAGTTTTCATTGATGTTATACATCACTATGGGTTGGGTTATACTTATAGATATCAAAGCATTTAGCACATTGACACCAGAACATATTCTAATGCTCATTCTTCTGGGAGGAGCCGCATATATGATAGGTACTTTCTTCTATGCTAAGGAAAAGATTCCTTATAACCATGTCATCTGGCATGTTTTCGTACTAGCAGGGAGTACTTTCCACTTTTTGGCAGTGTACGAATTGTATCAGATATAATTATACTAATTGATAAGGTCACTTACCCATTATATATAGTACGTATATGGACTAACCCTCCCACTATTTTGGTCCGCTATATTCGAGCACTATCATACTCGATTCGTCTACAACGAATCTTTCGCTCATCCCTTGATTTTAACAAATTCTCTTCTATAATCTTATCCGACGCCTTAAAAAATTAAATGGTATTAGACGTCATTTTTAAAATATGACAGGTATCAATAGTTTTCTATTCAGAAATGCTGTAACCAATAAATTACATATTATATCATAATGTATCTATGAGTGAGCTTTTAATGTAGTAATCGAATGATTTATATGGTTATCTGACAATAATTTCATATTTTTCGCAAATCCCCAATAGATGATTAAAATTTAAATTGTAAAAAATATATTATTCTAAATGATTATTACTTACAATATTTAATTAATTTTTTTCTAACTAAACCTTTTATTATGGATGTTACAAGTATTATTATCTGGATTGTATTAGGAGCCGTTGCTGGTTTTATTGCTAATGCTATTAAGCCCAATGGATTCGGGACTATCGGTACGATAGTAGTAGGAATTATTGGTTCATTTTTAGGCGGCTACTTAGGTTCCGTTCTCGGTGTATCTGAAGCTACAACAGGAGGTATTTCTGTGGCAAGTATTATTACGGCTGTGATTGGTGCATTGGTATTTTCATTTATATTAGGATTTATAAAAAAGGCAACTTAAATGTTTATCTTTTCTATCCTCGCATTTATGGTGATATAGCGTTAACGCTTATTAATACCATTTAAATTTTAAGATTTCGGTTAAGATTATAGAATAGAATTTGTTAAGATTTAGGCAAAAAACGCAGTCATAGCGGTAGCTATGAAGAGTATTTTTAACGTAGAGATTGGCTAATTCTATTATAATATTTCCGACATTCTAATGTTTAAATGGTATAACCCCATTAAGAGAACATGGAAATGAAAGATTTAAACCTATAAATAATACCTACAAAAAATCAACTTTATAAGGCTGACCTTTGTGTCAGCCTTTTTTACATCTAAAATTGTACTTTTCGTTTTGTAACAAATATCGGAATCGTCTGAGTTGATAATTTCTCAAATCACTATCTCTGCACCACAAACGGAGAAGTCCTGCTACCATCAGATGTAGATATTATATATACACCATCAGAGTACTGACTAACATCAAGCTCGTACTCCGAGATATTATTTTCTAAAGAAATAATTTCTACAAGCTCTCCCATACTATTATATACGTACATTCTGTCACCCAAGATATTCTGATGTGAGATCGTTACAATCTGAGAAGCTGGATTAGGATAGATGATTATAGACTTATCTTCTATATCAGTCGTAGATGTAGATCGAGGCTTAATCTGCCAAGTATATTCTACTAATGTTGTATCACACTCTTCTTGTGGATGTAGAAATAATCGGATGACAGGTTCCATACTCAGAACACTATCAGGTATAAATTTAGTATCAATTAGCATAATAATAGAATCAGTATCATTAGCAGCTAATTTATTCTGAAATGGTAAACGACAACTGCTCAAAACTGCAGGTGCATACTCTTGAGTAAAATCTAAAAATGTAAACTGAAAATCCTGCGTCCTCTCAAAATTAATATCAATACTCCAATCAAAAACTATAGAGTCTCCACTCGTATTCTCAAGATGTAAGTCAAACTTCTCACTCTCCGATCCTGGATATTGGATGACATAGTCTGTCGGTGTCAAGGGAATCAATTGGCCGACGAGCGGTAGTGAGAATATGAATATTATAGAGAGTGTGTGGATTAGTTGGATCATAATATGAAAATTAAATTACTACTATCTTTTTTGTATGGTTTACACCATTTACACTCACTTTAATAAGGTACATACCATGAGCCATATCATCCAAGTCAAGTCTAAATAATTTCCTATTACGAAGTGATAATCTACTTACTCTACGTCCTGACATATCAAACACCTCTATGACTCCAGACACAACATCATTAAAATATAATTCAGCATAAGTTCCACTGACAACAGGATTAGGATAAATTGCAAAAGAGGCATCATTGTCTGAGTTGACGGAAGGAAATTTATTCTTTATTGTATTTTCGGAGATAAGATAAGTTGTCTTGAACTTACCACGGACTCGATTATCCACAATTTCCCTATTACTGACAATAAAGAGATAATCTCCATTAGTCATTTTATGCAGTGATAAGGGGATACATATGTAGTTAGGATCAGTAATTCGAAATTCTGAAATTAATGTTTCTGTACCATCCAAATATTCATAAAACCTTAAATAGGATACCTCATTTTCATTTTCGTATCGAACTATATAATTATTTTCTATATCACTATAGAATGAGCAATAAGATCCACTACCGCATTCTACATCGCTAAAATCAAAAATGATATCAAAATGATTTTCTATCAGGTAACTATTCCTGTAAGACCTATCTTTATTAATGTCTGATAGCCAATATGTATTATCATCTTCGACAGATTGATATTTATTTAAGTTGAAGCCTCTTAAGTTTTCATTTAATTTATCATCCAAATCAATTCGATCAACTAACCTATCTCTGTAAGTGATATTGATATAAGCTTGATCATATTCATTAAATCCATCACCATTGATGTAATAGTCTAACCAATATATTTTGCCATCAGTAGATCTGAAAAATGCACTTGTGGATTTACGATAAGCCGTTGTCCAATCTACGCCCTCGATCTGAGACTGTAAGGTGTCCGTAGTATTAAGTAAAACGCCATTTTCTGATAAAGTGTCTACATACAGTCTGATATTTTGATCCCAAAAGTAAAACTGAATAAGCTCATAATTTCCGTTTCCGATAGAATAACATTGTACATCATTATCAGGACCAGGAGTGATCAACTTTATATTTTCATTATGATAGTCAGGCGTACTGACATATTCCAAGGTACCAGTTTGCAGATTATACTTTCTTATCTTAAGTACACCTCTAGCAATCGTGTTAGAATTATAAAGCACAGGAAAAGGAATATCTGGGTCTGGTGTTACAATTTCATAACACATCAACACTAAGTTACCCTCTTCAATATATACGCCTTCTATAAATTCTCGATTCTCAAGAGACCTAAGGTCAAATGTCGATTGCCAGATGAGCTTACCTGTTTTGATATTAATTTTTTCGATGAGACCTCCTGAGACATCTCCATCATATATTGTTTTTTGGATAAGGTATAAGTAACCATCATGTATTAATGGCTTACGAATAATATTATCTACTGTCACAATATGAGAATATCCATCAAATTCGGCATCGCGATCCCTTGGAGAATCTATTTGGTAATCTACAATACTATTGTCGTAGCTTACGTAAGTCCATACCGGCTGCAAGCTATCAAACTTTAAGTCCTTATATATACCAGCCCTCTGACCAATACTATTGGGTGTGAAAGCAAATTGTATAGCTAATGCTAAAAATAGTAATCTATATCTCACAATATGAAAATTATCGTTTGGAACTTAAGTTCTCGGAGAACATGCAAAACCTTCAAAAATAAAATTACCTTTCGACCTACTATTGGAAGTGCCCTCAGAGCATTCACCCTTTTGTACTTGGCTGACAAAACTACTTACAACATTACCTTCACCATCCTTACACCACCTTTCAACCCTTCTGCAACAAGCCTCACTATCTCCACATTGCTCCAATCTTACTATACCAGGCTCACCAAAATTTTCCTCGTAGCATGGTATAACGCGAAGATCTTTTATATACGTAGATTTTATAATATTGTAGGCATAATCCTTACAATCAGAATTATTACCAAATAAATTTAAAAAAATTATTCATAAAATGAGGTATTAAAGCCTCAACTGTTGCATCGAATTCACATTGCCAGTTTCCGTGATGAATACCATCATTTGATGCATTATGTGCATCCCAATCAATAACACAATCTACACCATGCCCATAATATTGACCTTTTTCAATAGTAACATTCACAGAATCGAAAATCCCATCAAAATTTTCATCTAAATAACAAACTAATCAACATTTCACCAGACATTTTACAATCTCCACTAACTCCATCAACACAATGTGAAATATCGACCGGAAGATCAATATATATATGTGTAAATTGACTACAATCACCTATAAGAGTTGCCTCACATCATCAAATGATTTAAGGTTTGCATCGTTATTAATTTTATTCTCAGCAATTAATTTTAAAATTAAATTCCCTTCCTCCGATATAACATCGCTTTCAATGATTGAGTTGTTTGTATTTTTCATTGCAATTTAAAAGTCTTACTTCTCAGTCTATTTTTTGACTTCAAAGAATTTTAAATTGCACTTATCGTTTGATCACAGCAAACTAATTATCTATTATTTACTGCACTTAGCTAACTGGCGCTAACTTAAGTTGTATCCCATCTATGTCATCAGATATTCTTATTTGACAGCTAAGGCGACTATTATCCTCTACAAAGAATGCTTGGTCGAGCATATCCTCCTCATCATCTGACGCATCACTAAGCTCGTGATCGGACTCTATATAACAATGACAAGATGCACACAATGCCATACCGCCACATGTACCCTCTACAGGTAGATCATAAGATCTAAGGACTTCCATGACATTGAGATTCATATCTGTGGGTGCCTCCAAGTTATGTTCCGTACCTTCTCGATCCGTTACTTGTAATTTTATAATATTATCTTCCAACTTGCAATTACTATTCTATCTAATAATTAGGTATTTTCAAATCCCTCCACACCAGTAACAGTGGTATACTTAAAGCTGAGTTTCTGATCAGGATAGATATACTTAAATGCTGACTGAACCATAAGGGTTGCCTCATGAAAACCACATAAGATCAACTTAAGTTTCCCAGGATATGTATTAATATCTCCGATGGCATAGATCCCTTCCGTACTCGTACTATAGTCTAAGGTGTCTACGACAATAGAACTTCTATCTATCGATAAGCCCCAGTCAGCTATAGGTCCTAACTTAGGTGTCAGCCCGAACAGTGGAATGAAATGATCTACTTGCTTACTGAACTCTCCTCGCTCTTTAGATTTTATCAATACTTCTGTGAGTACACCATTGCCATTCACACCAATAGCTTGGGCTTCAGTGATGAGATTGACTTTATTATTCTTAGCAAGGGTCATCACTTTCTCTACGCTATCCAGAGCTCCTCGGAAAGAAGTTCTTCGATGGATTAGTGTCACCTCCTCCGCAATATCAGCCAGCTCTATCGTCCAGTCCAGAGCAGAGTCTCCTCCACCAGCAATTAATAACTTTTTACCTCTAAATTTTTCAGGATCTTTCACCATATAATCCACACCTTTATCTTCATACTTAGCGAGTCCTTCTATAGGTGGCTTACGTGGTTCAAAACTGCCAAGACCTCCTGCAATCGCGATGACAGGAGCTTCGATGATCATTCCCTTATTAGTAGTTACCGTATATGTCTTGTCACCTGTCTTCTCTATTACTTCAGCTCTTTCTCCTAGTGTAAATCCTGGCTCAAATGGCTTAATCTGCTCCATGAGCTTATTTACAAGATCACCTGCAAGAATACTTGGGTAACCGGGTATATCATATATCGGCTTCTTGGGATATATCTCTGACAACTGTCCACCTACCTGAGGAAGTGCATCGAGCAGATGACACTTAAGCTTAAGCAATCCTGCCTCGAATACCGTAAATAATCCGCATGGACCAGCTCCTATTATAAGTATATCCGTCTTTATCATATGGTGCAAAAATATTTCTATTTATAATAATAAGTTCATATATCCAACAAGTATCATGGATCAATGTTTCCAGAACTAAATCGGAAGATATCACTTAAAATAAAGGATAGAAAAAGATGCTACATCTATATATCATTGGATTCAGTATATTGAGCCATCAATATAAGAAGCCAAACTCAGATATGCTCGTAAATACTAATGCCGCAGCCGTACATGGTGTAGAAGCTCAAAGGATAACTGTAGAGGTCAATGCAGGCGGGACAGTAGCAGCAGGAAAGCAAATGTTCTTCATCGTCGGATTACCAGACAAAGCCGTCACGGAAGGATTCCAAAGAATAGAAGCTGCCACTAAGAATGTAGGGTATAAGATGCCCCGCCTTAAGCTTGTGGTTAATCTTGCCCCAGCCAATATTAGAAAAGAAGGCTCAGCCTATGATCTACCTATTGCATTGGGTATCCTCGCGGCTACTAAGCAGATCATTCATACCACTCTTAATGAGTATATGATATTCGGAGAATTAGCGCTCGATGGTAGCTTGCGCCCGATTAAAGGTGCCTTACCGATTGCCATATTAGCCAGGCAGAAAAAAATGAAAGGCCTCATACTACCTTATCAAAATGCCAGAGAAGCCGCTATCGTAAGTGACTTAGATGTCTTCGGAGCTAAAAATCTACTGGAAGCTATCTCGATCTTAGAAGGAGAAGATAAAGTCAAAAAATACGAATACGATACTCGCGAAGCATTCAATGATAGCGAGAATGTATATCCCGTAGATTTCTCAGATGTCAAAGGGCAAGAAAATATAAAAAGGTCTCTGGAGATCGCTGCGGCAGGTGGACATAATGCCATCCTAATCGGACCTCCGGGTGCAGGTAAGACAATGCTCGCCAGAAGACTGCCGTCTATACTTCCTCCGTTAGACTTATATGAAGCGCTGGAAACTACTAAGATACACTCTGTTGCTGGACTACTCGGAGACGAAGCGTCATTAGTGACAACAAGACCATTCCGATCTCCACATCATACGATAAGTGATGTGGCCCTTGTCGGTGGTGGATCTAATCCTAATCCTGGTGAGATATCACTTGCACATAATGGCGTGCTCTTCTTAGATGAACTACCAGAATTTAAGCGACAGGTATTAGAAGTCCTGCGACAGCCTATGGAAGAGAGGAGAGTCACCATATCGAGGGCTCGTATTTCGGTAGAATATCCAGCCAGCTTCATGCTGGTTGCATCTATGAATCCATGCCCTTGTGGGTTCTATAATCATCCAGAAAAAGACTGTATGTGTGGCCCAGGCATAGTCAAGAAATATCTCAATAAAATATCTGGACCATTACTCGACAGAATAGATCTACATGTAGAAGTAACACCAGTATCTTATGACGAGTTAGCACAATACAAACCTGCAGATGTTACTAGTGATGATATCAGAGAACGAGTCATCAAGGCTCGACAGATACAGACGGAACGATTTAAGGATTATAGCGATATCCATGCCAATGCTCAGATGCCGAGTCGTATGGTTAGAGATGTATGCGAAATTACCAAAGCTGGACAGACACTACTCAAGACAGCTATGAACAAGCTACAGCTATCTGCCCGTGCCTATGATCGTATACTTAAGGTAGCCAGGACATCTGCAGATCTATCAGCTTCTACAGATATTAAAATAGAGCACCTTGCAGAAGCTATACAATATAGAAGTCTGGATCGTGAAGGCTGGGCTGGGTAGATATAGACTGAGGTCGTTGTATGAGAGAAGATTGCTATGCAGCCTTCCTTTCCAAAATTATCTTACAAGGAAATGAAGACGTGACCTCTACCCTATGATTAATGTGAAGTGGAATTGTAAAAACATCACCAGGACCTAAAGAATTATTAGTATCACCTACCACAATGTTGCAAGTGCCTTCTACAATAAGAAATGATTCTAACTCATCTGTATGTGTCTCATCTGGAGCACCATGCTCTAACCAGACAATCAAGGTAGTCTTCTCTTCTGAAGCTCCTATAATATAACCATGCATTCCTGCAAACTCATCAGGTTTTTGTAGATCTTCTCGGTCTAACCACTCAGAATAATCTATAATTTTGGAATCATTAGTCAACAGCGGCGGATCAGTTGGTATCTCTCCAAGTGACATTCTTTCCATATAATTAGCCTGAGCTAACATCAATGGTTTAGTAGTAGGGTCAGCGTCCACTCTGTGAGTTTGAGCATATTGCATCAAAGCATTTTCTATCTCACTTAATTCATTACGTAAGTTGGGGTCATTCTTAAGAACTGATAATACCTGCTCACTCTCATTGGTGCTAAGTACTCCAATGGCATATAACTCTAATAAACCTGTTTCTCTTATATCTTTACTACTAAGCATTTAATATTAATTCTAATTTATATTCCCAAATGTATATCTGATTCAACTTACTTTGAATTGCTGATGGGTAATTTTCTAATGCGATTCATATTATTTACGTATAAAAGCTTCTGTTTAGATTTTTTTTCTTGATTAAATATTTCTGTCAAAGAGAAGACTCACTACATACAAGACATCTGCAATGCTTGACTTATTATCCAAATAATAAAGACCTTGTTATAAACAGTAAACAATCAGACGATTATATATATAAATTTTTAGATCATGATGAAAGAAAGTCCTAAAACAAGTATTGCACATATATTAAGTAAAAAAGTATACACCATTACACAAAGCGAAAATTTCATGAATGTCTTAACAAAAGACTGTTTGTAAAAGGTTCTCATACTCAAGAATAGATAGACCGTACCTGCGAATAAGCAGAAGAGAAACCACAGGCTAGAATCAAAGAAAAGCATCTTTGTAGAGAGACCTATGATGGCCAGTATTAATAATCTGGTATGTCCATATACATGAAATATAAAATGCTCAGCATACAGATAATGACGTCTCCAATATAGCAGCTTAAAAAACCAAGCTATAAGCAATATCAAAACTACGATTACCCAAGTCCCGTTTCCTAAAAAAAATTGTATCGAAGAACCCAAATTCTTGACTACTTTCTGCAGCTGTAGTAAGATTAATTTATTTAGCCTCGACTTATATTTGTATTTCTCTTCTAATTCCTCACTTGACATCATGAATATATCCTTAGTCGGTACTCCAGGGATTATTTCTGTATTTCCTAATGTAAAATTAGAAACGACTAATCCTTTTTCTGTATTAAGTTCTACACCTGTAAAATCCTTTTCAGATAAGCTGTCTAAATCTTCGGTAATCACACTCTCCACTTCTATACTATCTGGAGTATCATAGACAGTAACAATACTGGAGTCAAAAACTGTTATAATGCTAGAATCAAGCGAAGCGAATAATTCAGATTTAAAATTTTCTGACTTATTAGAATCGAGTTCGTAAGATTGGCTTAGGCTGTCGTATTTTATTTCCAGATCATCTTTCCATGTCTCATACTCTTGTTGCTCCTTTATACTATTTAAGATCAATAATGTCCCGTATATTTTGCCCTAATTCTCCAATTTCTTCGTTAAAAATACTCGCGGTAGCTAAGGCTATCCCTGCGTTTTTCGCCTTGAACTTGAAAAATTAATTTCAAAATCTAATGGGACATCTTCAACCTTAAATAGTATTACATTATCTACCTTATCGATATAATTTTTTATATTGAAGAGAAACAAAGCAAAAAAGGTAAATAATGAAACTATGAATATTCGAATAGGATTGTAATACATGACCCGCTTGCCAGATATGTAAGCAATAGTCAATCTAGCAGGAACCCAGATATCCTTAAACGTACGCCATATCTTAGCTTCTACATTGAATAGATTAGAGAAGAAATCACTAATTATAGTCCAGAAATTGAGTGCTTTGATAGCTGTTTTTTGACCGCAATTGTTACAGTATTTGTCTTTCTCTGCTAATAAGTGATTACAATTGAGACACTTTCGTTCCATGTGATTATTGTGACATTTATTACTAATCCTGCCTAATTTAATCAATTAAAATAAGATTAAATCTTGTTACTTCAACGTAGCATATTATGTCTATAAAGTATGATTGCGACTATATTTCCGATATTTTTTCGGCTATATCATTCTGAATAGATTGCTGCTTATCCTTAGCATACCATGTATGAAGAGGGATACTATACGGTTCCTGACGTGATAATAGTGACATAACAAGCTTCTGCGCTTCCGCAGGTCGAGGACCATAACTACTTATATAGTTAAGATCACTATCTAGCTGAATCAGAATCGGAATAGACCGACTTCGACCGTCAGTCAGGTGGGCATCCATCAGTTCTAAATTCTCATCTCTATATATGAATCTAAGATCTATCTTTCCATTACTCTTATCTGCTGCTTTATTGATAATAGGTATTATCTGAGAAGCGTCTCCACACCAATGTTCTGTAATTACGAGCCAATTAAGCTGTCTATCTAAATTATCTAAAGCGCTTATGAGAATTTCACTTAACTTTAGTTTTCTATCTAATCGAGATTGTCGTTGCCAGTTTTGAGGAAGATACTGCGCATATTCACTATCCTCACCCTCAGCTATTTCATTTTGAAAATTCCGTAAGTACTGATCATAACTAATCGCTTGATTAAAGTACCTTTTGTAATCTAATTTTGTTTCATTGTTACGCTCTGTCATGGTATAATTTTATGGTATAAATGTAGACAGAGAAATTAGAAGCTTTATTGTCTATTCTTCCTTTCTATTTGTCCATAATCCATACTTCTTGAGTTACTCACTGTAATGTCATTATGATTTTTGTTATCATATAGTATTCTAAAATTATATATAACTAAAGATAGAGAGTGGTAGTCATTGTAGAAATGAGTCACAATGATTGTTATCATAGAGTGTATATTAAAGCAGAATATGCAGATATGTAAGCGTATCACTTACATATCTGAAGCTATAATAAAAAGACATAAAATTATTTGCTCTAAAAAATTGTGTATGTGGACAAAGGAAGGTATTTTTGCACTCGCTTCTAAAGTGAGGTCTGGTAGTTCAGCTGGTTATGATGAATGACTGGTCCGAAGGAATCAAGTGAAAGTATTCACTTGATAAGAAATGAACCACAAACAAAGGCTTGTGGAGAGTAGAGCGCAGGTATTCTAACTTACCTAGATGCTCAACAAAAAGAATAAGTTTTTTAGAACTACAATAAATGGTCTGGTAGTTCAGCTGGTTAGAATACCTGCCTGTCACGCAGGGGGTCGCGGGTTCGAGTCCCGTCCAGACCGCTTAAAGCCTTCGATGAAAATCGAGGGCTTTTTGCATTTTGCATGTTATTCAAGTTATCAGCCAACTATTCATTGACTTATAAAACCTTTGCTTTCAGTCACTTCAATCCACACCTACGACTTCAATCATATTTCCATTCCAACCAAATATCATTATTGGGAGCGTAATGCTTATCATATAATTCAATGATATGGATTATCTGACTTTGATAGGCGAGAATGAAAATACGGAAGCTGAACTTCTCAAAAGGCTATTTACTTTTTATTCCGTGTGATTACTGTTTTCTGAGTTTGGCTTGGCTTTTTATATCCATGAAAGATTCCGAGAATCTCTATATAGTCGGATTGCATACGGTAATACATGATATATGGAAAACTTGGAAGCGTAACTCTTCTGCAATCATATTGC
>Ga0209187_1002915_pt1 | contig 15227 bp, 16 predicted proteins | sample BantaG_FD_187430 | JGI IMG/M metagenome (GOLD analysis project Ga0209187, IMG submission 187430) | Marine algal microbial communities from Bantry Bay, Ireland - BantryBay_4 metaG (SPAdes) (version 2) | ecosystem: Host-associated > Algae > Red algae > Unclassified | place: Bantry Bay, Ireland... | reverse complement strand
CTTCCAACTTAATAAAAAAATCAACTATGAGTAAATACCAAAATATAGATGACGAAGGAAATTCTTTCGAAGCACCAATGGTAGAAGGTTTTCCTATGGAAGATACTTTCGAAGATTTTGCAGGAAATGATAGGATTTTTCTTATTCATTGTCATCGTCTTCCTACTGGGTTTGCACTGGAAGCCATTGAAAAAGATACGGATGAGCAAGCTTACGCTTTTTCAGCATGGAGTGAGACGAGTTATGGTGCTGGATTGGTAGACTTGCGAGTAAAGATTCGGCGAATGTTGGCTACTCGTCATATAACGAAGAAAGATAGAGGAATCGTAATGTTACATGACACCATACGGGGGCGAATTGGATACGATTCTTTGAAAGGTCTGGTATTGTATGTTGATGGCCAAGCAGTAAGCATTCCCGACCTTTGTAATATTTTAGAAACACATGAAGGGTTTCAGTTTAAGTTAGTGATTGCAGATCCTTCGGAGGATATTCCCCGGTGATTCGATTTTAATATTTTGAGGGAACTCTTACGAAAACTAAATAGTTAAAACAATACTTATGGAGAAACAGAAGCAAATAGAAATTTTTCAAGCCAGCGATGGTTCCACACAAATTAGTGTACAATTAGAGCAAGATACCGTTTGGCTTTCACAGGCTCAGATGCAAGAATTGTTTCAAAAATCAAAAGCAACAATTAGTGAGCACATAAAAAACATCTTTAACGAAGGGGAATTAGAGCAAGAAGTGGTTGTTCGGAAATCCCGAACCACCACTCCACATGGTGCAATCAAAGGCAAGACACAGCAGTCTAAAGTCCAGCTATACAATTTGGATGTAATTATTTCAGTAGGTTACCGAGTGAAATCACAAAGAGGCACCCAATTCAGAATATGGGCAACCTCCAAGCTAAAAGAATTACTCATTCAAGGCTATACCCTAAACAAACAACGCCTGGAACAAAAAGAGCAAGAGGTCAAAATTCTAAAATCAGGTATCCAGATTATGGGACGAGCCTTAAGTTCGAAAGCATCTGAGGAAGGAATGGATTGGCTAGACGGCTATGCCATTGGGCTCGGTTTATTGGATGATTATGATCATGAATCTTTGGACAAAAAAGGAAAAACGGTTCGAGTAGCCAATTATCCGAAAGAGGAAGAATACCAACAACTCGTTGAAACAATGCGGCAGGAGTTTGATTCCGATGTCTTTGGCAAAGAAAAAGATACGGGTTTCAAAAGTGCGATTGCGCAGATAAGTAAAGGGATGGACTCGGAAGATTTCTATCCAAGTCTCGAAGAGAAAGCTGCGATACTTCTATATTTGATTACCAAGAATCACGCTTTTGTAGACGGCAATAAACGGATAGCTGCTGCATCGTTTTTACTCTTTCTGGAAAGAAATAAACTTTTGTTTCTTGATAATGGTAATACTATTATTAGTAATGAAGCATTGGCTAGTATAACGCTTTTTGTTGCTGCTAGTAAATCGGGGGAAATGGAGACTGTGACTCGATTGATTATTAGTGTGCTTAATCGGAATAGGGTGTGATGGGATTTGAAGATACAACTTGATAAAGTTTTTATTGTAATTACTTCTCATCAATTGTGCATACAGCTTATAAAAATCAACCTACTTTCTTCTACTGGTTGACTTTTTTAATTGTTCTTTCATAACAACATTTTTAATAGTTACATAAACCATCAATAATTCGTAAATTCACAAAAAGCTCTCCCCAATCATTCAAGCCAAACACATTATGAACGATCAATCTAACAAACATCCTTCTGAAGAACCTCATCAAGTAACCCTTCTCGACTTAGAAGGAAAAATCACCTCCGACTCTCCACTGGAGCTCGAACAATATACCAACTTGAAATATATCAAATTAGGAGACAATCAACTATTGAGCTTTCCGTTGGAATTAACTTTGATGACCAACCTGGAAGGAATAGATTTAGGGAATAACGAACTAAGCACTTTACCGCCAGAAATCGGCAGATTGACTAACTTGAAATGGCTTCATATACATTATAACAAACTGACTAGCCTTCCACCAGAAATCGGGCATTTAGATCAGTTAATGAATCTTCATTTAGACAATAATCAAATAGGTGCATTACCAGCAGAAATTGGGCAATTAATTGAATTACATGAGCTTTCTTTAAACAACAATCAGCTCAACTCCCTGCCTCCTGAAATTGGGATGTTGACCAATTTACATGCTCTACATTTAGACCAAAATCCGCTGAGCTCTTTTCCTACGGAGATAGGATTATTGGTTAATTTGGAATTTTTAGATATACATAGAACCAATCTTCCTAGTTCAGAATATAGAAAGTTAGGATGGTTATTGCAGGATGTAGAAATTATTTGATAACTTATCAGACTAAAATTCCTTTAACGTAAACATTGCATGAGCAATCCACTAGATCGATACTCACCGGAAGAACGTCGTACATTATATTGGCTGGATTTATCTAATATAAATCTTTCCACTTTATCATCGGAAATTAGAGAATTTCCAAACTTAATTACGCTCAACTTATCTGACAATCAAATTGTAAACCTGCCACCGGAAATAGGACTGCTTACTAACTTAATTACGCTCAACTTATCTGGCAATCAAATTGCAAACCTACCACCGGAAATAGCACTGCTTACTAACTTAACTACGCTCAACCTACATGACAACCAAATTGTAAATCTACCGCCGGAAATAGGAAAACTTTCTTCACTACAAGAACTCAGGCTATCAAACAATCAACTTGTAGAACTACCACCGGAATTCATACAACTTACTAACTTATATTCGCTCTTCCTATCAGACAATCAAATTGTAAAACTACCACCGGAATTCGAAAAACTTACTAAAATAGAGACGCTCTTCCTATCAGACAATCAACTTGTAGAACTACCACCGGAATTCGAAAAACTTACTAAATTAGAGACGCTCTTCCTATCAGACAATAAATTTGCAAAATTGCCGCCGGAGATCATATAACTTACTAATTTAGAATCGCTCGGCCTATCAAACAATCAAATTGCAAAATTGCCGCCGGAGTTCGGAAAACTTTCCAAATTACAATCGCTCGACCTATCAAACAATCAAATTGTAAAATTACCGCCGGAGATCACACAACTTACTAACTTACGTAAGCTCGAACTAGAGAGAAATCAAATTGTAAAATTACCACCGGAGATCACACAACTTATTAACTTAGATACGCTCAACCTATCAGACAATCAAATTGCAAACTTGCCGCCGGAAATCGGAAAACTTTCTTTGCTACAAAAGCTCAGCCTACCAAAAAATCAACTTGTAAAATTACCGCCAGAAATCGAAAAACTTACTACATTGGAACTGCTCTACCTATCAGACAATCAACTTGTAAAACTACCTCCGGAATTCGGAAAACTTTCTAACTTACGAGGTATCAACCTATCAAACAACCAACTTGTAAAACTACTGCCAGAAATCGGAAAACTTTCTAACTTACGAGGTATCAACCTATCAGACAATCAACTTGTAAAACTACCACCGGAAATCGGAAAACTTTCTAACTTACGACATATCAACGTATCAAAAAATCAACTTGTAAAATTACCGACGGAAATCGGAAAACTTACTAACTTACGAGGTATCAACCTATCAAAAAATCAACTTGTAAAATTACCGCCAGAAATCGGAAAACTTACGACATTAGAACTGCTCTATCTATCAAACAATCAACTTAAACAGCTACCCTCGAAAATCGGAAAACTTACATATTTAGAATTGCTTCACCTATCAGGAAATGAGCTTATAAAACTACCGCCGAAATTCGGAGAACTTTCTAAATTAAAAAAGCTCGACTTATCAGGAAATGAGTTTATAAAGCTACCGTCGGAGATATTTCAACTTTCTACATTACAACACCTTAATCTATCATACAATCAAATTGTAAACTTACCCACTGGGATCATACAATTAACCAATTTAAAAGAAATCATTCTTTATGACAATGCAATTTCTAAAGAAGAATTAAAAAAATTCAATTGGTTAATGCCAAATCTAAGGATTCTTATAAAATCCTGACACCACAAAAATTTTTGAAAAACTGTACTAAAGAATTCTGAATCATCATTATTTTGTAAATTGTGAAATAAACGGACTGGCACCAAATCATTTTCTTTAACCTAAACATTGCATAATCAATCCACTAGATCAATACTCACCGGAAGAACGTCGTACAATGATTGGGTTGAATTTACCCGCTGGCGCAGGGTGTTCAAAAAAAACTAGTGCTTGTTTGGGACTCCGTCCCAGATACGGCAACATACACTCAAAACTCATCCATCAAAACCACATCAACCAAGCCTCCCTTTTCAGCATAGTTAGAAGCACTCGAATAAGTATAATCCGCAGCTTACCCCAGTATCCCACCTCGAACCGGATTCAAATGTATGTAACGAATTTTCTGCCACATCACATTCGGTGACTACAACATGATCGGATGATTTCCTTTTTGCGAAAATGGATGCTTTCCATTTTTTGACAATCGTTTTTTTTCAATTCAAAACGAGGTAGTAGCCATTCCTTCCGACTTTCCTTCTTATTTGTTGTTTCAAAAGAGTTGAAGCTGAGAATTTCTTAAAATCCCGAATGATATCACTCAATGTAGAATCTCCTGCAGCACGTACTACCAAATGCATGTGATTTGTCATCAGAACGTATGCATAAACCTTAAGGCCTTTTTCCGCCAATCGACTACCGTGAATGTCAGATAGTTCATTCCATGTTGGTCGCGAATCTTATAGCGCATCTTTTCATAACAAGGTAGTTGTTTTTTTTCTTAAACTGGCTGGCTTAATAGAAAAAAACTACTGACTATACTTAGTAGACAGTAGCTTGGTGGAAGCCGTATCTGGAACAGAGTTCCAAACAAGCTTCCAGCTTTATTTTCTTTTTCTGAAGACCTGACGCCAGCGGGGGAAAAATGATTCAACGCATACAACAAGTCACTAAAATGGATACTAAAAATAAAGAACATGTATTTGCCATACTCGATGCGTTTATTAAACAGAATTTATCTCAGACTGCCTTTCAATAGCAAAGCCCCTGATTTCTCAGAGGCTTTGATTTTCTTATTTAGTGTCTGGGAGAAGCCGTATCTTGATCTGAGATCAAAACTAGCTTCCACACTTTTTTATTCGGAAGACCAACTAGGTACAAAATAAGTTTTAATAAACTTTTTATACGCAAAAGCATATAACTACGAACAAAAACTCTATATTTATACGCAAAAGCATATAATTTCAAATAAAATGCTATATTTATACGCAAAAGCATATAAAAAATGAATCGACTACCACTCTTTGTCAAAGAAAGAAGGAAAAAAATGAACCTGACACAGATAGAATTCGCCGAGAAAGCAGGCGTCGCGCTTACCGTCATCAGAAAAATAGAACAAGGCAAAGACAACTTGAGCTTAGCTAAAGTCAATCAAGTATTATTAATGTTTGGCCATCAATTACAACCCGTAAATCTCAAAGATGCGACGAGCTATAGTGAAGTATAATAACATCAATGCAGGCCTGTTGAGTGAAGCGGAGAATGGCGAGTATCACTTTGTCTACGATAACGACTACGTGAAAAAACACCGCAATTTATTCATCACTTTTCAGATGCCAGTATCCACACAGGTTTATCGAAGCAAACGCCTTTTTCCCTTCTTTGATGGATTGATACCGGAAGGATGGTTACTTAATATTGCTTCTGAAAGCTGGAAGATCAATAAGAATGATCGCATGGGCCTTTTGTTGTCTTGTTGTCAAAACACCATAGGTGCTGTAAGCGTACATCCCATAAATATTGAAGATGAAGAATAGGTGTCTACATTGTTATGATTTATTGAAAGATAGTGAAGTCGATTATCATAGTAGCTGCGTCAAAACATTTTTTAATCAAAGTGTTGCGCCAGTACTACCTTATGACTTCTCTGAAATGGCGAAACTTGCCAAGCAAGTGGCACTGCAATCTATTGCCGTGCCAGGTGTGCAGCCAAAACTTTCACTGGGCTGGATAAAAAACGAAATTGAAGATGGCCACAAAGGTCGTCTAACCATCATGAATGCCTTAGATGGCCATTACATTTTGAAACCACAAAACGAAAGCTATCCGCAGATGCCTGAAAACGAACATCTATCTATGCGCTTAGCCGAATTATTTAAAATAGAGCTTGTTCCATCAAACCTAATAAGACTCCGATCTGGTGAACTATGCTATCTCACAAAACGCATCGATCGCAACTTCAAAGGAGATAAAACACACATGATCGACTTCTTACAAATCATGGAACTGGAAGATAAATACAAAGGAACGATGGAACGCCTTGGCAAAAAAATAGGCGAATTATCTGAAAATACTTTGCTGGACAAACTCCGTTTTTTCGAACTCACCGTATTTAATTATTTGATCGGCAACAACGACATGCATCTCAAAAATTTCTCAATGTGGTTATCCGATATCGGCTGGGTCCTAACACCAGCATACGATCTACTGAACGTAAAAATAATACTTCCGGAAGACAAAGAAGACAGCGCCCTATTACTCGGAGGAAAGAAAGGAAATTTCAACAAAGGCTACTTTGATAGATTCGCCACAGGACTAAAGCTTAATGAAAAACAAATGAACGCTGTATATAAACGAATAGCCAAGTGGTTACCACAAGCAATGCAAGTCATAGAAAAGTCATTCCTCTCAGATGAAAACAAAATCAAATACAGTAACTTGCTGAATGAAAGAGCAGTCCTTTTTACTAATTAGATTAGATGTTTAGTTACTTAGCTTTTCTTGATACTATTAGTCCGATAGAGATAATCTTGAATGACTTGATATTGTTGTATATCAATTTCTACAGAAAGAAAGTCTTCCAGATTAAAGAAGTAAGAGGAACTAATTTGTCATCAGAACGTATGCATAAACCTTAAGGTCTTTTTCCACCCAATCGACTACCGTGAATGTCAGATAGTTTATTCCATGTTGGTCGCGAATCTTATAGCGCATCTTTTCATAACAAGGTAGTTGTTTTTTCTTAAACTGGCTGGCTTAATAGAAAAAAACTACTGACTATACTGAGTAGACAGTAGCTTGGAGGAAGCCGTATCTGGAACAGAGTTCCAAACAAGCTTCTAGCTTTATTTTCTTTTTCTGAAGACCTGGCGCCAGCGGGGAACAAAACTAGCTTCCAGCTCTTTTTATTTTTCTGAAGACCTGGTGCCAGCGGGGATCAAAACTAGCTCCTAGCTCTTTTACTTTTCGGAAGATCTAGCGCCAGCGGGTAATGTTTTAGTCCTAGGTCTAGAGATTTTTGTGAATATAGGAGAGAAGAGTCGCCTTGGTAAAATATTCCAAGATTATTATATATATCGATAAGTGCCTTTGAGTCAGGATCTTCTTTTAGATGAATACTAAGAGCTTTCTTCGTCATTAAAATGGCTTCCTTTGTTTTTCCTATTTCGTCATAAACAGCACCTCCAAATCGGAATTGATCAGCTAGAAGTTCATCATTTTCAGATAAAACAACTTTTGCTTCAGATAATAAATTATTCAAATGATTTGTAGCGGTGTCAGGCAGATTCTGTTTCAGATAGAGATCAATAAGATTTTGATAGGCTGGGAAATAGCTTTCTGCATGCTTTATTTTGTCTTGCCCTAAGATAGTCATACCTTTTTTAAAATAGCCTATAGTTCTATCATGGTCTCCTATCTCCATTATTAGACTCGCTACCTTTAAATATGGCCAGCCTTTTTCATAGTATTTTTTCTTAAATATTTTCTGTCGTATCTCTCCGCATTTTTCGTAATATGAAACAGCTTTTGTTTTATCTATCTTAGAATAGAGTTTCCCTAGTTCATAATAAGCTTTGGCTATATCTGAATCTTCCTCAGAGTATTTTGGAACCCATAGCTCAATAGTTTTTAAAAGGATTCAATAGCCAATGAATCCTGATCGAGTTTTTCATAGAGCCAAGCTAAATCCCAGTAAATACTTCCAACTCTGTAGTGATCCTCTCCAAGAACACAGCGTCTAATTTCTAAAGATTTTTGATAAAACTCTAGTGCTATATGGAAGCTATCAAGTTCATAGTGGTCATCACCAATACAATTGTATATTACTGAAATCAGAGAGTCTTCTTCTCCAATATGATAAAGGAAAATACCGAGTGCTTCTTTGGATAGGTTTATGGCATGCATATATTCTGAAGAGTCTCTATGCTTTTCTGCTTTAGTCCATACTTCCTCACCTCTTGCTATACCGGATTCCTGAGCAGGTAGAAGAACACTACTACTTAAGAGTAGACCTATTATAAAGATTTGCTTATTCATATACAGCTAATTTTTAATATCGAAAGATAAGAAAACTATCTGTCACAATTTTAGGAGAAAAGGTATTATTACAAAGCCAGTTGATCCCTGTAGCCTATAAATTTAGTTATGTTAAGTAGAGTGTATGAGACCACTACTCTTTTGGACATTTCGTTTCGATGTCCTCATGCTCTTTATAACAAGAATGAAAAGAATAATAGAAAGGATATTAATCCCCTTTCTTATGCTTGTGTGGCTTTAGGGATGGTTTGTTCCCAGGAGTTTTCTTATTATCTCTTTGACGTCTGTCTGGTTTTCCAGTTGATTTAGCAATTTTTTTTGGACCTGGTTTAATTCCCATGACTATTAATGGTTTTAGAATGAAAGAATATTGTTGATAATATTAAAACCAAATAGTGTTTAATTAAGTTCCCATTATATAATTTTTTTGACTAATGAGCCTTACTTTATAAAGCTATGCTATCTGATTAGTGTGCAAAAACCTTTTAGTTTTATTTTTTCATCATTATGATCAATAACATTAAGCTTATATATATAAACTCCTTGGGGTATGGGAGAACCATAATTTTGGAATAAACCATTCCATCCTTCATTTGGATTATTACTTTCAAATAATAATTCTCCATACCTATTCCAAATACTTAGATACCAAGAATTCAATGCGGTAAAGGTTCCAGCAGTTTTAAATACATCGTTTAGTCCATCATTATTAGGAGAGAAAGCGTTGGGGAAATAGAACGATGATACGGGGTTTACTTTTATTTGCTTTACAATAGTATCACTGCACCAATATTCATCAAAAGCCATTAAACTGATTTGATAAATTCCTGTATCGATAATTGCGTATGTAGGGTGTTGAATATAATGAGCTACATCTGTTTCACTAAAATGCCATTCCCAAAAGGTAGTCCGAAGTGATTGATCCTTAAAAACAATCAGCGGTGTTTGCGTAGAAATATTTGAAAGGGTGTAAGTGAAATCAGCAAGAGGTTTTTCGACAATGTCTATCCAATCGCTAAAAACTGTATCTACATGGCATCCAATAGGCGAGACTATAGACAAACCTACAGAATAAATGCCAGGGAAAGAATAATTGTGAGTACCGTTAATTCCATGTTGCGATTGTCCATCACCAAAGTCCCAAACAACAGAATAGGTACTATCTATAGGCCAAGAACGATTATCAAAATGAACATCCAACGGCGCACATCCTTCATAGGTGTCAGGTGCTACGACTATGGTTTCAGGCGCTGGATTCCAGAGTATTCTCTTCATTACATCACTTTTACAACCACGGACATCTGTTACTCTCAGATCAACATCATAGTATCCAGGACTGTCATAGTAATAATCTAAATTACTAAGTGTGTCCCAGTGACCATCTCCAAGGTTCCAGAGATATTGAATATCTGCTAAGTTAGTATATATAACATCGCTAACAAAAGATACTTTACCAGCTATACATGTATCATATTCCGCTATGAACTCTACACTCATTTCTTCTACAACGTGAAAATCAAGAAACGCTGTATCTGAACAAAGCTGGCCTGGATTTAAAATTAGTTGGCCATCAAAAGAACCCGATGCAGGAAAAATGATATTAGGATTCCAATCTGTATAAATTTGGTTATTAATTAACCAGTAATAGTCTGTTATGTAATCCGGATCTTGAGATAAATTATTAATCTGAATCTGGTTGGTATCGCATAAGTTATAAAGATAAGTTCCATCTAGTTCAATACTGTCAGCTATCAAATTGATTTCTACCTGAGGAGAGCATTCTATAATATTCAAAACAAAGTCCTTAGTCATTGTGCTTAATAATACTCCATTTCGGTATTCACTGATACATACACCGATTAAAAATGATCCTACTTCTGTTGGATATGCATATAATTCTCCAGTAATAGAATTCAACGTTAACATATCATTTCCCAAGGGGTTTAGTGAATGATAGCCTGGTAAATTATATACAGGAGAAAGAAATGGAGGTAAGGGAAATGGAGAATTTACAAAGCCACTATCAAAAGAAGGAGGTTCACACAATTCGTAAACGAGTTGATCTCCTTCTGAGTCATTGTAAGAGAAAGAATAATAAAACGGAGCATCTAAACAGAAAAACAAAGGTATAGAATCATTAGCCAAAGGCATACTGTTTCCCTCTTGTTGAGCAGTGGCAGTAATTTCTATAAAATTGCTTATTCCTCTTGGTTGGACATTTGGAATAATATTTATTAGAGAATCTACTCGACAGCAACTTTGAAGTAAAACAAAATAACTGGAATCAATTACGGGTAAAGCTATTACATTAGAATAACGTACTTTTTTAGCGCAAATATTATTAGGAATTTCTAAACAGGGATACACAGGGAGAGGAACATCTATAATAGTATCTAATTGAACAAATAAACTATAAAAGTCACTTGGATTAAGTGTTCTAATTTGAACAGAATGAAATTCTCCAACATCAAAAGTGGTTGAACCATCACAAGTATAAGGTTCATAATAATAATTTACCTCGATACTATATGTATTCTCAAATCCATTTGAGGATAGAAGTGAATAATATAGTTCAACCCCTACTAGTAGTTGTGCCTTTAAAGAGGGCATTCCTATAAAAAACAGGTAAAACATAACAAGAATAAATGATTTCTTCATTTGTCCGTAGTAGCTAAAGCATTTCTAGGGTTTTACAATCCTAGAAATGCTTATATTTATTTATCTACTTTAGGTGTGTAATCTGTTTTGTTTTTTGAACACCATTCTGATCTCTTACATGAATAATATAAATACCCTCTGGTAAACTACGATTAATTGGTAAAGTAAAAATATTTGTTCCTTCATTTAATGATGACTTTTTACTTAAAATTGTACGACCATACACGTCAAGCAATGAAATAGTTATATCATTTTCTTCTCTTATAGTCGATTGAAATTCTATATTTATTTCTTGCTTAAACGGGACTGGATACACGTTTACTAATTGAAAATCTTTTTTGACCTGACCATTAGGTATAACAATTCCCTCTTCTCTTTCTATAGCTTTTAACTCATCTACAAGTATTTTATTACCTGGATTTGTCTGAAAGCTCCCAACCGGACCTGGACTAGTAGAAGGACATTCAATAAGTCTGCCTTCTTTATGTCTTGTACAATAAATAACGTTAACGCAAAAGGTTAACGAACATGGCTCCACTAGAGGATCCTGCACTATTAAAAAACAATATTTACCAATACAGCCTTCCCCCAGTAATGCACCTATTTCCATCTCGAGATCAGGCTCATCTATAGGCTCATCTATGTAAACTGGTCCACAGATTGCGCCAACAGGATACTCGTCGGAAGTAATTTCAAAAACATGTTGTGAGAAATAGTCAGGGGCAAAAGAGACATTTATTGTTCCTCCTGTGATAGAACCATCTAACTCTTCAATAATAGGAGAAGTATAGACTGTGAAGTCTTGAGCTTGAACTTTGTTTTTATCAAAAATAAAGCAAAAAGAACTTAATAAAAAGTATGAGATAAGAATTTTTTTCATGATAGTAATTGATTTTATAGACCTGATAATTGTTGCTTACCTAACTAGAGTCAACGAGAATTGATGAATCGACATTTAGTGACTTGGCTTAGGACGCGGATTATCGAGATAAGTCTTAATGATTTCCTGTTCTTTTTCTGTTAAGTTTTCGTTTCCGGTTAACTTATATCTTAATTTGAGATACTGGAAAGAAGAACTATATTTCGAGCGTTTAAGCACTTCTGAGTAATACAAGCTATCGCTTTTTTCTATCTCCATTACCTTTAATCCCCATGAATTTAACAACGAATTATTCACAGCCTCTTCTACTACTTCTCTCCTTTTTTCCGTACTTTCAAAATAGCTTACTAAAAGTGTTCTGATTTTTTCAGCTAACTTCAGCAGTTCTTGGTCTTCAGTTGTTTTCTTCAGGCTTCTATTTTCAATAAATACATTCAATACATCAAGTGATTCTTTTTGAGGGTAATCTCTTATGTGATACAAAAATGAAATAAATGTCTCCTTATCTTTATATTCGTTATCTATTAATTTTTCCAATAAAATCGGGATAGACCTCACTGGATCTATACGGGTAATAGCGTAAGCTCCACCTCTAACATGCCATTCACTTTTATTGTCGAGCAATTTAGAAACTTCATCAATTGTGTTCACATCACCTAATGCTCCAAGAATAATCAGGGCTTTAATTATATCTTCGCTTTCTTTAGAAACTAATTTAGCCAGTAAATATTCTTGAGGAATTATTTCGGCTAATAAAAGTGCATTTTCCCACCCATCAGTATCCTCAACACCAACAATCAAGAATAGCTGGTCATGCGACATCTTTGAGTATCTATCCTTTTTATTCTGTTGTCCAAAGCCTTTAGGAAAAAAAATAAAGCAACAAAAAATTACTACTGCTAGAGTTTTTATTTTAAAAATCATATTTTTTTGTTTTATGAGTATTTATAGTATTTTTTATTAACCGCTTATTCTTGAGGTATGTCTGTTGCCGTTCTAATCATATCAATTTGATCCTCTTCTGCCAAATTATTTGGCCATAAACGCTTTGAACTGTAAACACTATTTGTAGTCGATGTTCCTCCTCCCCTCATTAAATTGTAAAATGCCTGTTGATTTGTTTCATTCATCGAATAATCCACCGCGTAATGTCCATGATTTGTTAAAACATGTCCCATCTCATGAGCGGTTGCAAACGGTCTATTTGAAAGTGGAAAATTTCCTGAGGTTGATGTGCTCCCAAATATACAAGTACGAGTATGGTTTTCATCCCACATCCATGGGCTAACAGTCGCAAAATCAGGAACTGCTGCTCCATATGCACCAAAGGGGTCAGAAGTGTTTATTTTTTTTACATAAATGAGGTCTATTTTTCTATCACCAATAGTAGGATCACCTAAAGCCTTAACCTGATTAATTAAGTCATTAGTTTCCGATGTTGCTTGGATATCCTCCCATTCTAATCCATCGTCTAAATCTATTGTAGAAGTAGGGGTTAATTCCATAAATACACCAATAACTATATTAATACACGCTTGCTCATAAAGCTTTTTCGCCAGATCTATTTGGTTCATAACGTCACTTGGGTCAATAAATGTTTGATTATCTGAACCTTTCATTAAATATACATTAAGTGTAACTGTCTTAATTGCTTCAGGCGGACAAATATCAATGGAAGCTGTTAAATTAGATGAAGTATGAGTAGCTCTCAGTTTTCCCTGCATTTCTCCATATATAGTAGGATCATCTCCTTGGTCATCTGTATTATCCCATGAGGGATCAGGTGCTGAATTTGCCATGTCTGTATCAAAATTATCATCTAATACATCTTTGTCCATAACTAATAGCATTGAGGTTGACTTGAAATCATCAGTACTGATAGTATTATTAGTACCAGTATAAATCCTATTCAAAGTAAGGTTGTTGATCTGATCTACTACTAACCCCATGGGATCTAACGATTCCAATGTTACTGTTATTACATCTCCAGTTACAGTTATGTTCTTTAACTCAACATGAAATAAATCTCCATCATTATCATGGAAGTCGTCATTCATATTATCAAGATTCGAATTATCACCTAAGTCAAGTATTGTATGCCATAAAGCAACTTGCACATAATCGATTCTATCACCCCAGTAGTCCACAAACTTTAAATTGGGGGCACAACCAAACTCATAAATGCCAGCCTCTGTTTGTTCTAACTCAATTGGCTTATTCTGTGAGAAAAGAATTATTGGTAATAAGAGTAATAGTAAAATTCGTATAATAGTCATAATTTGGTTTTGTATTTAAATATTACAGAATACAAACATAATATCACAAATATAAACCGAGCCACTCTCAAAAAATGACAGTGGCCAAAAAAACTAATGAGCTATACTAAAAACTTTACTATATGTATAGCTTCCTCGATGTTTATCATAAATAATTGGAGCACCATTTTGACGTAAGGTTCTGATATGTCTGTATAATGTGGAGTCTGAAATCTCCAGTTTTCGTCCGAAAGAGGTTGGGTTGCCAGTAGCTTTTCTTTGGATAAGAGAATCTATTCTCTTTATTAGTTTTATGTATTCATAACGAGTCATAATAATTGTTTTTAGTTTTTTAAATTATTAGATATATCGCTCAACCTCTGCCAGTTTCACCGTTTCACTACGTATTTTTACATTCGGTGTTCATTAGGATGACTTTTTGAAAAACCCTATTTCGAGATAGGAAACTCCTTTCCTTCATGTATTGAAGAGAATAGATTTTGCCAAAATGTTCCGCAACTATTTTTAGGCGAGATTGGACCACAATACACCTAATCTAACTGCCTATAAAATGGGAATTTTCTCATCATCTAATCCTTTTCATCTTATAAACATTAATTATTGACAACTATACATACCCCTCTATGGTTTACCCCTGTCAATAACAAGAATAAACACGAATCAATTAATCAGCATGTCCAATCCACTCTTGTCAAGGAATTAGCATACTAATTATAAATAAAACACGCGCTCTTAAATGTGAAATCAATAAAACAAACCATCTCCTACAATTGGATTGTTTGGATTGTTTGGATTGTTTGGATTGTTTGTGGTTCAGCCTCCATAATTTCATCCCTAAAGTAATGCAAAATTATTGAATATCAAAAGTATTGTTATATTTAATGCCAACTTTAATTTCCTCTAAAAAATTAAACTACTACTATACTTACCCCCAACTTTAAACCACCGAAGTCAAATATTTAGTTGATTTAAAATTAATCTTTTTTCCATAATATTTCAGTGCAGGTGTTTGACGATCAATAGATTGATGTCTTCTTTCGTG
>Ga0209187_1002912_pt1 | contig 15254 bp, 16 predicted proteins | sample BantaG_FD_187430 | JGI IMG/M metagenome (GOLD analysis project Ga0209187, IMG submission 187430) | Marine algal microbial communities from Bantry Bay, Ireland - BantryBay_4 metaG (SPAdes) (version 2) | ecosystem: Host-associated > Algae > Red algae > Unclassified | place: Bantry Bay, Ireland... | reverse complement strand
ATTTTTAGATAATCGTATATCAATCCAAGGTTGCAAACCTCTCTGAACTTAATATTGCCGATTCATTCTTAACAATTAAAAAACGTCTCTTAATCCTTGTTTAACAAGATTTATTGATTTATTATCTCTTGAATTACCTATTTTTACAATAGAGCGAAGTATTAAAACAAAACCCTAACCATTATGAAATTGCAATTAACCACCGTTTTAGTTTTTTTGATTACAAGTACTTTATTTTATAATTGCTCTCCTGTACCAATATCTAGAGTCAGCCTTGATAAAGAGGACGTTGGGTATTGGCAAAGAGGAACAGCTATCGGAGAAAAAATCTCTAATGATCTTGTTGTAGAAGCTGTATATAGTCACTCTGACAAAGAGTTTGATTATTTTGATATATCTATTGAAAACATTGGCGAGGAAAGAGCACTAATTGAACCTACATCATTTAGATTATTAGATCCAATATCAGGGGGTAGTTTCAAAGCCTTAGATCCAGAGCTGATGATTCTAAACATGGAATTGAAAAATTCGAAACGAAAGGCGACTAATAAAACCTTAGCGATCGTTGCTGGTGCTGCAATAGTAGCTGGCACTGTGGCAGCTGTCGCAGCTGATGGAGACGGTACTGGAGGAACCTCAACAGAAGAAGATGATGATTTCTACTACGGAGATACGTATATATTTACCGATCTTACATCTAGAAACCTTCCTCCAATGAGCTATCAATATTTCGCTCAGGAACCACTTCTTTCAACAGATTTTCGAGACTTGCCAGATTCGAAGCAAGTAGAATTTTGGAAAGGATTTGCATTTAGAAAATCCACTCTTTTTCAGAATCAGCGAATGAGAGGATTGGTAGCATTCTTAAGAGATAAAAATAGAACAAGATCCATTTTGAAGATTCCAACTGAAATGGAAGATTTAACTTTTGAGTTTATACATGAGAAACATAAACCATAAGAATGATATATTAATAAAATATGGTTTTATGTTGATTGTAGTGGGTAAGATATTATTAGAGAACTTTATATAATTGTTACGTTTACCAATGAAGAATTCGAGATCCATAGAATTTGAGATTTCGAGAAGAGCGAATAGTTCGATTCATATTCCATATGGAATATGAATCTCTTTATACAAAGCGTTTACGCCTGGTCTTATGATCTCTTTTTCTCTAAATCTCGATCTCTTCCCTTGTATTTGATAGGTAGATTATTATTCATATTAATTTAATTTCCCACTCAAAACAACATAGAGTCTTGTTTATTATTGATTCATTCCTTAATCTTATCATTAAGAAAAATGCTAGACAATCTTAGTTGATTGCCTAGCATTCGGTTTTATGAGTTTATGAAGAGGTATTTAATTTTATTCTAGATTTAGTGATTGATGTTTTATAACTAAAATTAAAAAGCTATTTGTAAAATTTTCATCTTTATATTTTAAAAATATAATGACATAAAGTTATAAAAAGAAATAATAAATAATGTCACCCAAAAGGGTGATATTTTGTAGTTATAACAACTACCATTAATTATTATAGTAGGAATTATTTACATACTTTTTTACAATCTTCTATCTACTTTATTTTTCATAGAAGGCATCTTCATCTACTACTATGGTCGTCAATTCAACGATGTGTCCATCAGGATCTTTTGTATATATAGAATGAAAGTAATGATGATCTTTTACACTGAAGTCTAGGCCTAATCTCTCATATTTTTTCTTTGCTTTTTGAAAACTATTGTTAGAGACATTAAAAGCAAAATGGTCTATTTTCACAGATTTAGAAGTGTCTGATGAGTCAACTTCTGCAGGAAATAATGCAATACCACATTTAATTGCAAATAAAAAAATAGGATAAGGATTCCATTCTGGGACTTGATGCTTTTTTAATCCAAGAACGTTTTCATACCATTCTATAGATACATCAAAGTCCTTGACAGTAATTGCTACATGATCAATAAAATTAATTTCGATGGCTGAATCATCATTCGACATAGCATAATCTTTAGAGATATAATTTGGAATGTTGGAAGCGTCCAAATTAGCAGCCAATCATAGATCCAACAGTCAGCACAAAATCTTGATTAATTTTAGAGCCGTTTTTAAGTTCTGCTGGCTTCCAAGTAGACATATTCATGATCATATCAATAAGAAGCTCATCTACTTTTTCGTTTTTAGATGATATTTCTACTAACGGATTAATAGCTCTTCCATCTTCTCCTATTGTAAAGTTTACTGAAGCATTCTCTATATTTGCTTTATCTTCATTGGATAGTTTATCTATCAGGTGAGTCTTTAAGTAATCCTTAAGATCTTGATAGTCATCAGAAAATTTTGCCTCTAATTCGGGTACTATTCTGTAAGCGAATTTTATTTCTCGCTTATTAATCGTTGTAGCGTTTTTGGGAGTATATTTCACCTTAAAAAGTATGTCTGTTCCTATATCAGCTTTTCGGATCATTGATAGTTGCTGTTGGCTCAGTTGATCAATTTCACTTACCATAGAAATGAATGCACCATCACACGTAGATGATACTTCAACAAAGTGATACGTTTCTATCCATGAAGTTGGAAAGTCAGGGTTAATATCTTTTAGAGTCTTGGCTTCATTTAATTTCTCTTTTTTTATGGACTTCCTATATGTCGGTGATATTTCATACCCAATTTCTTGCGCTGAAGTTGTTAAAGTTATAGAGGAAGAAAGTAGAATTATGTAGAGATATTTCATAACATTCTTTCATGTAAATTTAGTAAAAACTTATTATACTAAGGTGCTATTTTTCTTGCAGCATTTTCAGTGATACCCAACCAAGACCAGCAACCAAAGAAAACAACAACACCCAAAGCCACCATTTATTTGTGAATAGTGGTTCAATCGAATCTTTGGGAATTGGCTTGTATGTCTCAATTCCAAGATTCATTGATTGCCCATTAAATTCAATTTTATCTTTGAAATATTTTAGGTCGTAATTTGGACTTCTTGCATCACTTTTACCGTAACATAAGAATAATTGGGTATCTGATGAAATTCTAGAATATAAAGATTGTATCCGACTTTTGATACGTATGTCACCGATTTGAAGCGCTTGATTATCGAAGTTTTTTATTTTTATTTGAATTTTTCTAGCTAAGGAAGCTGAAAGATTAAATCTAGAAGCTTGAAGTGAACTTAGAGTACCTCGATAAACCGATCTGTAATGATAATTCCATTTTTTATTGATCAACGTACTATCATGTTGGACTAGGATATCTATGGGACGATAGTAGTCCCCGTCAGTATTTATATCTAATTCGATATGATCAACCTTATACATTTTGCCCAAATCAATATTGATGATAGATTCTTTATCTTTTGTATTTGATTCTATTAATTGACTTGCGATAGGCAACGTATTGTATCTATGTTGTTCTGAATTTTCCAAGTTCAAAGTTGCCTTGTCTAATTTTACCTCTTCATTCGTTTTCAAGGTAACCCGATAATATTCGAAGTTTGATTCTGGAAATACTAAAGTAGTAAATCGGTACTCTCCAGATAGATCATCTATAGCTACAATTCTATAATCGTCAAGAATCGTAGACCATGATTTCTGATTTTCACTACCTTCTAATATTATCTTCCAGTCAAAATTAGAGTTGTTTAGATCAAGATATATTTCATTTATTACCTCTTTTTCATCAAGGTGAAATGTATAAGATGCCCCTAGAGACCGCTTTGATTGGTTCAATAGTTGAAAGTCAATCTTTCTTGATTGATCCATAGATTTAACCAAAACATACGGCAGCTCCAGCGTATCATTATTTGGTAATATTTGATAGATTCTGACATCAGATAGGTTTTTGTTTAATTTATTATAAATATCTACAGGTAGGTCAATTCGCTGCCATTTTGAACTATCAGCCATGTTGGTGATTGGTCTACAATATTCATATTTATCTATTTGCCCAAATCCTATCATTTGAAAACAGATAAAAATAGCAGCGGTAAGAATATATTTATTTATCTGTATTGTCATCGATCGTATATTTATTATATAGAAATGAAGTACCTAATAATAATATGCCCAAAGCTACTAAAACGATAGTTTTTGATATCGTATTTAGATTTGATAAATCATAGAAGAATAACTTTGCTATGGTAATTCCAAAAATAGCTATACCAAATAATCGAAGATGTTTTTTTCGCTTCCACATTCCGAATGCTATGATCGAGGCACTATAAATTCCCCATAATATGGACAAGCCAAGCCCATATTCGTTTCTACTTTCTGAGAAGTCTAACCAATGAATCAATTCACTACTTACCAGCCAAAGTATAATTGATGCTAAAATAACTTCTGCAACTATTTTCACAAGCGGAGTGATGAAGTATTCTCTTGACATTTTATAAATCATCCAAAGAAAACCAGAGAATACAGTTATAGATAAATATCGAATCCATATGTAATAGTTGCCAATGTCGTAATATTCAGCATTCGTTTGATCAATATATGCTTTACGCAATTCACTGATTTCAAAAAGGCCTCCGGTCAAAAATGAAAACACCAATACTAAAGATGCCCCAATAGCGATTTTTTTAATGGTCCCGTTTGTAATCTTTCTGAAGACAACAAACAATAATCCTGACGTAAATAATATAGTATAATTTAACAGCCAAACTGTACTCAATGATGATATGGTATAGTTTGATATTGTCCTGAGTAGATCAGTGTCACTGTTTGCGACCTCTCTTCTAGAATCTGCATATAATTGATCGAAATAGTAACGGATTTCATAGAAGAATGCAAAATATAGGATTCCAAGAAAGAGTATAGGTAAAGCCACTCTTGTAAACTTGATTAATTCTGGGTTTACTTTTGAACTTTCAAGAAAACTCTCTTTTCTTGAAAACCAATTGATAATACCGATTGACAATATAGAAATCAAAGAAGATAAAAATGTAGTGTTAAATATGGGTGTTATTTCATTTATCGATGTACTGCCATAATAGGGGTACTGATAGTCAAATGCCCAATCTTGAGATAAACTAATACAAGCAAGAACAATCAATGCATATGATGCATATTCATAAAACGGGATGTTCTTGGTTCTACCGATCCAAAAAATCAGTGTAGCCATTGCCATCCACATAATAGTCACATAATTTCCATCCAACTGCACTGGAATAGCCATCGTTAGGAATACCAGAACTAAGCCTATGATTAAGTAGAATAAGTTTTTATCTGACGATTTTTTAGTTTGTATTAGTTTCGCAATGGCAAAGTGTACTATTGCATTTGCGATTGTAAAAATCCCTAACCATGATATATCGAATTCCTGAGAATCAATTAAGTAATAGCCCACACCATAAAATATAGCAGAGTTGAGCAATAAGATGATGACATCGCCATTTTTATATTTCGTAAGATTTTTTACTTTATACGTGACAAATGTTGCATAGAATAGGAAGAAGAATGCTGAAGCAAAACAGAAGGCAGCCATGAAGTCTTGTGTGCTACTATAAGATAATGCCATCCAAAATAGATATACAAACCATGTGAGACCGAATGAACTATAAAATAACATGTTCCACTCCTTCTTAAGGCTAATAATAAAAACACCTATGTTGATTATCAAAAGATAACTAAACAGAAAAGCATAGTTACCATTGCCATCGCTAAGTAAGAAGGGTACTGCAATAGCGCCTATTAATCCAATGTGCGCTATTACTTGTTTATTATAATTTAGTGATGCGATTACTGTGAAAATTGTAAAAATAACCATCAAACCAAATGCGACCATCTGGTTGAACAAATCATAAAAGCTATAGGCAAAAAATGTTATGAAATAAAGGATAGCCATAGCACCACTGACAAGCACTGCACTATAATTTTTATACTTAGCTTTTAGTTTTATACCTGTGCCTAGTAGTATGACGCCCGTTAAATACCCTAGTATTATTCTAGTAATTGGATTGATTAGATTATTTTCAATCGAATATTTTGCACCAATGGCAACTCCGATAATTAGTATCAATATACCAACCTTATTGATTAAGTTTTCACCGATAAGTTTTTCAAGATCAAATTTTGGTTTTCTTGTAGGTTGCGGTATAGGTTCTTGAGAAGAAACTGCATTTCTATTTATTGTTTCTCTTAGGGTAAATCTTTCTTCTAAAGTACTATTCTCGTTATTTGAAGGCACTTCAATAGACTCTTCTTCTATCGGTTTATCAATGTGCTCATCATTAGCTGGTTGTACATTTTGATGTTGTTTAGATTCACTTAGATTTTGAATCTCATCTTTCAATCTATAAATGACATCAGACATATCCTCATGCATGGATAATAACCGGTCTAGTTTTTCATTTAACTCTTCTAAGCTCATCATAATTTTTGGATTATCCTACGTTAGCGAACGATTCGTTTGGCCATTATCATCTCTGCATCATTAATCCTTTAATTCTCCGATGTTAGCGTCGGGATCATAAAAAAGTTGTTTTTGCATAAAAACGCTTTATCACAAAAAGATTCGATTTTCGAGCTTCAGCTTGGAAAAATTTTGGCGAATGCTCCATCCGCTTGCGGTGGGGTAGTCAAAATTTAGAATCTTTTTTACTAATATAAGATAGTAATGTAAGCCTTTTTTATAAAGTGTACAACTCGATAAACTACCAAGTAATAGGCAGACGCTTTAATAGGAGTGCAGACATAGTTACTATATAAGTTAGGCTATCTCAGATATCTCAAATGTAATCTATCTGGTTTTGATAGTGAACACAGGCTTAGGAATCTGTTTGTTAAGAAGTTAATACCAGTCATTTGTGAGGTGAACACTTCAGCTATTCTGTTTTATGCATTTTCTATTGTTTCTTTCGTCTTCAATAAATTTTTCTGGTATCGACCTTGTACAATATCAATAAGGACAAGTACAATGATTACAAAGTAAAAAGTAGTTTTTGTCATTGGAGTAACTGGGTTTCCAAATAATTTTAAGTGGGCGAGGTGTCCACCTTCCGATAACAACATAATACCAACGATCAATAATATAAATAACCCAAGAACCTCATACATTCTATTTTTCTGAAGGAAATTAGAGACTTTATCAGCCATTACAATCATGAGTACTCCTCCGGAAATAATTGCAATTGACATAAGTACCATCTGAGCTTTGAATTCCATATCGCTCGTTAATGCCATTGCACTAAGAATAGAGTCAAATGAGAATACTAAATTCATAACAACTATCCAAAATATTATTTTACCAACTGAACTGCGACTCTCATCGTTTTCCTTGTGTGCTTGCATATTCATCATGTGCCAAATCTCTTTGATAGCGGTATACATGATGAATGCGCCACCTAGTAATACAATGACACTGTGAATGTTAAATGAGAATTCAATGATGTTATTACCATGGAGGCTAGCAAAAGGATCTTGGAAATACTGAATCAATGACATCAATATAAATAACAATACGATCCTAAGAACTATGGCCATACCAACTCCTAGCTTACGGACGTAACTTTGCTTTTCGGCGGGAGCTTTTTTTGATTCGAGAGAAATATAGAGTAGATTGTCAAATCCAAGTACAACTTGAAGTAAAACAAGCATAACAAGCGTAAATAAACTGTCAATAGTAAATAGTCCTTCCATTGGATAAATATTGTCTTTCGTTATAATTGAGTTGCAAAAGTAACATTCTTATGCATTATAAGAATGTCCTCTCTATCAAAATCGTAAAATTGAGTTCTTAGATACTGAAATAACGGAATCATCATTTTTATCTAGACAGATTATATTTCCTATATTTATAATTCACAACAAATAAAATATACAATTATTCTTATGGCAATCATGCCACAGATCTAGGCCTCATATATCAAAAAAACCTAATACAAATGCAAAACATAGAATTTCCAATTAATCTCAAATTCAAAATAGGAACTTTAGCAAATGATTTTGTCGCGACAGATGCTCGTGGCAATACAGTCGCATATGTAAGACAAAAAATGTTCAAGTTGAAGGAGAATATTGAGATATTTAGCGATGAATCTAAATCTCAACTTAACTATACAATAAAGGCTGATCGCTGGTTAGATTTTTCGGCAGCATATGCATTCCACGATGAGAATGGAAAGGTATTTGGAAAGGTTGCCAGAAAAGGATGGAGATCTATATGGAAAGCAAAGTACAATATTATTGATGAGAATAATAACCAACAATATTCTATTGGTGAAGAAAATGGATGGATCAAAGTAATGGATTCATTATTAGGAGAGATTCCTATTTTGAATATATTTACGGGCTACTTATTTAACCCAACATATCTAGTTGTAGATACGAATGATAAGCCAATAGTAAGGCTAAAAAAGCAAGCTTCTTTTTGGGGAAGAAACTTCGAAATCGAGAAAGTAGGAACAATGGACGCCGACGATGATGATAGAATATTATTAGGAATAATGATGATGATATTGCTTGAACGTAGGAGAGGGTAGAGCTGGATGATTTAAAAAATATATGGTGAGGTTAGCACTCATATTTTTATCTGTACATAACCGTTAATAACGGCTATGGGCCAATAACGTATGGAGTGTTGATTGGGTGGGATGTTTTTTTGTGTCTCTTGAAAAGTAGGAAGTTTTATATAGGATTGGTGCGGGTAAAAATAAGTTGTCTATCATCAAATTTAAAAAATCAGGGAACCTTTGTAAGCACTTTGGTTGTTCACAAAATGTTTACGATGTTAAATATTTATCTTACCTTTGTAATATGAAGGTGAGATTAATTAAATGGTCGAATGTGTTGTATCATTGTAAGGAAAATAAATCGATGGTAAAAGCATTTGAAGATTTTCGAAGGCGATTAAAAGAATCTGAGGTTTTTCGAACACCACAAGAAATTATCAGTTCAAATCCCAATAGTGATCTTGTTACTTGCAGAAAATCTAAACAAAGTAGAATAGTATTTAATGTTGGTAATAATAAATACAGAATGATCTGTGGATATCTATTCAGTGAAAAAAGATGTTTGCTTTTTATAAAATTTGTTGGTACTCATAAAGAGTATGATGCAATTGATGTTTGCAGTGTTAACATGTTTAAAAAATAATTATGGAATTTACGCGAATAAAAGGACTCAAGCAGTACAATGAATATTGTGAACTTTATGAAGAATTGGTTTGTCGAGATAAACAAAGTGATCAAGATAAAATTGATCTTTTGGAATTACTGATTGAAGATTTTGATAATAAGACAATTGAAGAGATTGGAAATTCAAAAGATATGGAACCAGTCGAACTCCTTAAATATCTTCTCGCAGAAAATAACCTTTCTAAATCTGATCTGGCTCGGGAATTGTGTGTCTCAAGGCAACTGATAACTGAAATTGTAAATTATAAAAGGAATATCAGTAAGAGAATGGTGATGAAACTATCAGAACGTTTTCGAATAAGACCAGCGGGGTTTAGTAAGGAATATGAATTGAAGAATAAGAATGAAAAGATGTCTGTGGCGTAAAAAAAATACGATAGACAACATTGAGCATGATGTAATCTTCCTTTCAGTCAGACTCCACATGCTCTTGGACGTTCTCTGCTATAAAAAATCTATTTGTACAAAATTGAATCAAGATGATCGTCGTTAAATTGACGAGGTACTCTGTGGATAAATGACGACAAAATTGATAAAAATATTATTATCGGGGAGACCAACATTAATCTTGCGATTGAATTGGGTGAGAGAGAAAGTAATGAGCTAAATATATTTATTATCGATAAATCTTTTTTTGCGGAGATCATCAAAAAGTAAAACGAAACAGAAACCACAAAAAATAAAGTAAATGATAATCCCAGATAAATGGAATAAACAAGTCTATCTTTAAAATTAGCGTAATCGTGGTAAACCATTCTTTGAAATAATATGGCAAACATAATTAGAAATGACACAATTAATATTTCTGAGCCTTCGAAATTTAATCCGTTAAATAGGATGTCAAATAATGATATTCCAAGTATGGGAACAATAAATGATATTATCCTAAATCCTTTCTTTGGCTTCAGAATAATTTTTTGAACTTTTAGATATTTGTGCCTGTAGACTAAAATTGCAGTAATGAAAACTATTAAGGAAATTGAGAATAATATAATATTTATGGTGAATTGATTGTCTACAAGAGAGGTTACTGAAAATTTATAAAAGACATATCCAAAATAGACAGCGATTAAGGCTAAAAAGAAAATGAGAAATGAGAAAAATGAATTTTGGCCTTTCAAATTTGAATTTTTAGTTAGGTTAATTGATTGAGACAATTCTTTATCATCTTGTAAATATAAACCTACTTTTGAAATCTAATACAACATAGGAAAAACGGCAGAGAACATTAGGACTGATGCCATGACTCCCTATCGGTCATCACAGCACATGTCATTGGACGTTATGGCTCATCATAGATAAAAAGAGTGCTTCGAACGGTAAATATTACTTTGCTCAAATAATCTTAGAGGTTCAGAAAGAATCTCAAAATATACTTGTAGAATTATTACTTTCTATCCTAATCCTAGTTGGTGATCATTTGATTGAAAATTCGTCAAAAGTAGTTAGTATGAGGGTCTATTATCATCTAGGATTTTATTCGCTAAAATTTTCTGATAGAAATTTTGTACGAATGGTGAAGCGATAGAAATGACACCTTTTGTTGATAAAAAGCGTTATTTTTTTTAGTATTAAAATCGAAACGTTATGTCTACTATGGAACTGAAAAATAAACTGAAAGAGAAAATCGAAGAGTTAAATGTAGACTATCTTCTAGAAGAACTCCATAGCATTATTGATTTAGAATCAAGTTGAAATGAGGTTTTTAAGATACCCGAGGAACACAAAAAAAGTCTTGAAAGAAGTCTGCAACAAATGGATGCTGGTCAAACAATTTCTCATGATCAAGTAATGAAAGAGCTTAGAGATGGTCTTGCAAGTTAAGTGGACTAAAGAGGCAAAAGTTCAGTTTAAAGATATCTTAGACTATTGGGACGTTAGAAATAATTCTACAAGGTATTCGCAGAAACTTATAAACATAGTCGATAAAGCCATAGCAAGATTATTAGAATTTCCTGAAATTGGTCGCATCACAGAGAATGATAGAATTCGTCTCAAAATCATCAAAGATTATTTCTTTATTATTCTTTCAATGATGCTGAATTGATCGTATTAGGTATTTCTAATATGAGAAGAGGCCCTAATTACCTGAAATCGCTGTTAAAATAAAAAAAACGAAGCCATAACTGTGACATGACGATCATGCTTAATTCGTCAGCACGCCGCATGTCACTGAGACGTTATAGCCTATTAAGTACAGATTTGTAGCTCCGATTCAATCTTTTAATCTTTCAAAACTTTTAAATGAATTAATTACTTGTGTGAACTTTAAAAGTATTAATTCTTTAAGAATTATCGTATAATATTTTTAACTTTGAAAGGAGATATAACCAAAACACCTAATTTTTTATTCCAAGATTTGCATTATTAAACATCAAGTTTTAATTATCTTCCTATGTATAGAATACTGGCAACTATTTTTCTGCTAATGATTAATTTTTCGAGTGCCTTTGCTCAAAATTGTTTACCTGAAGGTTTAATAATAGCTTGGGGGCAATATACAGCTGATGATTTTCATGAAGATTACCCAGACTGCACGTGTATATTAGGGGATGTAATAGTAAATAGTTTCGCTAATAATGATTCTATCCATAAGCTTTTGCAAATTACTGAAATAAAAGGAAACTTTAGGATAGAATCTATTGATCTCAAAGACAATGAATTATCAAACTTTGACAACTTAACTAAAATTGGTGGTAGCTTTGAGATTTACAATATTAAATCTGAAGGTGAAATAGATGGATTTAAATCTTTGGAAGAAATAGGAGGTGATTTTTTCATAGAATTTGTAGATTTTAAAGAAGGATCTTGGGTCAATTCATCTGGATTTGCAAGTTCTTTTCCTAAACTTAATAGAGTTGGAAGTAGGATGGTGGTGGATAGTAAAATGGATCCTTTCGTTGGTTTTTCGCAACTTAACTATGTTGGGTCTTATTTATATGCAGGTACTAGGTCGTATGTTAGGGATATGAACTATTTTAATGCTGTAGATACAGTTATTGGATATTTTGGTGTAAACGTAGGTTCATTTATAGATTCTGTGAGTTTGCCAAAATTAAAATATGTCGGAGATGATATTAGGGTTTGGAACAATAGTAATTTGGAGTTAATATCTTTTGATAGTTTATCGTATTTAGGAGGTGATATTAGTATGTGGAATTGTGAAAATATCGAAGCTCCAATAAGCATGCCCATGCTTGAACGAGTAAAAGGTTCTGTAAAAATATCAGATATTCAAGTTGCCCCTAAACTTTTTGATTTTCCTCAATTAAGGAAGATTGATGGGGCATTACGAGTACTTGAGTGTGAAGGTGTGTTAGACTTTGAAGGTTTGCCAAGTTTGGAGGTAATTGGTGGTCATATAAAAGTGATGTCTAACTCGTCTATGGAATCATTTGATGGGTTAGCTAGCATAGATTCTATAGTTGGAGAAATAATAATTAGTAGTACTCCAATAAAGTCACTCTCTGAAATGGGAAATACTCTTACTTACTTATGGTCATTAAATGGAACTGGAGCATTGAAAAACTTACATGGTTTTGAAAAACTTGAAAGCTTAGCTTTGCTTTGGAATATAAATTATTTATTTGAAAGTTTTGAAGGATTAGATAGCTCTATTCAACTAGGGACTGTTCGTTTTTCTTCATTTACCAGAATGAAGCACTTGAAAGGTCTTGAAAACATAGAAAAGGTTTACGCCCTTATAATTGAAGATAACCAGTACATCGAATCATTAGAAGGATTAGACAAGGTTTCTGGGATGAAACGTTTGACATTAAAAGACAATGAAAACTTAAACTTATGTGCTACAGATTGGATGTGCAATAATATGGACAGCATCGAGATTTTAACAATCGATAATAATGGAGATGAATGTATAACTAGTAACAAAGTTAAAGACATTTGTAAAAGACGTTATAAAATATTTCTTGAATCGTATTATGATATCAATGAAAATGGAATTAGAGAAGATAATGAAAACCTGATTATTGGACCATCTTACACGATTTTTCCTCAAGATAATTTTGCACATATATCGAACCCTGCTATTCCGTTTCTTCATGTGCCAGAAGGAGAATACGTTGTCGGTGTGGCACAGGAAACTTACGATGATTGGGAATTACTTTCAAGTACAAATGAATTTTTGGTTGCTCTTGACTCTTTAAATACAAGTATTGTTTTACAATTTGGATTTCTACCTAAGGTATTAAATACTAGTACTAGCATCAACTTGATATCGAATTCGATGAGATGTAATACTTTTGGGAATCTTGAAGGGAGTATTAAAAATACTGGAAATACCATTCTTTCGGGTACAAATTACTTAAAAATTAATTCCCTTATTGATAGCATTTCTTTCGAGATTGATCCTGATATTATAGTAGGTGATTCAATTTTTGGATGGAATTTCAATGATGTTTATCCTGGATATGTTCATAAGTATAAAATGAATTTCAAGGTGCCTGGCCCCTTAGATTTTGAGATTGGAGATAAGTTAAATTTTTTAGGTTATGCTGAATTTAGTGATCAAGAGGGAACAGAATATTTAGAAGAGGAAAACTACTCAGAAACTATTCGATGCTCTTATGATCCGAATGACAAAGCATCAAATCCATTGTATCTAGATCAATATACACTTATTGGTGAAGAGATCACGTATAAGATTAGATTTCAAAATACAGGAAATGATGAAGCTTATGATATCGTAATAAGAGACACCCTAGATGAAAATCTAGATTTGTCTACGTTTGAAGTTATCGATTGCAGTCACCCATTTGTATTAAGTACGCAACTAAATCGAGAGACAAGAGCTGTTTCTTTCGCATTTAACAATATATACTTGCCTGATAGTACAACGAATGAACCCGAGAGTCATGGACATCTAATCTATTCTATATTCCCAAATGCAGATATAGAAGATAATACGATGATTGAAAATAAAGCTTTTATTTATTTTGATTTTAATCCAGCAATAATTACAAATACTACTCAGAATATTCTGGTTGATGAATTACCTACACTAAATACAATCTCGCATAAAGAAATAGTGTTAGAGGTTTATCCTAATCCTGTAGACTACTCTTTAACATTTAAAAGTGATACATCGATTGAAAAAATAGAATTCTATGACATCCAAGGAAGGTTACTAAAAACTGTAATAAATCCAGACAGTATAGTTACATTACACGTTAATGATTTAAATTCTGGATTATACTTTGTATCTGTCAAAACACAAGAAGGATTAGTTAAAAGAAAATTAGTAGTGAAGTAAATGAGAGATGAATCTCTATGATTTATTGTATAAATATATTCCTATTTTGAAGATTGTAAATCAGCTGGGGGGGGAATAAAGGAGCTTAAAATTAATTATGCTAAAGGCTGTAGGATAAATTTTAAGGAAAAGAACGATTATTCTTTTAATAGACGGAATCAAATTAACTCAATAAAGAGACATCGACAAAGCAAAAGTAATTTGGAAACAATTAAATCAAAAGTAATTATGGAAACTTCAAAGTTTGATATAGCTGATTATTTAGACAGCGACGAAATGTTTGCTGAATATCTAAATGCTGCATTGGAAGAAGGAGATAATGCAGGAATAATTAATGCGATTGGTCACGTAGCGAAGGCAATTGGAATGACAAAAATTGCTGAAGAAACTGGGTTAAGTAGACCAAGTTTGTATAAAGCACTTTCTGATGGAGCTAAGCCACAATTTGCAACGATACTTAAAGTTTTGAAAGCAATAGTTGGTCAGTTACAAGTAAATCCAATTACGACTTAAAAATAACGCACTTAAACATGTAACATGACGATCATGCTTCCTTCTTCAACCCGCCACATAAGAACCAAATTTCCGTTAAAAACAAATCAATGTTTGAGTCAGAGTGGTACAAGGGATGGTAAAGAGATGGTTCAAGGGATGTTACAACGGATGGCTTTCGAAGAAAACACCCGATTCGAAGAAAACACCCGATTCGAAGAAAAACAACCGATGCAAAGCAAACGCGCGTCACTGAAGCCTTGGCGGATACGAGTTTAGATATGTTTAGGAAATTTTATTTCAAAAAGTGCATAAGGCGGCTTGCGAAGGAAGCACCCAGCCACACAAATAACTATA
>Ga0209187_1002910_pt1 | contig 15268 bp, 9 predicted proteins | sample BantaG_FD_187430 | JGI IMG/M metagenome (GOLD analysis project Ga0209187, IMG submission 187430) | Marine algal microbial communities from Bantry Bay, Ireland - BantryBay_4 metaG (SPAdes) (version 2) | ecosystem: Host-associated > Algae > Red algae > Unclassified | place: Bantry Bay, Ireland... | reverse complement strand
ACCTAATAAACAACAAGATACGAATTTTATTTTAAAACAAGTGTGAATTTTTAACAATTTATTCAATTAAGAAAAAGCGGATAAAGCACTGATTATCAATAAGTAAGAAGTTCTCGGTCAGACACTAATTATCAACCCAAAAAAAGCGAATCGCTCCCGAGTATGTTTGTACTTGAAACGACTTAAATAAATGGTAATAACAAAAATCACTAATAAAATATGGACGAAGAAGTATATAGAAACCATTTTTTGGCTTGCGTTTTCGGTGAAATAAGGGTTAAGATAGGGATTTTTCGGATATAAATGATTGAGATTAAGAATATCGTAATTGCAAGGCATTTTGGAAATGCCTTGCAATTATCTCGGATTTTTATGTCACGTTTTGAAATTTATAAACCAAATAAATCGCCGATGCAAGCTACATCAAGGCAGTTTCTCCAGACACTCTTTAATCGAATAAGTATTGACTATGCTTGGCTTATTGACAAAAGTTCCGTTTTTACTGATGATGTAGTATTCGGGAATGGCTTTGACATTGAATTTATTGACAATTTCAGATTTGTAACCACCTTGTGCGTAGAGATTGATTCCATTGATATTGCGACTTGCAACGGCATTGCGCCAATCATCTTCGGTACGGTCAAGAGAGACATGTATAAAGACAACGTCATTTCTATTAATCTGATTAGCAACGTCTTCTATCATACTCAATTTACGCAAACATGGCGAACACCAAGTTGCCCAGAAATCAATATAAATAATTTTTCCGGCATAATCACTCAAAGAAACAGGTGTACCATTAACGTCTGTCATGGTAAAATTGGGCGCAGGACTACCTACGGCGTACATGTTTTTTTCATAAAATTTAGCCGTTACCGGTTCTGAATATTCGTAGTAGATAGTAGTGCTGATAAATTCATTATAAGGGTCAATCATAGTTGCCAAATCACTTTTGTGTAAGCCTCGCGTAATCACATCTGACTGAAACCATGCTTGTGTTTTGCCTGTCAACATTTGTTTGGCGAGTTCGTATTGACCAATGTAAGGATTGGTGGTAGTTTTTGTTCCTTTGTCGTATTTGTAATTCATAAAACCTCTGATGTAACGACGATATTTCTCACTACTGACGAGGTTATCATCATTAATCAGTACATTTTGTGTGAAGTCAAAATAGCTGTCCGGCACACCATTTTTATACCCAAAAGCGTAACCATATAACAGCATATTATATGCCCAATCGTACTCCGCTTCGTAGCGCAAATAGTTAGCAAATATTGGCGAAATTTCAGGATAACTCCTTTGGTATGAATCAATTGTAGATATTTTATTACTTTTCACTTGTTTCATTTCACTTTCAAAAGAGGTATAACCAAGTGAGGTCATTTTCTTGTCTATATCTGGCGTGACTTCGTAGTACAATGAGCCTTTTTTATATTGCTTCATTGCAAATTTGCTCTTCACTTGCGGATATTGCTCCCAGTAAAATTTTAGGATGCGATTGTTCGCTCCACCCGTACCTGAAAAGCTTATGGCTTTGACAAAATCGCCTCCGTCAGTATCTACACGAAGTTGATCACCCGGCTCTATATAGATGTGTGCATAGATGTCGCGCCCGTATTGAAGCAGTGCAATTTGTGGTTCGGTGATATTGACGGCAAAAGTAAATTCGTCAAATTCATTGAGTCGGGCATCGAAGGAATGTTGCGCCGTGCTTTTGTGTCGTTCGTTCAATATTAAGGTGAGATTTTTTGAGATTGCCCCTTTAATCGTTCCGGTAATTTGTGTGTTACCCGTCTGTGCATTCGCTTGCGAGAACAACACTACTAATACGAATACAATGATACTTAATCGCATGGTTGTGTCAGGTTTTCAGACCTTGTTTTATACTTCTTTAGCTTAATAATTGAACTTTTTGACGGTGGCTTTTGCTCTTGTTTTTCACTTTTAAATCAGTCACTTATCTCGATAAACTCCCGCTTTCAAAGCAATCCCGATAGCTATCGGGAAAGTACAAAATCCCTCACGTCAAAAAATCCAATTCTCACCCTAAAGAAGTATAGACAAGTTCTATGGTGATTGATTCCGATTTAAGTAGATGGTCAGATGGTAAGGTTAGGAATGACTTGTTTTGTCAATATTTCATTTGTCATCCTTATCGCATTGTTGCTTAATTCTGTCCAACTACACAAGATACATTTGTTTCAAAGAAAAAACTTTGCCAAATGATAGATTTTCTACACTTTTGCTTTTTGAACGATGCGTTGATGAGTGTGAAAGTGGTGTTTGTAGGCGCAAATATACTTAAAAATATTTTTTCATAGATATTTCTGTATGAATTCGTTAATTCAAAAAAAGTTTTGATTGACTTACTACTTAGGGATGAAAATAAATAACTTGTTGAAAAATAAAAAGTCGGACATTAAATTGGACGGAACACTGAAAACTACCAGGGCGGTGTGAGTATGAATATCCCTTTTGGTTATGCCGAAACGCATGAATTAATTAGTTCGTCCTCCAAATTGAACAATATTAGTTTTTAACCAATGCCTGATATTTGTTATGGACATCGACGAATTTTGTTTTAAAATTGCCGATTTGTTTGAGTAGGTTCTGCTCCTTGATTTCTGCGCCTTGCAGGAGTTGTTTGAATTCGAGATTTTCGGCTCTTTGAATCTCAATCGTCTCCATAGCTACTTTCAGTTCTTGGTGAACATCATAATGTTGGTTTTCCCAATATTTGAGATCGCTTTGCGCTTTTTTATGCTCAATTGTGAGGTGGCGATAGCTTTTTTTGAGGGCTTCATAATCGTTGATTTGCTTGAGGTAATCATTTAAGCGGGCTTGCACTTTGGCTTTTTCTTGTTCGCTTCTCATCCACTTGCCCTTGTAAGTTTCTACCTCTCTTTCGAGGGTCGTTCGTTTGGATTTCCAGTTTTTGCTATCGTGCATGTCAGTGGCATATCTTTCTTTGAGCCTTTCGTGTTCTTTTTCCAGATTTTCATGACGATTTCTAAGACGTTCCAATTCTGTGGTGAGTTCGTCACAGGTATTTTGTTTTTCTGCTATTGTTCCATTTACCGTAGTAAGATTTTCATTCAGGGTATCGTGTTCGGCACTTAGTGTCTTATATTTATGTTTCCACGAATCGCGATCTTGTTCTAAGCGATTGATTTGCTTTTTTTCTTTTTTATATACCTTATTCAGTTCTGTTAATTCGGCTTGTGTGGCTTCGTATTTTTCTTGCCATACAGTATCATTTTTTTTCTTAAAATAACGTCCGATAAAATAACCCGCAATGATACCAATCGTGTGTGTGAACAAAAGGGAAAGCAACTCTGAATATAGCATGATAAATATCTAATTAAGTTAGGTCTTGATTTTCAATTATTTATAAATAAGATAATTTAAAAAGAATTGAAAAGCAAGTATTTGTAAGATAAAAAAGCCATTTTTTGACTCCAAATTTGAAGAGAAGTCACAAGAGTTTCATTTAAATTATTCGCATTGTTTTTCAGTTCATCCACTTGAATCTTCCGAGCCTCACTCTGATTATCTATTTAAAAAGAAAGCCCCTTGAAGCACAGCTTCAAAGGACTTCTAAGAAAGGGTTGTTTGTTTCTACTCTACAATAATCTTTTCATAAAAGTCTTCATCTTCAAGTGTAATTTTTATGATATAAATGCCTTTTGGCAATATTGATACATCAATGTTGTTAAGGGGTTTTGCGATTTGATTAACTTGTCTGCCTGTTGAATCATATATGACGATTTGTTGTATCGCACCGTAGTCAGTGTGTAAGCTTAATCGCTCTTTGACGGGATTCGGATATACGGTGACTCCATTGCGAATGTATCGCAAACTAACGACATTGGAATACTCTGCGTCACCATTAAAATCTACTTGTTTGAGTCGGTAATAAGATGTACCGAAAATTGGGTTTGGGTCTCTATACGAATAGGTCTGTGGTGTGGTCGTATTGCCTTGTCCTTCCTGCCAGCCGATTCTTTCCCACTCTATGCCATCTTTGCTGCGTTGTATTTCAAAACCCGAATTATTCATTTCGGTAGCGGTGCGCCATTGCAGAATGGCAGTTTTATTATCAAGACGAACTTGTAATGGTTTTAATAATTCTATCGGAAGTGCATTGCAACTTTCTTCAACTTCTATTGCAGAATTACAGTTGGGCGCATTATTTTGTATGTCAGATGAGCCTCCATTTTCCAGATAATCGCAAATACTTTGGACATTGCAGATACTGAGATTTGAATTTTCTTTGATGCTCAAATCTGTCATTGTGGTATAATCAATATTATCCAACCCCGACAAACTATTCAAACTATTGTTGTCTTCGATGCGTAAATTTTGTCCGGTTTGAAGTGACTCTAACCCGTCAAGACTTGAAAGATTATCGTGTCCGAACAATGAAAACTGTCCCACTGTAGTCAGATTTTGCAAGCCGTTAAAATTGGTAAGGGCATCGTTGTTTTCAATTGACAACATCCCTACATAATTGAGATTATTGAGTGAATTGAACGAAGTGAGTGACTCGTTTTGTGATATTACCAAAAGACCATTGACCCGATTTAAATTATCTAAACCAGCTAATGTTTGTAATGCCGGATTAGAATAGGTGTGTAAGTACCGACCTATTATAAAATCTTCGCCTACGAATGTCAAGCCATTGAGTCCTTGAAGTGATTGTAAGGAATTATTACCGCCTATGTCAACTTTTTCAGATACATGAGTAAGATTATTAAGACCTGATAAATCAATAAGTGCATCATTCCCCTTAACCTCAAGCCCAAAAAAGAGATTCGTTATACCTTCTAAACCGTTTAAATGTGTCAAACTTTGATTGTCATTAATATACAATCCGAGTATGGATTTGAGATTATGTAGTGATGAAATATCTACGAGTGCGTCATTATCAAACAGATAAAGCTCATAAGCATTTGTCAACTTGTCCAATCCTGCAAGGGTGGTTAGAGCATCATTACCTGAAATAAAGAAGTTATCATCAACGTAGGAGAGGTTATGAAGCGACGAAATATCCGTCAAGGTATTGTTGTACCAAATGCTAAGGTCATTACCAATATATTTGAGACTATCCAAGCCGATAAGTTCTGTCAATGCATTACAGTTTGTTATTTTTAAACGTTTTTCTATTCGTTCAATACCTATGAGACCATGCACATTAGTAATATCATTAAGCCCTTGTACTGTGATACTATGCTGAACAATTTTACATCCGGGATATAAAACAGCGTATTCGTCCACCTCTTCTTGTGTCTTCAATGTAATATTACCTGTCGGGCAAATTGTACAATTATCTAATACGTCGTTAGCACTGTTACACATTACGCCGTTATTATAAATTAGAGTTGTGCCTCCATAGGAAATATATCTACAAATACTGATAATACTACATTCTGACAATGCAGTGTTATCAGAAATTTGCACGTGACTCATAGATGAATAAACTATATTTTCTAAACCTGAAATATCTGTCAAAGACTCATTGTTTATTATAAATAAGGTATCGCTAATAGAATAGAGTGAAGCCAAACCATCTAAATTGGTAATTTCGTTTGGGGTGATGCCATGAATGACCAAATTACCGTTGATACCGATACATTCCAGATAATTTATTGCAAAATTATCTACCTCTTGCTGAGTTGTTAAAATTAAATCCCCTTGAGGACATGTTTCATTACAGATTTGCTCTACTTGTGAGAGATTATCGCAATAAGTGTCATTGTTGTTGATAACCGTTACACCATTAGCGTTAATATGCTCACATACAGCTTGTACGGCACATTGAGAAAGTTTTGAATTATCAGAAATATCTAACTGTCCTCCTATTGATATCGCATGATTCAAGCCGTCAATATTGTTCAACTCATAGTTATTATTGAGTATAACATCTCCGCCGACCGACTCAAGCATACTCAAAAAGTCTAAATTTGTCAGTTCTTTCGCCCGTTGAATGTCTAAACTTCCTCCGATATATTTTAACTGCTCTAAGCCATTGACAGATGTGGGCCATAATCTATTAAATGATAAATTCCCTCTGATTGCATTCAAGGCGGTCATGCCACTTAGGTTAATAGCAAAGTGAGTGTCATTAAAAATCACATCACCACCTATATATTTGAGTTGGTTCAGTCCTGTTATTTGTACAGAAATTTGATTATACACACATGATTGAAAATGAATATCTCCGGCGATGGTATCTACTGCGTTTAGTCCGCTAATTTGCGGGTAATCTACCGTAATACTCCCACCAATATATTTGAGGCTCGGGAAATCAGTCAATGGAAATGGATTCCCCCATTGATAACAAGAGCCGAGTCCACCTTCTACTCGTTCCAAGACAGGAAAAATACCCGGAGCTATATAGCCACTCTCCGAACCACCGACACCAATACCTCCTCCTACGTATTTCAAAACCGGAAAGTCAGCATGTAACTCTGCGTCCAAGCCATCAGGTGAATGTCCTGAAACACCTATTCCTCCCATGATAGTATCCAAAGCAGTAAATGCCCCGATAATCTCTGTGTCCCATACATTGAGGTCACCATTAATACGTTGTAGATTGGCAAAATCGGTGCTTACATCAGTTTGATATCCATTATCAAAAGTTAGGCTTCCATTAATAGTGGTACAATTGGGATAGTTTGTTAAAAATGCCAACTAAGAGTTGAATTTTTACTAAATTTTTGATTATCAGTAATTTTTAAATTTATTTAAATAGAATGTTTTTTTTTACAAATTAATTAAAAAATACTTTTTGATTGACAATCAATAATATACATATATTTTTAAAATGTTAAAAATTGATTATAAAATTTTACATATAATTGATAATCAATTAGTTTTAACTCTTAGTTGGCATTAAAAATTGAAATATATCCGCACCGGTATCAAAATATACATCTCCGGGAGGGCAATCTTGTGCGGTCAAGAAATTTCCAAATAAAAAGAAAGCAATAGTAAGTGTAAGTTGTTTCATATCAAAAACTTTAGTTTGTTATTAAGAATAATTACTAAACGAATTAATAGGAATAGACGAAGTCATAGAAAAAAGCACCTACCGGACTTTTCTGGCAGGTTCACACTAATTAAAAAACCATCTATCTATTTTTTTACTTAATACAAAGATGTGGAAATTGATAGAATAAAAAAAGGAACGGTTTGGTCACTTTTTACAAATTAGACATTTTTTAATAAAAAAGTCGTTCATTATGAGACGTTTATCGTTTTCATGAGCAGCTTAAGTATTATCAAAATTGATTAATAAAGCTACAAACGAATGATATTTGATTGAAAAAAATGTTAAAACCATGAAATTTCATGGCATCGAATTTGTGAATAAATGAACTTTGAACTAACTTTGCATTTCAAAGTTCTTTGAATTATATTTATTTCATCTCTGCTAATACTCATATTAAAACGGTGATTCTCTATTAAAACTACACTATTTCAATACTTATCCTTACCTTTGCAGCCTTAAAATCAAACCATAAGCCCTGTTTCTTTCTCTGTTTTTTGCGTCTAATTTCCCGTAGGGTAAAATTGGCTATAAAAACAGCCTAAAAATTTTGAGATAAAAATCAGATAATATGAATATCGCCGTAGTAGGTACCGGTTATGTTGGTCTTGTCACAGGGACTTGCTTTGCAGAAACAGGTAACAATGTCACTTGCGTTGACATTAACCAAAAAAAGGTCAAAAAAATGCAGTCGGGAATCGTTCCAATCTTTGAACCCGGACTCAACCTTCTTTTTGACAGAAACACAAGTCAGGGTAGGCTCAAATTCACCACCGACCTTGCCGAAGCCATAAAAGATGCAGCCATTATCTTTCTTGCATTACCTACACCTCCTGGCGAAGATGGTTCTGCCGACCTTTCCTACATACTCGGTGTTGCACGCCAATTGAGTGTATTAATCAAAGATTATAAAGTCATCGTGGATAAAAGCACAGTGCCAGTAGGTACAGCCGAAAAAGTACATGCCGAACTCGCTGCCGGAATTGACGAATCCCTATTTGATGTCGTTTCGAATCCCGAATTTTTGCGCGAAGGTGTAGCCGTTGATGATTTTATGAAGCCTGACAGAGTCGTTATTGGTACGAGTTCTGAAAAAGCAAAAAAAACAATGGAACGCTTGTATGCTCCATTCGTCAGACAAGGCAATCCTGTTATTTTTATGGATGAGCGTTCTGCCGAACTGACCAAATACGCTGCCAATTCTTACCTCGCAGCTCGTATTTCTTTCATGAATGAAATCGCTAACCTTTGTGAAAAAGTTGGTGCAGATGTAAGCATGGTACGTAAGGGCATGGGCAGCGACAACCGTATCGGTAAACGATTCCTGTTTCCGGGAGTTGGTTATGGAGGCAGTTGCTTCCCCAAAGATGTACAGGCACTTGCCAAAACCGCAGAAGCCAATGACTATGATTTTAAAATACTAAAATCCGTTATGCGTGTCAATCGCATACAAAAAAGTGTCTTGGTCAAAAAAATAAAAAACTATTTTGGTGATGACCTTACTGGCAAAACCATCGGAATTTGGGGATTAGCATTCAAGCCCAATACAGATGATATACGAGAAGCCCCCGCCTTGTATATTATTGATGAATTACTCGAAGCAGGTGCCAAAATCAAGGCTTATGACCCCGAAGCGATGGAAAATGTAGCAGAGCTGTATAGTGATAAAATTGATTTAGTCGAAACACAATATGAGGCGATCAAAAATGTAGATGCACTTGCCATCATCACCGAATGGAGTGTATTCAGAACACCTGATTTTGACAAAATGAAAACGCTTCTCACAGGCAATAAAGTCGTTTTTGATGGACGCAATCTATATGGAGCGGAACAAATGCGTCAACATGGATTTTACTATGAAAGTATCGGCAGAGACATTGTGAATATAGAAAAAGAAGTAAACGTATGAAAAAAGTTCTCATAACCGGTGCGGCGGGTTTTCTTGGTTCTCATTTATCCGATAGATTCATCAAAGAGGGCTTTCATGTCATTGGAATGGATAATTTGATAACAGGTAGTTTGAAAAATATCGAACACTTGTTTTCACACGAATATTTTGAATTTTATCACCACGATGTCTCCAAATTTGTTCATGTACCAGGCGAATTGCATTACATCCTGCATTTTGCTTCACCTGCAAGTCCGATTGACTATCTCCAAATGCCTATTCAGACGATGAAGGTCGGTTCTTTGGGTACACATAATTTACTCGGTTTGGCAAAGGCTAAAAATGCGCGAATCTTGGTTGCTTCTACTTCCGAAGTCTATGGCGATCCCGAAGTGCATCCACAGACGGAAGAATACTGGGGCAATGTGAATCCAATCGGTCCGCGTGGCGTATATGATGAAGCCAAACGTTTTCAAGAAGCCATCACAATGGCTTATCACAACTTTCATGGCTTAGAGACACGTATAGTTAGAATTTTTAATACTTACGGTCCGCGTATGCGTACCAATGATGGACGCGCATTACCTGCGTTTTTATCACAAGCCATTAGAGGTGAGGACCTGACGGTATTTGGTGATGGTTCTCAGACTCGCTCATTTTGTTATGTTGATGATTTGGTAGAAGGTATATACCGCCTGTTAATGAGCGACTATCATCTCCCGGTAAATATTGGTAATCCTGACGAAATTACAATAAAAGAGTTTGCAGAAGAAATCATCAATCTCGTAGAAGATAAAGAATTAAATATTATTTATAAAGACCTTCCAAAAGACGACCCTAAAAGACGACGACCTGATACCACAAAAGCAAAACAAATACTCGGTTGGGAAGCCAAAGTAGATAGAAAAGAGGGGCTTCGCAGAACTTTTGAATATTTTAAAAGTGTATTGAAATAAGGTCAAGTTCATTACTTGATACTCGATACTCGTTACTTGATACTCGTTACTCAAAACATGAAAATACTTATCACCGGAGGAGCTGGATTTATAGGTTCACACGTCGTTAGATTATTTGTTAATAAATATCCTGATTATCAAATAATTAATTTGGATAAACTGACTTATGCAGGTAATCTGAATAATTTGAGGGATATTGAGAATAAGTCGAACTATACCTTCATCAAAGGAGATATAGTCGATACGGATTTTGTACATGAGCTTTTTGCCACACACAAATTTGATAGCGTGATTCATCTCGCTGCCGAGACACACGTTGACAGGTCTATCACTGCACCACTCAATTTCCTAAAGACCAATGTTTTGGGTACATTCAATCTACTCCACGCTGCAAAGGCGCGTTGGGCAGATGATATGGATGGAAAGTTGTTTTACCATATTTCTACCGATGAAGTATATGGTGCTTTGCGACTTGGTGAAGATACTTATTTTAGAGAAGATACGCCTTACGACCCGCGTTCGCCTTATTCGGCAGCGAAGGCAAGTTCTGACCATTTCGTTAGAGCTTATCAGCATACTTACGGTTTGCCGATAGTTATTTCCAACTGTTCTAATAATTATGGTTCGTACCAATTTCCCGAAAAATTAATCCCACTATTTATTAATAATATTAAAAATAATAAAGCCTTACCTGTATATGGCGATGGGCTTTATACACGCGATTGGCTTTGGGTACAAGACCATGCCACTGCGATAGATACTGTTTTTCATAAAGGAAAACATGGTGAGACTTATAATATAGGCGGACATAATGAGTGGACGAATATTGACCTCATTCACGTATTATGTGATATAATGGACGAAAAACTCGGTAGAAATGTCGGCTCAGCACGCAAGCTGATGACTACCGTAACAGACCGCCCCGGACATGACCGTCGCTACGCCATTGATGCCTCCAAAATAGAACGGGAATTGGGATGGAAACCTTCTATTGATTTCCAAACAGGTTTGAGAAAAACCATCGAATGGTATCTCAATAATCAGGATTGGTTGGACAATGTAACATCAGGCGATTATAAAGAATATTACGACAAACAATATGCCTTGTAGTTTTTGATTGAAAATTACAAGACTATAAAGATAAGTAGGTAGGCAAAATTTTATCTGCGTTTGATTTTTATAAAATTAAATCCATTTCACGCTTTAGACTTCTACCTTACTACAAAATACACGAGCTTTAAAACAAAACAAAAAGCGATACTTATGAAAATAAGAAGGATACTTCTTTCAAGCCTAATGTTCATATTGGCATACACAACCGGATTCGCACAAGTTCCGAATCAAGACCAAATCATGGAGCAGCTGGAAGATATGGGCATCGAACAACAAACCATTCAGGATAAGATAAGTACTGGAGAAATATCCAGTGGCGAACTCATTGATGCCATCGAAGATAGAAAAATGAATCTGGAAGGTTCGACAGAATTCATCGATCCTGCTGCCGAACAAGCAAAGGAGAGGTCACAAGAAAAAATAGAGGAGCAAGCAGAGGAGCAAAAGGATATTCTCGAACAAGCAGAAGAATTGGTAGAGGAAAAGAAAGCAGAAGAAGATGTAGGTAAAGTAGATGATGATGAGGAGGAACTCATCATCGTACAGGAAGAAGAAGAGGATACTTACGGTAAAAAAATATTCAGAAATAAGACCTTAAACTTGCTCAATCAATTGGAAGATTTTAAGGCACCAGATACTTATGTACTTGGTGATGGTGATGAGTTTTCCATTTCTATATGGGGAGATACGGAATATAGTGGTGAATTTGAAATTAATGAAGACGGCTATATCAAACCCCCACGTATGACTCGTATTTACTTGCGAGGACTTTCCTACAAAAGTGCCGAAGAACTTATCAGAAGTAATTTTGAAAAAAGATTCAACCTAAAAAATTCTCAAATAGAAATTACGCTGAATTACTCTCGTATGATTACCGTCGGTATTTATGGAGAAGTATATCAACCCGGTAGCTACAAAATCTCTGCTCTTAATTCTGCCTTCAATGCGCTGACAGCAGCCGGTGGACCTAATGAAAACGGTACAGTACGTAATATCACTATTCGCAGATCCGGTGAGCCGGATAAAGTGCTTGATGTATATAAATATCTTGAAAATCCGTCTATTGCTGACGAATTTTACCTCAAAGATAATGACATCATACACGTACCAAATTCTGAAAAATTGGTCAGAATCAGTGGTGCTGTCAAACGCCCTCTGCGATACGAAGTAGTACCGGGAGAAGGTATGCTTGATGTGATTGATTATGCAGGTGGCTTTGGTGCAAGGGCTTACAAAAGCAATATCCAAATAGAACGTTATGGAGACGATGAAAAAGTATTAGTAGATGTAGATTTTAAAAACTTACTTTCTACCGGAAAAGATAAAGACCTAATGACAGGCGACCACATCAAGGTCTATGACATTAAAAAAGAATATGAAAATTTCGTAAAAATTGATGGAGAAGTAGAAATTCCCGGCGATTACGAACTCACCAGTGGCATGAAAGTTAGCGATGTCATTCGCAAAGCAGGTATTAAAGATAACTCTCGTACAGACAGAGTTTATGTCGTGAGACGTGAGGAAGATTTATCTAAAAAATACATCCGTGTCAATTTGGATGATGTACTCAGCAACCCAACTTCACAGGACAATATAAAACTCCAACCCTTTGATGTCATTAGTATCGCCTCCAAATCAGATTTTGAGGATGCTTACACTTATAATGTAGAAGGTCATGTTCGTAGTCCGGGAGAATTTACCTATGATGAAGACCTAAAAGTAAGAGATGCCATATTCTTTTCAAAAGGAAGAATGAAAGATGCTGCCCGATTTGGTTATATTCAACGTGTTGATGGCAATGATAAAAGAAAATGGCTGAGAGTAGATTTAGAAGAAGCCATTAACAATCCGGCTTCGTCTGATAACCAGACACTCATGCCCAATGATGTTCTTGTTATCTTTCCGAAAGACAGATTTGAAGACAAAGAACTCAGTACCAGTATTATGGGAGCTGTCCGCATACCCGGAGATTTCAAATATAGTCCCAATATGACACTCTCTGATGTGGTTTACCTCGCAGGTGGTTTGCGAGAAGAAGCTGCTGAGGGGCGCATAGAAGTCTCTCGTCTCAATATTGACCAAAATAAAAAAACGGAAGTCGTCATCGCAACAGTTGGTGTTGATAGAAATCTTGTACTCGAAGGCAAAGAAGCAGAATTTAAAATAGCTCCCTATGACCAGATATTCGTGCGCGAAGCACCCGAATTTGAAGTACAACAAAATATAAGTCTCACGGGTGAAGTGGTCTATCCGGGTTCTTACACATTGACTGACAAAAGAGAAACATTACTCAGTATTATCCAGCGTGCTGGTGGACTCACAGACGCAGCCTTCCCGAAGGGAGCTACTCTAATTCGTACAGAAGATAGTCTCGGACAAGTCATTCTGAATTTGGATAGGGTCATCAAAAATCCCAGTTCTCGATATAATTATGTCCTCAAAAAAGGAGATGTTATCAAGATACCTAAAGTCAAGGACTTGGTTTCTATATCAGGTGCAATACGCTACCCTAATATAGGAGAGGTAGGAAAAATTAGTGCGCCTTACCACAAAGGACGCAGAGCTAAGTTTTACGTCAATAAGTATGGAGCAGGTGTAGATAGAAAAATCAAAAGAGGTCGAAAACACATGATTACCGTCATCAACCCCAATGGCTACGTGCAAAAAACCAAAAATTACGGCTTATTCAAAATCTACCCAAAAGTAGATGAAGGCGCAATAGTAAGAGTCGATTCTAAGATGAAGAAAGATAAAGAAATGAGAGACGGCGATCAACAAGACAGAAGAGAGTGGTCAGATTTATTCACCACTGTAGTCTCTCAAGCTACTGCTGTACTAACACTCATTATATTAGCAGACAGGACATTTGATAATCCATAGTAAATTATAAAAAAATGTGATACCTGACGTGATATCCACAGTCTAAAACATAATGTTCATGTATTAAATGAATTCTCAAATTATGAGAGAACAATATATTGATGAAGATGTAATAACGATAGGTCAAGTCATTCGATTTATCAAAAGTTATTTGCTCTATTTCTTAAGTAAATGGTGGTTAATACTACTGGTAGCCTTAGCCTTGGGTGCATATAGGCTTTACGTAGTCTATTCCGCTCCACCTGAATTTAGGTCAAGACTTACCTTTACACTGTACGAAGAATCAGCAGGCGGCGGTGGCGGCGGTGCAGTATCCAGTTTGATAGGACAATTCGGACTGACTGGTTTGGACAATGTAGATTTTGACAGGATCGTTGAATTCATTAGTACCCGAAAAATCATGGGATCCGCCCTTCTCCAAAAAGGTACTATCAATGGTATAGAAGACTATTATGCCAATCATTACATCAGAGAATTTAAGCTATTTGAAACTTGGGAAGAAAAAGAAGCTGTAAATTTTATGGACTTCTGGTTTACACACAGTGATGTTTCCAACTTCACCCCCCGCGAAAATGTAGTCTTAAATGCTATATGGAGTAAAATCAGTAATGGACATTTGAAAACAGAAATTGAGGGTTCGGGTATCATAGAGATGAGTATGGCTTGCAGTTCACAGCCATTTGCTGTCGAATTTATCAAAGTCCTTTATACAGAATTAGCTTATTTTTATAAAGAAAAATTAAACGAAAAAAATCTCACAAACTTTCGACAAATGGAGTATCGCAAAGACTCCATTGGTGCCGAGCTCAAAATTGCTGAAGTACGCTATGCTAAGTTTCAAGATGCTAACAAAAACCTCATTTCGGCGCGAGCTTTAATAGAAGACATCCGTCTTAGAAGAGGCGTGGAAGTCCTCAATGCCATATACCTCGAATTGGTTAGGAGCGTAGAAGTTTTAAATTTTACTTTACAAAGAGAAACTCCTTACCTTGTATCCATAGATGAGCCAGTATATCCCCTAAACTATAAGTCTCCGAATTTGATATTTGAAAGCATCAAATATGCAATTGGGGGGATAGCTTTGATTCTATTTATCTTAGCAGGTATAAAGTTTGTCACAGATGCCATAGAAGCCGATAAAAATAGAGATGAGGAAATAAAAAGACGAAAACATCAGCGAGAATATGAGCAACTTCCTGAATCGGTAGTATAATGAAATCGTGTCTGCTCTTAGGGATGAAAAAAATTACTTGAAATTATTCGCACTACACCCTTTTACATTTTACATTTATTATTTTAAATTTTACATTTAAATATCCTTATTTCCCCCCACCAATTCCCACACTTTTGCTTGTATTTCTTTGTTTTCTAAGAAAGGTG
>Ga0209187_1002907_pt1 | contig 15281 bp, 13 predicted proteins | sample BantaG_FD_187430 | JGI IMG/M metagenome (GOLD analysis project Ga0209187, IMG submission 187430) | Marine algal microbial communities from Bantry Bay, Ireland - BantryBay_4 metaG (SPAdes) (version 2) | ecosystem: Host-associated > Algae > Red algae > Unclassified | place: Bantry Bay, Ireland... | reverse complement strand
TGAGCTTTGATTCATTATCTCTAAGATCAGCAGCTCTCTCATATTGTTGATTCTTAACTGCTTGAGTTTTTAACTCTTTTATCTCTTCTATCTTAGTCTCTAATTCTTCTATGTACTTAGGGACATGAATATTTTTAAGATGAGTCCTCGCACCGACTTCGTCGAGTACATCTATAGCTTTGTCTGGTAAGAACCTGTCCGTGATGTATCTATCACTTAAGTGCACACATGCTTTGATGGCATCTTCTGTGTAGTCTACATTGTGAAATTCTTCGTATTTGGATTTAATATTTTCTAGAATATGCACTGCTTCTTCTGCAGAAGGTGGATCTACGATCACTTTCTGGAATCTTCTGTCCAGTGCTCCATCCTTCTCTATGTGCTGTCTATATTCATCTAAAGTAGAGGCTCCAATACATTGTAATTCGCCTCTGGCCAGTGCTGGCTTGAAGATATTAGATGCGTCTAGTGAACCAGTGGCTCCACCTGCGCCTACTATGGTGTGTATCTCATCTATGAAGAGTATAACATCTCTGGTCTTTTCCAGCTCATTCATGATAGCCTTCATTCTTTCCTCGAACTGGCCTCTGTATTTAGTACCTGCGACAAGAGCAGCAAGGTCCAGCATCACTATCCTCTTATTGAATAGATTTCGAGATACTTTCTTCTGAATTATTCTTAGTGCCAGGCCTTCTACTATCGCAGTCTTACCTACACCTGGTTCTCCGATTAAGATTGGGTTATTCTTCTTTCTTCTACTGAGTATTTGAGAGACCCTTTCTATCTCGGTCTCACGACCTATGATGGGGTCTAGTTTATTTTCTTCACCAAGTCTGGTAAGATCTCTACCAAAATTATCTAAAACTGGAGTCTTAGATTTTCCACTGGGTCTTCTGCTGTAACTTTCTTTCGAATCATCTTCTTCCATAGGGATATCTCCTTCTGGTGAAGAAGAACCATAAATCTCGTAGTTAGATTCTTGTTCTTGCTTCACGTATTCTAATTCTGCTTTATATCCATCATAATCTACATCAAACTGAGATAGTATTTCAGATGCGGTATTTTCATTATGCTTTAGGATAGATAATAGCAAGTGCTCTGGGCTTATCTCATCTTTCTTGAAAAGCTTCGCTTCAAGGAAGGTGACCTTAAGTACCTTTTCAGCTTGCTTGTTAAGCGGAATATTTCCGACATTAAGATTGGTATTTTCAGCTTTTACCTGTTCAATGATTTCTTCAATCTTATATTTTAGTTCTGTCAGATCTACATCCAGTGAATCTAATACTTTAACAGCGAGACTTTCTCTTTCCTGAATCATGCCTAATAAAAGATGTTCTGTACCTATATAGTCGTGACCTAAGCGTAATGCTTCCGTTCTACTCAATGAGATGATTTTCTTAACCTTTGGTGAAAACTTCCTATTCATTCAATGTTGTTTTAATCTTTACAATTACTTGTAAAGACGTTAAAAAGTATGCCAATCCCTAAGAATGTTAACTGCTTAGACCCCGTATGAACATAAAAGTTCGAAACAAAGATTTAAGTTTAGGCAAATTAACAATAATTTCACTCACACATACATTTTGTATACGTGGAAATAATATCAATTGTATTTAAATCTAAATTCTCGAGGAAATCAAGACGAGATATCTTATAAACAAATAAACATAGAGTGTAAGCAACTGAATAGCAATCATTTATATCTTAAATATAAAATTTCTACAAATGTTTGATTATTTCAATAAATTTGCAACTTCTAATATAAACTTATTACAATGAAATTTTCTGTTGATAAAAATGATGAGTATTCAGTACTTCAGTTAGAAGAAGATAATCTGAATTCTTTAATCGCTCCTAATTTGAAAAGTGAATTTGTCTTTCTAAGAAACGAAGGAGTTAAGAATTTGATATTTGACTTATCGGCAGTAAAGTATGTTGATTCTTCAGGTCTTAGTGCCATTCTGACAGCTAACCGTCTGTGGAAAGACTTCGGTTCGTTCATTATCTCTGGTGTAGATCACCCGTCAGTTGTCAAACTAATAGAAATATCTAGGTTAGAATCTATCCTTACCATTATACCGACTGTGGCAGAAGCTATCGAATATGTGACCATGGGACAGATAGAGCAAGAGCTTCAGTCAGATTCAGAGGAATCATAATTAGTTGAGACTTCATATTCTTGGAGCTAATTCTGCTATTCCTACTTCAGATAGGTTTTCTTCATGTCAATGTCTGGACATTGATGGAAATATATCTATGATAGACTGCGGAGAGGGAGCGCAGATTAACCTAACTAAATACAAGATCAAACGATCTAAGATCAACCAAATCTTTATTTCTCATCTACATGGAGACCATATATATGGTTTGCCTGGTTTACTGAGTTCTCTCAGTTTATCTGAACGGACACATCCTTTGCAGGTATATGGACCTGCAGGGATTGAAGGGTTCCTGAAGTCTGTGATGAAGTATAGCTATCTGGTACCTAGATTCGCCATTGAAATAATCCAGTTACCTGAAGGACATAATGAGACAGTATACGAAAACCAGAAATTTGCAGTCGATTGTTTTCCTCTGATACACCGAGTCCCGACTTTTGGATATAAGTTCAGAACAAAACAGCTACGCCCTAAATTAGATAAAGACGTCATCTCTAAGTATCACCTAAGTGTTGATCAGATTAAATCCGCTTTAGAAGGATTTGATCTCATATCGGAGGATGGCACAGTAATTAAGAATAGTAAAATAACCATTCCCAAAGGAAAAGGTAAGAGCTATGCATACTGCTCAGATACTATATATCATGAAGGTCTATGTACCCATGTGAATGAAGTAGATGTGCTATATCACGAAGCGACTTATATGCATGATATGAAGGTGCAAGCCGCTGAGCGATTTCATTCTACTACGATTCAGGCTAGCACCATTGCTAAGGATGCTAAGGTGAAGCAACTTATCATTGGTCATTTCTCATCCCGTTATAAAAATTTAGAACCTTTGTTACTGGAATCGAGATCAGTTTTTACAAACACAGAGTTAGCAGAACAAGGCAGATTATTTGAATTCTAAAGATTCTGATAACAGGTCAAATATTTTTTTTGAAATAGCTGAAAAAAGGCATTAGAAATTTATAAAAACATATATCTTCGCAGCTCGTAAGGAAAAGGACCGGTTAGCTCAGCTGGTAGAGCAACGCCCTTTTAAGGCGTGGGCCCTGGGTTCGAGCCCCAGACCGGTCACTTTTAACATGGAGAAGTTCATTCATTTGGGCTTCTCTTTTTTTATGCTAAAGTAGCCTTGAGGTCTTTCCTGGTAGCTATATATCGAGAAGATTTTATGTACCATATAAGTTTGCTTCTATTTTTTTGGATGCTTCTTCCGATGTCATGAATTCGATAGTCATTAGGACTTCTTTTCCTTTAGACTGTCAATAGATTTTGTGAACCTCATTTTTATACGTTTCTCTGTTAATATAGAGTATTATACCTGTTATCATTTCTTAACTTTGAGTCAATACCATTTGACAGCTTAATCTTTTTTATTAGGGTTGCTATTTAGAAGCTATTGGTCATTATTAATAATTGATAAATGTTTGGGATGAAGAAAATATTAGTATTAGGATTAGGAAAGGTAGGGACGCTGGTTGCTACTTTGCTCAGTGAAGATTATGAAGTGACAGGTGTGGATAAGGAAGAGCCACATTACCTACATGAGCTGCCATTCCCAGTCATTCAGGTAGATGTCTCTGATGAAGATGAAATGACTAAAGTCATGAAGGATTTTGATGCTGTAGTTTCCGCACTTCCATACTTTTTGAATAAAGCGATCGCTCGAATCGCTCATGATTTGGCTCTACATTATTTTGATCTGACAGAGGATGTAGAGACGACGCAGTATATCAGAGAGCTAAGTAAGACATCTAAGAGTGTGATGGCGCCTCAGTGCGGATTGGCACCAGGCCTGATTGGAATTATAGGCGCTGATCTGACTAAGACTTTTACTAAGCTCAGAGATATCGAGCTGAGGGTAGGAGCGCTGCCTAGATATCCTAATGGTCTGCTGGCTTATAGCTTTACATGGTCACCAGCAGGTGTGATTAATGAATACATAAAGGATGCAGAGGCGATCCATAATGGAGAGAGAAAGATGCTGACTTCTTTAGACGGCTTAGAATATATCAATATAGAAGGGCAGGAATTTGAAGCATTTACGACTTCAGGTGGACTAGGGACGATGTGTGAGACATTCGAAGGTAAGGTAGATACACTGAACTATAAGACGATCAGATATCCTGGTCACATGAAGCTCATGAAGTTTCTTCTGTATGAATTAATTATGAAGGAAGATAAAGATCAATTAGAAACGATCCTAAAAGCGGCAAAGCCTCCTGTCAAGGAGGATGTGGTCTATGTATATGCTGTCGTGGAAGGATGGCAAAAGGAAAGGTTGTTCAGAAACGAATACTTTAAGGCCTTCCATCCCATAGAGATACAAGGAAAAGTATGGCGCGCTATATCTTGGACGACAGCAGCAAGTATTGCAGCAGTGGTAGAAATGGTAGCACATGGAGTACTCCCTAATCAAGGATTTATCAAGCAAGAGGAAATCCCATATGATGATTTTATTGCGACTAAGAACGGTCGATTATTTAAATAATATGTAAAGGTTGAGTATCGCAATTTTATTTGGGCTATTGGCTGCATTTATCGTAGGATTAGCCAAGGCTGGATTAAAGGGCAGTAGCATCCTCGCGGTCGTCCTATTGGCTTTAGCCTTTGGGTCTAAGGCGTCTACTGGACTGATGCTTCTCTTGTTTATCTTTGGCGATGTGCTGGCAGTTGGTTATTACAAACGTCATGTTAAGTGGGAGTATCTTTTTAAGTTTGCTCCTGCCATCATTATCGGTATCTTGATTGCAGTTTACTTTGGTAAGAGTTTAGATGAAGCATCATTTAAGTTTTGGATGGCAGCTATTATTGTCATCAGTGTTATGTTTATGTTTTGGAGAGAACGATACGCCAATAGGTCATTTCCTAATACATGGTGGTTTGCGGGGCCTGTGGGTATTGCAGCTGGATTCTCTACGATGATAGGCAATCTGGCTGGGGGCTTTTCTAATTTGTTCTTTTTGTCTACGGGCTTATCCAAGAATGACATTATTGGTACCTCATCCTGGTTATTCTTATTCATTAATTTATTCAAACTTCCATTTCATATCTGGGTGTGGGGGACAGTCACGTACGCATCATTTTGTCAAGATCTGTACTTGATGCCAGCTGTCATCATTGGTTTTATTGTAGGGGTTAAACTGGTGGCTAAGTTTAATGAAAAATACTACAGAATATTTTTATTGGTCACTACTGCCATAGGGGCAAGCCTGATTCTATTTAATTAATTAACGAAAAATTCTATGAGGCCTAATGTGCTATGCTTAAAAAATAATTAACCATTAGCCTGTAAGTCCTTTCAACAATTCTCTGAATAAATAATCCTTCAAATTAACAAATCACTTAATAGCAAGACGTTCCTTTATTTTCGTACTAATCTTGTACTTTCAAGCATTGAATTAAGATATATGAAAGGCCTTTATTTTTTCTCGTTCCTGATATTGTTATCCTCGTGTAAAGATCCGGATGCTGCATTGAGAGCCGATCTTGATAAAGCTGTTTTTAAGATTGATATGTTGGAAAATCAGCTTGCAGTTAAGAAGTCTGTAGAAGCTGGAGATATCGTGCATCATGTGTATTTAGATGTCAAGGATGATTTAGCCAAAGAAGAGTTTGGCCAATTAATATCAGAGCTTAACAAACTCAGGGGAATCTCAGTATTAGAGACATTTTCTATAGGTAGGTTAAAAGATTTAGAAGATAAGAGATCTCTATCAGCGTACGAGGTCGCTTTAAGTATGTCATTTAAGAATATGGAGGACTATGAGGTATATCAGAATCATCCTGCACACATTAAGCTCAAAGTAGAATTAGATAAATATCTCGCTGCTGCGCCAGTGACTTATGACTATATTCAACAATGATAGCGTTAAAAAAAATATAGGAGTCATGGAGAGTAGAGTAGTAAGTGGATTGTGGGATTATTTGCCAAGCATAGGTGTCATTGCATTCGTCATTTTATTCGTTATCGCTTCTACTTTGTATTCTGGAGGGACTTTATTTAATATTGATTATCAGGGCTATGATTGGTTTCATAATTATTGGTGCGATCTGATGGCAGCGTCTTCGCTTAATGGTGCTGAAAATGGCTCTAGGACGATAGCAATTATCGCTTGGGTAATCCTGTGCATTTGTATTTTGCAGCTGTTGATAAGGACCTTCACGACTATGATTGCTGAAGGTTGGATAAGAAATGTGCTTTATACTAGTTCTTTTTTAGCTATGTTCATTGGGCTATTTGCCTTTACTAAGCATCATGATATCATAGTGGCGGTTTGTTTTCCATTTGGTGCTATAGCAGCCTTTGGGCTGAGTTATGGATTGCTACACAGTGATTTGAGATTTTATAAAGCAGCAATATGGGTATGTATCGTGATGCTGTCAGCGAGCTTCTTTATGTATTTTACTAACATAGGATTATATTGGTTAGGTCTGACTCAGAAGCTGACATTGGCTTTGGTATTTGTTTGGCTCATTGGATTTAATAAAGAACTAATTAAGATGGAATCATATAAGGCATAAATTATACTACAGGCTGTCTCGGACAGTAAAGAGCAGTGCTGCATCTTGATAAAATCGGTCTCTGCATGCTTGATCTTGGCCTCCATCCTCAGTTGGACAAAGTTGACTCCCATCACAGCCGACAATAAATGCTAGCTTATTACAATTGCAGCATTCACATACGGTATATATAGTCCCCTGATAATCCCATACACCGGAAAAAATGCACTCTTCCTCACCATCTTCAATGATCTCTGCGTGACTTAGTCGATCACAAATTTGTAATAAGCCTTCATCCATGTCTTTGCCGCAAGACGATAAAGTAGCAGCGAAAATTAATGTGGTTATTATTTCTTTAATACTCATATTAATATTGATGTTTTGATACTCTATAGATAAGTAGTTTCGAATATAAAACCTGATTGGTTTTCCTAAGTTATTTCATGCGTTGACTTCCTCACAGTTGACTACAGGCGTCGTTAGCATGTTAAGATGATTTCTTTAATGAATATCCATTATTGGGACTTTTTCTTAATAGACGGAAAAATAATTGGAGGGGTTGGTTTTAATATCGGCTTTATCGTTAGTTTCTCATTTCTTTATATTTGTAAAATAATGCAAAAATGGTGCTGATACATAAATAAATGAACGGACTTCATGAATCATATAACTTATTATAATTCGAAAGTTTTTTTCTTGGTCACTTTGAAGATCTGGGCTCTAATAAGCTTATACTACCCATTTTCTATTATGAAGAATTTGGATCTTATCATCAAAAGTATCATTTATGAAACATAGTACTGAATTAGCACATAATATTTTATGATGGACAAAAGACAGTGATAGTAAAATGAGACTATACCAATTATTATCTCGCATGGGCCTCTTAGGGATTTTATCTGGAGCACCCTTACCTATAAGCTTTTCAATCTTATCCCTTCGTTTACGTGATGCAGGGCTGGATTTGACCACAATAGGTGCTCTAAGTTTAGCGACCTTACCATATTCTCTTAAATTTCTCTGGGCTCCATTCTTGGATGTAAAAAGCGCTCCTTTATTTGGATTATTTTTTGGTAGGCGCAAAAGCTGGGTCCTATTTTCGCAGATACTTATAGCCGTAGTGACTACTTTAATCGCTATGGTCGACCCTTCTTCAGGCGGTTATTCGCTATCTGTGTGGAGTATTTTTCTGGTGTTTTTTTGTTTTAGTTCAGCCACGCTAGATATTGCAATTGACGCCTATAGAGTGTCTTCAGGCGGTATCGATATCCAGCCGAGGATATCTGCATGGTTCACTATCGGTCATAGAATTGGGATGCTAGTATCAGGGGCTGGTATACTACACATGGTGAGCTACTCAGGATCCACGATGTATTCCTGGAAAGCTGCTCTAATTTTATTTGCTATTCTATACGGGGGATCGGCTCTCTTGACTGCATTCTTCCTTAAGGAGAGTGACAGCAGTTTGTCAGATCTTAAGGGTATGTCCTTGCTTCTTGAGCCTGTTACTGCTTTTTTTAGACAGTATGGGTGGCTACAAGGTTCTAAAATTATGCTGCTGGTATGTCTGTATAGGATCAGTGACATGCTACAGGGCACGATACTCAATGTATTTTACCAAGATATAGGATATGACAAAGCGACTATAGCTAATGTTGGGCAAATTTACGGTTTGGTCGCTACATTATTAGGTGCATGGCTCGGTGGGAGACTGGGCAGCCGAATGAGGATTGATTCTGCGCTGTTTTGGAGTGCACTTCTATGTGGCATATCAAATTTAATATTTATTCCCTTAGAGGCCTATGCACCGAATTTGTTCTTTTTGGCTCTCTCCGTTGGAGTGGAAAATGTCTGTGCAGGTTTAGCAAGTACTATCTTAATTCTTTTCTTTGCACATATAGTCGATATTAAATTCTCTGGATCTCAAATAGCTGTCTTCACATCTATCATGACAATTATACCTAAATTCTTGGGAGCCACATCCGGCTTAGTCGTTGATAGTTATGGCTACGCTAATTTTTTTATGGCCTCTGCATCTCTGACCCTTCCTGTATTAATATTAGTGCGAATTAGTAGCTCTGCATTACGAAAGAAAATCTAAACAAGTCAAATTAAAAACCAACTTAACCATCTAAAGCTAAGGAACTAATTGAATCTGGTGTTGCTTAAGTCATATGTTAGAAAACACTACTGACTTGTTCTGATACCATTAAAGAAAATGTCTATGACGGCGTCAGCATGCTGATCTATTAATGCCTCATCCTTAGTATCTACACCGTGCATTTTTTCAAACATGTAGGAGTTAGCAAATATATAGCTCACCATGCCAAGGATGATAGAGAGTTGATATTGCTTATCAAATTTTTTAATAACCCCTTGTTTTCTAAGTCTGCCAAAAACGTCCTTAGTCAAATTCACTAGCGGGTACATCATGTTTTCGATGAAGTAGTCAGCCCTTTCCCCTGGCTGATCCATTTCTCTGTAGGCCATCCGACCAAAGCCATTGTCTTTAGCCCAGAAGTGTACCATCTGCCTGATGACTACCCGTAGCAGACTGATGTCATCCAAGTCTTTGTGAAATTTCTGATTGCTATGAAATTCAATAATGAACTGATTTGTCAAATAATCGATAGTCCTCTTCCACAATTCCATCTTGCTCCCAAAGTGATAATTAATGCTGGAGCGAGTGATGCCAGCTTCTAGGGCAATTTCAGTTAGGGTGGTAGCTTCAAAACCCCTATCACCAAAGACTCTGAGGGCTGTCTGATAGAGGTGTTCCATCTTTAGATCTGTTGATCCAATAGGCCTCCCTACCTTTTTCGTTACATCTGTTCCCATCGTTAAAACAATAAATAGTGGTCCAAATGTATTTATATAATAGCTTTGTTCCAAAATATTTTGACATTAGTGTCAATTAATTCATATTTGTAACTTGGGCGCAGCGATAGCGCTGACCAGATCACACTTTTATTGAAATTCATTATTTAAAAAAATTATTAAAAATGGCGGAAGCTTATATCTACGATGCTATCAGAACAGCAAGAGGGAGAGGTAATAAGAAAGGAGCGCTCATCGGGATCACCCCAACGCAGCTAGCGACTCAATGCTTGACTGAGCTGAAAGACAAGCATGACCTTAAAACAGAAATGGTGGAAGATGTCATCCTCGGATGCGTATCGCAAGTGATGGACCAGGGTGCTAACATTGCTAAGACAGCTGCACAACAGTCTGGCTATGGTGATCATCTTTGCGGAGTCACACTGAATCGATTTTGCGGATCAGGATTAGAAGCAATTAATCAGGCTTCAGCTTATGTCAAATCGGGATTTTCTCAGCTACTAATCGCAGGTGGAGTAGAAAGTATGTCAAGAGTGAAAATGGGATCAGACGGCGGAGCGATGATGATGGATCCTGCGGTTGCTATGCCTGGTCACACCATCCCTCAAGGCATTTCCGCAGATTTAATAGCCACCAAATATGGCTACTCCAGAGAAGACGTTGATGAGTTCGCTTATCACTCTCAGATGAAAGCTGTAGCTGCTGAGAAAGATAAGCGGTTCAAGTCAAGAATAGCTGTTACCGATGTTAATGGCATCACAGTTTTAGCTCATGATGAAAATGTCAGAGCTAACACCACAGTAGAGGCGCTTTCTGGCCTACAGCCTTCGTTCGCCATGATGGGAGAGATGGGAGGATTTGATGCAGTAGCGATAGATCGATATCCAGAGTTAGCAGAGATTAATCACGTACATCATGCTGGTAATTCTTCAGCTATCGTGGACGGAGCTGCTATCGCCCTGGTAGGTAATGGTGAGGCTGGTAAAGCTCTAGGTCTGAAGCCTCGTGCTAAAGTCTTGGCCATGGCAGTATATGGAACTGATCCGACGATCATGCTGACTGGCCCAACTCCTGCGAGTGAAAAAGCCCTGAAGCAAGCCGGTATGCAAGCTTCTGATATAGACTTATATGAGATCAATGAGGCATTTGCAGTGGTGCCTATGCTGATGAGAGATAATTTAAATATCCCAATGGATAAAATCAATGTCAACGGGGGAGCTATCGCATTAGGTCATCCGCTCGGAGCGACTGGGTGTATCTTGATGGGTACTTTAATTGATGAATTAGAGAGACAGGACAAAAAAACAGGTTTGGTCACACTTTGCATTGGTGGCGGTATGGGCATCGCTACGATTATAGAAAGAGTATAGTACTCGCTTTAATTTTAAATTTAAAAACAGAAACAATGGCTGTAGATAAAAATATAATCTCATACGAAATGGATGGCGATGTTGCAGTGGTCACCATGGATAATAAATCGGAATCAACTAATTTATTCAGTTTTGACTTCATCAGCTCATTCGTAGAATTAGCGAACGATTTAATTAATAATGATGCTGTGAAAGGTGTCATCATTCAGTCAGCTAAGTCCATGTTTATGGCTGGAGCTGATTTAAAGCAACTGGAAAAACCTATTACAGATAAAGAAGAATTTCTAAATAATTCTTTGCAAATGCACAAATCATTCAGAGAGATAGAAAAATCTGGAAAACCTTTTGTGGCTTGTCTAGATGGGCATACACTTGGTGGGGGACTTGAGTTGGCACTTGTATGTCATCATAGAATAAGTACGAAGAATCCTAAAATAAAAATTGGGTGTCCAGAAGTAAAAGTAGGTTTACTGCCAGGTGGCGGTGGAACGATCAAGCTTCCCTATCTGATGGGACTTCAGAATGGATTAATGGCTCTGCTTCAAGGCAAAGAACATTCTCCTGAGAAAGCTCTAAAGGCTAATATTATTAATGAAGTCGTAGATGGAGCGGATGACTTAATCCCTGCAGCTAAGAAATGGATCGCAGAAAATCCAAATCCAGTGCAGCCATGGGATAATAAGAAATATAAAATTCCTGGTGGTGGTGTGATGTCACCGACGGGAGCTCAGGTCATCATGGGCGGTATTGGAAATCTAAGAAAGCTGACCCATGGGAATTACCCTGCGGCGACTAACATCATGAGTGTCGTCTATAAAGGACTCCAAGTGCCGATCGATAGAGCACTTGAAATAGAAGCCAGATACTTCACTGATACGATCACTTCTAAGGAAGCGAGGAATATGATCCGTACAGGATTCTTAGGTATCGGCGCGGCTAAGAAAGGAGTGGCAAGACCGAAAGATCAGCCTAAATATGAGATTAATAAATTAGGGATACTCGGTGCAGGTATGATGGGCGCAGGTATCGCTTACGTATCCGCCTATGCTGGTATGGAAGTCGTGCTCAAAGATGTAACCATAGAAGGTGCTAATAAGGGAAAAGAATATTCTGAAGCATTAGTGAAGAAGAGACTGGGAAGAGGCAGAATGACTCAGGAAGCAGCTGATGCACTCCTAGCAAGAATACATCCTTCTGCTGATCCTAATGATATGGAAGGTTGTGATATGGTCATTGAGGCTGTTTTTGAGAATCCAGATTTGAAAGCGACAGTGACAAAGCAGACAGAAGCCGTACTGGCAGCAGATAAAATATATGCCTCTAATACATCTACGATTCCAATTACACTATTAGCAAAAGCTTCAGATAGGCCAGAGAATTTTATTGGTATTCACTTTTTCTCTCCAGTAGATAAGATGCCACTGGTAGAAATTATCGTAGGGGAAAAGACGGAAGATAAGGCTATCGCAGCAGCAGTAGATTATGTCATGGCGATCAGAAAAATTCCTATCGTAGTCAATGATTCCAGAGGATTCTATACGTCCAGATGTTTTGGGACATATACTTCAGAAGGATTATTCTTACTCGACGAAGGTGTACCGCCAGTGATGATAGAAAATATCGCAAAAACGAAAGGCATGCCTGTCGGCCCGCTCGCAGTCTCTGATGAAGTATCGCTGACACTTGGCCTTCACGTCATGGAGAGTAATCCTGACTTAGAGAAGGATGCATCTATGATGCGTAACTTTAAGATCACCAAGATGCTAGTCGAAGAGCACGGTCGTAAAGGAAAAAAAGAAGGTGCAGGATTCTATGATTATCCAGAAAGTGGTAAGAAGAAAATCTGGCCAAAGCTAGAAGAAATTTTTAAGAGTGATGTAGAGACGATGGATAAAGAGACAGTCGCTAAGAGATTACTTCATAGACAGTCACTCGAAGCGTTCAGATGTTTAGATGAAGGAGTGCTACACTCAGTCGTAGATGGAGATATTGGGTCAGTGACAGGATGGGGATTCCCTATTTATGCAGGTGGTGCATTGTCTTACATAGACTTCGTGGGCATGAAGCAGTTTATTGCTGATTGTGATGAATACACTGAAAAGTATGGGCCGAGATGGACTGTACCTCAGTCACTAAGAGATTTAGACGCTGCTGGAAAATCCATTCATGATTTCGAAGTAAAGTCAAAAATGGCTTCAGCTGCGGTATAAGTAAGAACTATTTTTCTGACGATAATAGTAGGGCCAGACATTTAATTATGGCTGGCCTATTTTTATAATTTTTATTTTGTAATCTATAATTGGCATGATAAAAGGACAGAAATGAGAATGTTCTCGATACTTGTTTTCTTTATCTTTCATCAACTATAAATCCAAAACCACTTTCCATTTAGTTTATACCGAAGAGAAATTGGTTTGGAACTTTTTAAATCAGCAAATCTATTTCTTCCGGGTATTATACTCGATCTATTTTCCTACCGATAGCTATCGGTATAATATAGCATCGGTATAACTGAACCTTTTAACTTTATAGAGGATCACCTATGTTGTTTAAGTATGCTGTCGCCACTTTTCTACCAGAATAAAGCGCACCTTGTATACTCGGACTTTCTAAATAATCACCACAATAAGAAATATTCTTGCCCATCTTAGCAGGTGCCGACCCAAAAAGTGCTTTTGATGGCAAAGCCTTTTTGATATGGTAGATCTTTATGTGTTCCCACGTATCTATCTCTTGAGCTCCAAATAGTTGAATCAAATCTTTTTTTGAGCTGCCATTAGCACCGTCTAAAATGTTGACTGAATATAGCTGCCATCCATCTGGCGCATAATTAGAATTTACGGCTGTCAGGCAAGCGACGTGATTTACGATGGCATTGGGTTCAGCATTGAGGTACAGCGTTTTGTAAGCATATCTGGTAGATCGGCTTTTATAGTACTCTGTCTTAACTCCGTAAAACTGAACGTCAGTATCTAAATGCTTATCTTCAGGATGACTTACAAATACATGCTCATACCCTTCTTGCAGTAGGGATTCAGCTTCTATCTTGGAGTTTAAGCGAATGGAATTACTGTCTAATTCGGCCACCATTTGTTTAGGTATTTCTGCCATGCCTAATTTGGGTAGACTGGCAAGCGACTTGGAGAAGCACTGAAAAAGAAATTTGAAATAGTCTGCAGGTACGCTCAAGTCTTTTGTCAGAAAGACGCCAGAAAAAAAGGGAATGAAAAAGTTATGGATGTATTGCTGGCTAAATCCATATTGAGATAAGTACTCTAATGCAGTTTGGGTAGTTTTAATTTTTTCATAATCGATCTTGCTTGCAAAAATTAACTTAGCTGTTAATGCTTTGTCTTTTATCGTTGCAAGTGATGAAAAGATCGTAGGTAATGCCTTGGTCGGATCTCTTAGTGGATCAGACATGGAGTGAAATTTTCCGTCCTTATAAATATGTGCACCTGGAGAAAAAGCCTTTAAGTCTAAGCGATCGTAATCGAGGAAATACTTTCCTAATTCATAGGATGGAAGATAGACTTGAAATCCATGATCTAAGAGAAATCCATCAATGTTGTCAGTTTTGACTCTTCCGCCTATGCTCTCAGAAGCTTCGTAGATTGTGGCTGAAATACCATTTCTTTTTAATTCCACTGCACAGGCAAGACCTGAAAGACCGGCTCCTATGATGGCAACTTTATTCGACATAGTTATAAGTATTATTCTAATTTCTATCTATATAATATAATATTCAATCTATTAGTTGTCAGCTTAGAGCATGGCATAAGTGGCTTACCAAATTGGTCTCACTTTCTGTAAAGTGCTTGGGATGACTTCACCTACCTATGAATACCAGCTTTTATTGGCACGCTTTTTTTGAATCAATTCGTTTTGCATATTCTCTATATTAAAGGCCTATATCTATGAATACCAAAGAGAAACTGGTTTGGGCTTTTAAGCCAGCACTATTTTTTTCGGGTTTTATACTTGATCTATATATACCGAAAGTAATCGGTATAAAATAGCGTCGGTATAGATCATTAGAAATATGATCTCATCATAAATTGATGTAATCTAATTAATTTAAAAGATATATCTAAGCTTTAAAATATGTTGATATTGAAGCGATTTAATAGTTAATTTATTTCGGCAAATAAAATATTAAACAAGATTAGTTTTTACAGGTATTAATATCTAATGCGTAATTATCTATAGACAAACAATTTATGCATCGTAATTTAAACATTACGTAATGAGAGATTTATTTTTCAAATTTCATTTTTAAAAAAATAAATATTTACAACTCATTATTGTAGTTTAGATAGCATCAGCGCTCACTTGAGCTAAATAAAATAACTAAACTACTATTCCATGAGGAAAACAACATTACTCATCTGTACACTCCTGTGTC
>Ga0209187_1002906_pt1 | contig 15282 bp, 13 predicted proteins | sample BantaG_FD_187430 | JGI IMG/M metagenome (GOLD analysis project Ga0209187, IMG submission 187430) | Marine algal microbial communities from Bantry Bay, Ireland - BantryBay_4 metaG (SPAdes) (version 2) | ecosystem: Host-associated > Algae > Red algae > Unclassified | place: Bantry Bay, Ireland... | reverse complement strand
TTAGCCCGGCGCATCGGCCAGAGAGCGACCGCCGAGAGTCGGCCCAACCACCAACCCAAACCCTCAAACACGGCGCTCGAAACACCCCAAAGACGAGATCTACATCAGCGCCGACCCACAGACATCGTTTTTCCGCACCCTGCTAGCGGCTTCACCGGCGCGGCGGCGAGCACCGGAGTGAAGGCGCCCTAGCGTTGACGCTATGAACGACTCTCCGAAACAGGATCTTGAGAAGGCGGCCTGGGTCTCGCCCTCGGCGCAGCTGTTTGGTCCGGTCATCCTCGGCGAGGGTGCTTCGGTGTGGCCCAATGTGGTGGCCCGGGCGGAGATGGCCCACATTGAGATTGGGCGCAGGACCAACATCCAGGATTTCGTGATGATGCATGTGGGGTTCAACCTTCCCACCATCGTCGGTGACTTCTGCTCAATCACCCACCACGTCACCTTGCACGGGTGCACCATTGGCGACGCGTGCCTGATCGGTATCGGCGCCACGGTCATGGATGGGGCCGTCATCGGCAGTGGATCCATCGTGGCCGGCGGCGCCTTCATCCCCGAAGGCAAGGAGTACCCACCCAACTCGATCATCCTGGGCGCACCGGCCAAAGTGAAGAACGAGCGGGACAACAGCCGGGCCAACCGGTTCAATGCGCACCTCTACCATCGCAATGCGTTGGCCTATGCACGGGGCGACCATCGGGCGTGGACCGGATCCGAGTTTGAGGCGTGGGCGACCGAACTTCAGCAAAGTATCCAGACCGACGCTGACCTTGACTGATACCTATGCCCTATGAAGGCGCCTGCCCGAAAGCTGACGCATGAATGAAACGCGCGTGCTCCAGCTTGACCGCCAGCCAACGATGGCATGGCTGAACTACGCGGTGAAGGCCGCCATCTTTGCGGCGTTTGCCATTGCCATTTTCTTTCCGCCCGAAGTGGTGGAGGGCAAAGCGATGGGATTCCGCGCTCCGCTGTTTCTGGCGCCTGCGGTTCTGGTTCCGTTGCTGGCGAAGCTTCGAAATTGGGAGCCGTACCCGCACACCGCAGACGCGCTGCTGACCTTGCCGTTTCTGGTGGACACGTTGGGCAACCTGCTGGGTTTCTATGACCGGTGGCCCACGACCGACGATGTGTTGCACCTGCTCAACTGGATCTTCCTGGTGGGGGCGTATCACGCGTTCCGCTTTCGGAATGTGTTTACGCGGCGGGATGCGGTGCTGCTGGGCTACGGGTTCGGTGCCATCGCCATTGTCTGGTGGGAAATCATGGAATGGGCGGTGTCCGAAGATGGCTTCGGCGGCGCGGGCGGGTTGGCTCTCACCTACGAGGACACCATTGGTGACCTGTTCCTGTCCAGCACCGGCGGCCTGGTGGGTTCAGTGCTGGGCCTGATATGGCTGGGCCCCAAAGCGGCCGATGTCATCCGCAGCTCCGACGGCTCATAGAGCGAACGGAGCGCTACGCGGGCTTGCGGCCAAGAGTCACTGGCTTCTCGCCGACCTCAAGTCGCACGGTGCACGCACTCATGTCCAATGGCGGCGAGGCTTCAAGTACGACCTTGTCGGCCAGTCGACGAAGCGCATGCGCCGCGGGACCGTCACCCAGTGATGCTGGGCTGCCGGTGTCACCGCCGACCGCCACCGCGTTCTCGATGGGGATTCGCGCCAACAGGGGAACGTTGAGTTCGGCAGCCAGATTCTCACCGCCACCGGATCCAAAGATGGCGTGGCTCTCGCCATCGGGGGAGACGAAAGCGGTCATGTTCTCCACCACGCCAATCACTCGCAGGTAGTTGTTGCGCCCCATATTGGCGGCCCGCACCGCCACCTTCTGGGCGGCAAGGGCGGGCGTGGTGACGACGATCATTTCCGCACGAGGCAACATCTTGGCCAGCCCCATCTGGACGTCGCCGGTCCCGGGTGGCATATCGATGAGCAGGTAGTCGAGGTGGCCCCACTGGACGTCTTCAAGGAAGTGCTGAACGGCTCGGTTGAGGATGAGGCCACGCCACATGAGCGCAGTCTCTTCTGATTCCACCAGAAAGCCCATCGACACGACTTTGAGAAGGCCGGTGCCCACGACCTTTTCGTTGGGAATGATCTTGGGGCGAGGGGCTGTTTCGGTTGCGTCGTCGTCGTCGGTGTCCTCGTCTGCGTCAACCGTCTGCTCGGGGGTTGATCCGGGCACCGCCTGGAGCTTGCCGTCCACGCCGAGCATGCGCGGGATGGAGTAGCCCCAGATGTCGGCGTCAAGCACGCCAATGGTGAACCCGAGGTTGGCCATCGCCGCGGCCAGGTTGGTGGTGACCGAACTCTTGCCCACGCCACCTTTGCCCGATGCAATCATCAACACTTTCGTGTCGTCGGGGACCGCGGTGTCCGGAGGTGAGTCGGCGACTTTGCGTCGGGCTTTGGCCATGGTTGCGGCCTTTTCGGCCTGGGTGAGAACGGTCCAGTCGACCTTGGCATCAATGATGCCGGGAAGTCCGATCACGTGAGCTTTGATGTCGTCTCGAATCTGGGCGCGAAGCGGGCAGCCCAGTGTCGTCAGCGCCAGCTTGACGTGTGCGGTTCCGCTGGCATCGATGGTGACGCCTTTGGCCATGCCGAGTTCCACAATGTCGGCGCCCAACTCGGGGTCCATAACGCCACGGAGCACATCCATGACCTGATCCGGGGTGGCGGCGGGGGAGCCGGTGTTCTCCTGCGTCATACCGCGATCCTATCTTCGGCCCCGGAGTTGATGGTTTGCGCCGGAGTTGTCCGTGTCACAGGGAGATTTCTCCGTCACAGAGAGATTTCTTCGAGGCGGAATATCGCAATCATGCCGCGGCACACTGCATCCATGAGTACTCCATCCATGAGTGATGACGCGACCAGTGCGCTTGACGCGGTGGTGGACCTGCTGGACCTCGAAACCATCGAGGTCAATATCTTCCGCGGGGTAAGTCCACCGGATCGGGAGACCCGAGTGTTTGGGGGGCAGGTGGCCGGGCAGGCATTGGTTGCTGCGGCCCGAACCATCCCTGAGTTTCAGGTGCACTCGTTGCACGCGTACTTTTTGCGACCCGGTGATCCGTCGATCCCCATCCTCTACGAGGTGGACCGGATTCGTGATGGACGTTCCTTTGGGACCCGTCGGGTTGTTGCCATCCAGCACGGCAAGGCGATCTTCAACCTGCAGGCGTCGTTCCAGAAATCCGAACCCGGACCGGAGCATCAGTTGGCGATGCCCGCGGTCCCGGGGCCCGATGAGTTGCCGTCCCGGGCCGATCTGCTGGCCGAATTTCCCGACCGTTTCATGCCGCGACACAAGGCCCCGCACGCGTTTGAGATGCGGTACGTGGATGGTCAACCGCACGTGAATCGGAGTCACACGCGACCAGAGAACCTGGTGTGGCTGAAGAGCAATGGCGACCCGGGCGACGACCCGCTGGTGCACACCGTGCTGCTCACCTATGCGTCGGACATGACGCTGATGGACACCGCCACGCTGCCGCACGGCATGAAGTTCGATGATCCCACCACCATCATGGCCAGCCTTGATCACGCCATGTGGTTCCACCGTCCCTTCCGGGTGGACGAATGGCTGCTGTACGCGCAGCAGTCACAATCGGCGAGCGGGGCTCGAGGTATCGCCACCGGCCACGTCTACACCCAGTCCGGTGACCTGGTGGCTTCGGTCATGCAAGAGGGCCTGATGCGCCGCATATAAGTTCGCGGTCATGGATATCTCCCAGGTGCGTCAGGATCTACTCGATGAACAGCAGGCGCTCGACGAGGTCTGCGCAACGCTCACCGAGGAGCAGTGGCAGCTGGACACGCCCAGCCAAGGTTGGACGTGTGCGGATCAAATTGGTCACCTGACCTACTTCGATCACACGGCGTCACTGGCCATCACCGACCCCACCGAATTTGCCCGCGCCGCCGCTGAGCTTGTCGGCGCCGCCGACGGGGACGCGCTCACCCTGGCCAAATACCGGGCAATGTCGGGCGCTGAACTTATGGATGCCTGGCGAACCGGCCGCCAGCGGTTGGCTGATGCCGGCGCCACTCTCAGCAACAGCGCACGGGTCGACTGGTATGGGCCTTCCATGGGATCAAAGTCGTTCCTGACCGCGCGGTTGATGGAGGTATGGGCCCACGGGCAGGACATTGTTGACACGGTCGACGCCAACGGCGGACGTGTGCAACGAGCGTCGTCGGACCGGCTCCGCCACATTGCGCGGCTCGGGTTCATCACCCACGGCTGGTCGTTCATCAACCGGGGAATGGACGCTCCCGCTCAACCGGTCCGGGTCGTGTTGACCGCGCCGTCAGGAGCCGAATGGGATCTGGGACCCGAAGGAGCCCGCAGCAGCATTACCGGTCCGGCCGAGGACTTCTGCCTGGTTGTCACCCAGCGGCGGCACGTGGACGCCACCGACCTGGTGCTCGCCGGTGACCCGGCACGAGATTGGATGGTTCACGCTCAGGCGTTTGCCGGAGCGCCATCGTTTGGCCCCCCGGCGCAGTAGCGGGCGTCGGTTGTGGACTCGTTCGCCGACTAACTTCGCGGGCACATGATCGGAACCATTCTTTCCACCAAAGTTGACACGTCGTCGGCGGACTGGCACGCCAACATGGCGGCCATGCAGGCGCTCTGGGACCAGGTGGCTGAACAGATGGTCATGGTCCCCGGTGTCGGCGGCCAGCGCTATGTGGACCGACACCGGCGCCGGGGCAAGATGTTGGTGCGGGAGCGGGTGGAGCTGCTGGTTGACCCCGGTTCCCCGCTGTTGGAGCTCAGCCCGTTGGCCGGCTGGGGCACCCAGGACGCGGTGGGTGTGGGCCTGTTCAACGGTATCGGCGTGGTCGAAGGCGTTGAGTGTCTCATCACCGGCAGCGACATGACCTACAAGGGCGGCTCGTCCAACCCCACCACGTTCCAGAAGTCGTCCCGGATGTACGAGATGGCCGAGCAGAACCGGCTCCCGGTCATCACCCTGAACGAATCCGCCGGCGCGGACCTGCCGCGGCAGGTGGACCTGTTTGTCCACGGAGGAGCGGGATTCAAGAATCTCACCCAACTGTCCCGAGCCGGGATACCCACCATCTGTGTGGCTTTCGGGCCGAACACCGCGGGCGGGGCGTACGTGCCCGGTATGTCCGACTACACCGTCTTTGTCAAAGACCGTGGCACCGCCTACCTGGGTGGTCCACCGCTGGTCAGGATGGCCATCGATGAAGTGGTTGATGAAGAGACACTGGGCGGCGCCGAGATGCATTCTCGCACCAGCGGTCTCAGTGATTACCTGGCCATGAATGAGGTGGATGCGTTGCGCATCACCCGTCAGATCATGCGGCACCTGCGGTGGGAAAAGCTGGGGCCCGGTCCCACCCTCCCGGCCGACCCTCCGTTGTATGACCCGGCCGAGTTGATCGGCTGCGCCCGCGCTGACATTCGGATCCCGTTTGAGATCAAAGAGGTCTTCGCTCGAATCTTTGACGGCAGCCGGTTCGAGGAGTTCAAACCGTTGTACGGCGAGAAGCTCGTCTGCGGTTGGGCCTCCATCTGCGGGTTCCCCGTCGGCGTCCTTGGCAACAACGGGATCCTCTTTTCTGAAGAAGCTTCCAAAGGCGCACAGTTCATTCAGCTGTGCAACAAGACCAACACCCCGCTGGTGTTCATGCACAACATCACCGGCTTTATGGTCGGCTCCAAAGCCGAGCAGGGCGGCATCATTCGCAACGGCGCCAAGCTGATCAACGCGGTCTCCAACTCCACCGTGCCGCATTTCAATCTGATGGTCGGTGCCAGCTACGGGGCTGGCAACTACGGCATGGCGGGCAAGGCCTACGACCCTCGCTTCATCTTCACCTGGCCCAACCACCGCATTGCGGTGATGGGCCCCAATGTGCTCGCCGGGGTGATGGACATCGTGAGTCGCGGCTCGGCCGAGCGGCGCGGAGTGGAGCCGGATGAAGCGAAGCTGGCGGCGCAGTACGCGGCACTTGAAGGCCAGATCGAGACCGAGTCCACTGCGCTGTTCTCCACCGGACGGTTGTGGGATGACGGCATCATCCACCCGGCTGACAGCCGCACGGTCCTGGGCATCGCCCTTTCTGCCGCCCACAGCAATGTGATTGAAGGGGCCACCGAGTACGGGGTGTGGAGACACTGAGATGAGCGCTCCAACCGTCAAACCAATCACCCGTTTACTCATCGCCAATCGCGGCGAGATCGCCGTGCGCATCGCTCGCAGCGCCCACCAGATGGGAATCTCCACGGTCGGCGTCTATTCGGAACCGGACATCAACAGCTTGCACACCGACACCGTTGACCAGGCGGTGGCGCTCGGTGGATCGACCGCCGCCGATTCGTACCTGCGCGGCGACGCCATCATTGCCGCCGCGGTCCGCACCGGCTGTGACGCCATCCACCCCGGCTACGGGTTCCTGGCCGAAAACGCGGAGTTCGCACAAGCGGTGTTGGATGCGGACCTCATCTGGGTTGGTCCCACTCCCCAACAGATTGCGTTGCTTGGTGACAAGGTTGCGGCCAAGGCCGCGGCGGTGGCGGCTGGCGTTCCAACAACCGAGGCCATTGCCGCGGCGCCCGGTGCGGTGCCCACCGACGTGCCGATGCCGGCGTTGGTGAAAGCCGCGGCTGGCGGCGGCGGACGCGGTATGCGCATTGTTCGATCGACCACCGATCTTGATTCGGCGATCGAAGCGGCTGCCCGGGAGGCGAAGGCCGCCTTTGGTGATGGCACGGTGTTCATCGAACCGTACGTGGAGCATGGTCGCCATATCGAAGTGCAGATCATGGGAGATCAGCACGGCAACGTCGTGCACTTCGGGGTGCGCGAATGTTCGATTCAGCGTCGAAATCAGAAGATCGTTGAAGAAGCGCCGTCGGCGGGAATCAGCGCCGCCATGCAAGAGCGTTTGATTGCCGCCGCCCTCGCCCTGGCCGTGCACGTGGGTTACCAGAACGCGGGAACGGTGGAGTTTTTGGTCGGCGAAGATGAGTCGATCACATTCCTGGAGGTCAACACCCGACTGCAGGTGGAGCATCCGGCCACCGAGCTTGCCACCGGTACCGACCTGGTTGAGCTGCAACTGCAGGTGGCGTCCGGCATGGCGTTCTCCGAACAGATGGTGACCGAGCATGCGCGCACCCACCGCCACGCCATTGAAGTCCGGGTGGTGGCCGAAGATCCGGCCACCGGATGGATGCCCTCCACGGGTCAGATCACCGAGTTTCACATCCCGGCGACCGTGATTGCCTCCGGTGCTTCAGGCGTGCGGGTGGACACGGGTTTCGGCTCCGGGGCCGAGGTCACGCCGTACTACGACAGCCTGCTGGCCAAGGTCATCAGTGTTGCTCCCACCCGCGGGCAGGCCGTGGCCCAGTTGCGCCGGACGCTTCAGCAAAGCCGCATCGTGGGAGTGGCCACCAACATCAATGCGCTGATTGCGATTCTGGGCGAACCGGACTTCCTTGCCGCGCGGACGCCAACGTCCTACCTCTCAACTCATGAGGACCTGCTGACCAGCGCGGGGCCCGAAGGCGCGGATCGGACTGCTCATCTGGCTGCGCTGTCCATGGCGGCCGATCAGGCCGCGCGGTCGAACGCTCCGGTGCTGGGATTCGCTCCATCGGGGTGGCGAAATTTGCGCACCACCGGCCAGCGTCAAACGTGGATGATGGGCGACACGGCATGGCCGGTCGAGCTGGTTCGTTGCGGACCCGAGCACGCCATGCTGCACGTGGGACCGTTTCCCTCGCCGACCGAAGATGGCACCCTTTCGCCCGATGAGCGAACGGCGGTTTCGGTGCGGCTCCTCCACGCCAATGATGATGGCGTCGCCGTCGAGGTGGACGGTGTCCGGCATGGCATCACGGTGCAGTTGACCTCTGCCGGTGACCCAAACGACCCGGCCGCTGTGAGCGCGGTGACTTCCGGTGCTGCTGGCTCGCTGGCGTGGGTACGGCCGCCCCGCTTTGTGGAACATGCCGCGGAGCAGATGGGCAGCGGCCCGGTATGCCCCTTGCCCGGCACCGTGATTGCGGTCCACGTGGAAGCTGGTCAGGTGGTGGCGGACGGCGAACTTCTCATGGTAGTGGAAGCCATGAAGATGGAGCATCAGATCACCGCAGTCGGGTCGGCCACGGTCACCGAGGTCCGATTTGGCGTTGGCGATCGTGTGGACTCCGGGGATCTGTTGGTGGTGCTCGACAGTGACGCCCAGGACTCCGCGTGAGTACCGATCCCATCAGGATTGCCAATTGCTCAGGCTTCTTTGGCGACCGCCCAAGCGGTGCGCTGGAGATGGTTGAGGGCGGTCCCATCGACGTATTGACCGGTGATTGGCTCGCCGAGCTGACGATGTTGATTCTCAGTCGCATCCGGACCAAACGACCCGGCGCCGGGTACGCGGGCACCTTTGTCAAGCAGATGGAACAGGTCATGGGAACGTGCCTGGACAAGGGCATCAAGGTCGTCTCCAACGCCGGTGGTCTGGACCCGGACGGATGCGCCGAAGCGGTGGCGCAGGTTGCCCAGAAGCTGGGCCTTTCGCCCACCATCGCCTATGTCAACGGTGATGACCTCATGCCCCGGGTGGGCGAGCTGCTGGCCAGCGGCGCGTTGACCGCATTCGATGACGGCAACATCGGAGGTCCCCTGCACGAGGGCGACAACTTCGTGACCGCCAACGCCTACCTGGGGTGCTGGGGCATTGTTGATGCGCTTGCCCGCGGCGCCGACATTGTGATCACGGGTCGGGTGACCGACGCCGCCGTGGTGTGTGGTCCGGCCGCGTGGCATCACGGTTGGCAGCGCGATGATTTCAACCAACTGGCTGGCGCGGTGGCGGCCGGACACGTCATCGAATGCAGTGCGCAGGCCACCGGCGGCAACTACTCCTTCTTTCACGAGATTCCGGGTCTCGACGGTGTTGATGATGTGCGGGGCGAAGCCGTGTTCCGGCTGGGATTCCCGTGGGCCGACATTGCCGCTGACGGCTCGTCGATCATCGGCAAACACGACAACACCGGGGGAGCGGTGTCAGTGGGCACGGTCACGTCGCAGTTGCTCTACGAGATTGGTGGCCCCGCCTATCTGGGTCCGGATGTGACGGCCCGGTTCGATTCGATCTCGCTGGAACGGGTGGCCCGGGACCGGGTCCAGATGAGCGGTGTCAGAGGCGAAGCACCGCCCGCCACCTTGAAGGTGGCGATGAACCAGATGGGTGGGTTCCGCAACTCGTTCAGCGTGGCCATAACCGGCATGGACATCGAAGCCAAAGCCGCCTTTGCCAAGAGGGCGTTTTGGGAGGCCTGTCCGTTTGCTCCCGAAGACTACGAGCACGTTGACGATCGCCTCATTCGAACCGAGCACGTGGACCCGGCCAGTCAGGAAGCGGCCACCGCGGTGTGGCGGGTCACGGTCAAAGACGCCGATGAACGCAAGGTTGGTCGGGCGTTCTCCAATGCCATGACCCAGACGGCTCTGGCCAGTATCCCCGGCATGTACGGGCTCTCAGGGAGTCCGAGCGCAGGTCAGCCGTACGGCGTCTACCGCCCGGCCAGCATCAACGCGGAGCTGGTGCCCAACTATGTGCACGTCCTGCCAACCAATGCCGCCCACCCGGCGTCCACCCACCAGGTTTCTTCGGTCATACCAGCCGCCCACGGCGCAAATATCTCTCACACCTTTGTTGACCCGCCGGTGTCGGCGCCTGACGGTCCAACCCAGTTGGCGCCCATTGGTCGGGTGGTTGGTACGCGTTCCGGTGACAAGGGCGGCAACGCCAACCTCGGTGTCTTTGCCCGCAATGACCAGGGCTGGGCGTGGTTGGACACCACCCTGACCGTTGAGCGCCTGCAGGAACTTCTGCCCGAAACCGCCGGCTTGGCCGTTGACCGATTTCGGTTCCCCAACCTCTTCGCGCTCAACTTTGTGATCCACGGGTTGCTGCAGGAAGGGGTGGCATCATCCACCCGCCAGGACGCGCAGGCCAAGGCATTGGGCGAATGGTTGCGCGCCCGGCAGATCGACATTCCGCTCTCAGTAATCGAGGCTCAGGTGCCACGATGGTAAGGACGAACTCATGAAGAACACGGTGATCGATACCTACGGACTGGACGTGCCCATCTTTGCATTCAGCCATTGCCGAGACGTCGTGGCCGCGGTCTCCAAAGCCGGCGGCATGGGTGTGCTGGGCGCGGTGGGTCACACCCCCCGAGCCCTCGAAGTCGACCTGCAGTGGATCGAAGACGAGATCGGTGACAAGCCGTACGGCGTGGACCTGATTGTCCCCGCCAAGTACGCGGGGTCCGGCGATGGTGGGATGACGATCAGCAACATCCAGGACATGATCCCCGATACCCACCGGGAGTATGTCCAGGACATCCTGACCCGCTTCGACGTACCCGAGCGTGACGAAGAAGGCGGCGGCCAGTTCGCAATGAAGGACGACTCCGCGGCGGCGCCGATGTCGGCCGGTACCGCGGGTCCGCAGCTGGACGTGGCGCTGGCCTTCAAGCCCACGCTCCTGGTGAATGCGCTTGGCCCACCGCCGAAGTTCATGATCGAGAAGGTCAAAGACGCAGGCCGCAAAGTCGGCGCCCTGGCCGGCAAGCCCCAGCACGCAGAACGCCATGTAAACGCCGGAGTGGACCTGATCATCGCTCAGGGATACGAGGCCGGTGGCCACACCGGCGAGATCGGTTCGATGGTGCTCATTCCCGAAATCGTGGATGCGGTTGGGGACACGCCGGTCCTTGGTGCCGGTGGGATCGGACGCGGGCGCCAGATGGCCGCCGCCATGGCCCTCGGCGCGCAAGGTGTGTGGTGCGGTTCGGTCTGGCTGACCACCGAAGAAGCCGAGACCCATCCGGTGGTCAAGGAGAAGATGCTTTCGGCCAATTCCAACGACACCATTCGCTCCCGGTCGCGCACCGGCAAGCATGCTCGACAGCTGAAGTCGGCCTGGACTGACGAGTGGGAAAATCCGGAAACCCCCATGCCGTTGGGGATGCCAATGCAGCCGGTGCTGGTGGACGAAGCGATCTCGCGCATCAACCGCGCCGCGCACCGCGAAGGATCGGGAGCGGCGGATCTGGCCAACTACTTCGTCGGTCAGATCGTGGGCACGATGAACAAGTCCAAGCCCGCCACCCAGGTGGTCTACGACATCGTCGAAGAGTTCATTGACGCCACCCAGAGCCTCGCCCGCCAACTCGAAGACTGATACCAGCCTGGTCGGGTGCTGAGGCGGATCATTCGCCTGGCGGCGCGAGCCTGTGGCGTTGATTGAGGGCCAGGTCGTGGCGGGTCTCACTTCCGTCTGGCCATGTAACGGTGATGGTGGCTGTGGCGTCCGCGTCGGTGGCACCGAAGCCGAAATGGGCGATGGATGATCGCTGGCCGCCATAGGTGTCGCCGACCCGAATGTCGCGGCGCATTTCGCTGCGCGGTCCACCTGCTCTGACGATGGCACCGACCGCAGGTGCGCCGCCGGGCGTGAGCAGAGGTGCCACCTGAAGCCACGAGTTGGACGCGCCAAGCTCGTTGCGAAACAGGCGCGGGCCGGTGTCGGTGTTGACCACCAGAATGTCAAGATCGCCGTCGCGGTCATGGTCAAACGCAATCAGGGATTTGCCCTGGCCGTCGTCTTTGAACCCAATGCCGCCGGACACTTCGGCAAACGTGCCGTCATCGGCCTGCAGCCAGAGACGCACCGGGTCGGCCTCGAACGGCTTGATGAGCTGCTGGCCCTCTTCGCTGAGCGCGGATCGTGACGGAAAACCGTTCGTCATCGCCACGTCAAGGTCGCCGTCATTGTCGAAGTCTTCGACCGCGGTACCCCAACCCCAGCCCCCCTCGCGCAACCCCGCGCGTCCGGTGGCGTCGGTGAAGCGGGCGTCGTCACCCAGGAACAGGCGATTGCCGGTGCATCCGAAACCGACCGAGGTGCAGTCGCCTTCGCTGTAGATGGCGGTGATGAACCAGTCGAGCATGCCGTCGGCATTGATGTCGACGACGGCGGAACCCATCCCGTTCTCGTCCGTACCAAGGCCGCGATCGGCGGTGACGTCAGCGAATGACCCGTCAGCTTCCTGGGTGAACAGACGGCTTGAGCCCCAGTCCGCCGCCAGGAGCAGATCGGGTCGTGCATCTGCGTTGACGTCGGTGATGGTTGCGGTGAACGCGGCCACGTCGTCCAGTTGCATGCCGTCCAGTTGCGCGCCGGAGAAGTTGCCGGCGCCGTCGTTCACCAGCACCTCGGACAGGCCGCCATTGCCGCCAAAATCGAACCAACGGCTGGTCACCAAATCGAGATCGCCGTCGCGGTCCAGGTCGCCGAAGCTGGCCCCCAAGGTCAACGCCAGGGGATCGGTTGCGGGTTGAAGCTGGGTATCGGTGATGTCAGTGAAGGTGAACCCGCCGTCGTTGCGGTAGAGGCGGTCGGGTCCTTCGAACATGTTGCTGACGTACAGGTCAAGATCCTGGTCGCCGTCAATGTCGGCGAACACGCCCGAGGTGCTGGCGGCGGGGTCGGCGGTGCCAGTGCCGTAAAGCTCGGTGAAACCTGTTCCGCAGTTGTTCATCAGCAGCAGGTTTGGCAGGCCAACACGCGGGAGGTACAGGTCTTCCCAGCCGTCGCCGTTGAGGTCCACCACCGACGCGCCACCAGCCATGATGATCGGCATCACGGCCATCGTTTCGGCGGCCTGTTCCGGGTCATCCATTGTCGACAGGTCGATGGTCACCAAATCCAGCCCCGCCAGCTGTTGTTCATCGGTCTGGTCAGCGAAGGTGAGCGGCGCGTCGCCAGAGTTGGTGGGCACCGTTTGCTCACACTCGGACAGGTCAGCCCGTTCGATCTGCGCAGCCTGATCCGAGTCTGCGCGGCACGCGGTGAGGACGACGAAGACGAGAGCTATGCCTGCCGCTATCGCCCGCCGCATGCTCATCGTGGCGCCAGAGCCAGTATCGGCCAGCACCAGCGATCGCTCCACCGCTGGCGCAGAGTCATCTCGATTCCCATCCACGAAGGATGACGGCTTCTTGCGCGCCCAACGTCGAAGGCGGCGCCGGTGTGAAAGCTCCGGCCTGTCACAGAGCTGCCTTGAAAGACCGCTGTCACATCGTCGTAGCCCGCTCCTCGAAGTCCAGCTCCCAAGTCGTCACCAAAGGTTCCGAAATCCGATGCACTTCCAAACCCCTGAGGTACAGAGTTTGGGGCAATAAGTTCGGGAAGAGGTCGTAAAACTACGCGGTTGGTCGCCACCGGCGCGGCCGACTTCACCGGAGTAAGCGCATCCGTGCCGGCAACACCTATTTCAGTGATGTGTTCTCGCGCGATGCCATGACCGCCGTCGTAGTTAAATACGTTCTGCTCAACCGCCGGGAACGGGGCTGCGAACCCCAACGCCATCAGCAGAATCGCCGCAAAAGCTCCGATCCGATTCACAAGCCGTTCAATGCTGGTGGAGACGAACGACGCCATCATCAAACACCTGTCTTATAGGCCCCAAGTGCGCCGTACTGTTTCCAATCGAAGACAACATGCTCGGCACTGATCGCACCGACCGCTCCATCAACTTCGAGCGAGCACGACCCAGATAACAGCAGTCGCAACTGGCCATCGAATTCAAGAACGGTGCTCGATGGCCCAGAAGCCGCCCACGTGAGCCGATGACGGCTGTCCATAGGCCGACCAAACCACCGCCCGGGCAGTTCCAACGAAACCTCGCCGTCAGTGCCAATCCATGCGACGACTTCAGACGCTAGATCGCTCATTATCCCCCCACCAGCCAAGCCGAATCAACTCTTGGAATGAAGATTTGGTTTCCGCCGCCAAGTAGCGAACCGCCCCCGGCCAAGGGCTGTGCGGCTGCGGCACCCTCATAGATAGTCGTTCCTGGCGGGACTCGAAGCGTCGAAACGTCCGTGGCCAAGTTCCCCCACGCAGGGTTGAGAGCCGAATCCATCTGCGCCTGCATTGGGCCAGACGGAGCCGTACGTGACCAGTAGCCGCCGATGGGCCCAGCCTCGCCGCCGTAGACGCGATAGAGCAGGGTGTCTTGCGAGAGAACACCTCATCGTATGTCCCGCTCCGGAACGTTGCTGCAACGGCCTCATCAAGCGGCCCATTGCCAGCGAAAAAGCGTGTCCCGCTTGGGGCAACAAGATCGGCGGCAAGTCGTTGATGTCCAAGACTAAAGTCGGTACCACAAGCAGCACCGGACAGTCGACCTTCGCTGGGTGTTTCCGTGGACGTCTGCGAAAGGTTGGCTGCATCGTCATAGTCGTGCCGGGCCGCGTCATAGGTCGCTTCCGCCGATGTCGCTGCAGAGGCGGCTGGTGCCAGCAAGACGAGTAAGACCAGCCCGAAGAGGACTTGCCATGTCGTTCGGGAACACGCGCGGCTCACTGATCGAACTCGATGAGGTCTTCGATGGCAAGACGGAGAAATGCCGCGAAGTTCTGTCTTGAGCGGACCTGCTCGTATCCCGCTGAAGCGAAGTCATGGATGATTGAGATCCCGCCTGATTGGAGGTCCCAGCAAGCCACATCGTCACGATCCACGCGTCGAGCAAAGACGACCAGGTCTCGATCGGGGTAGCGCCTCCTAAGCCCTTCGTGCCTTGTCCGCAATAGGTCGCCCTGCAGTATCCACCATGGCTCAAGGTTCACGAGACCTAGCTCAACCACCCGTATGAAGTCTGTCGGATATTCGAAGCCAGCCGGAAGATCTTCGATCGTCAATAGTTCCGACATCAGTTTCCACTCCATCCAGTGAACGGCGATCCATCCGGCCAAGCCGAGCGATAGCCAGAACTCTGATTGCCAATACGATTCATGATGGCTTCACCCCAGCTCGTTGGCACGCCTCCCTTTGGCAGTCGCGAACCGTTCCGCCATCTCCGCCGTTAGCGGATCGTCAAAGGGCTCTAATCGTTGTTTGCACATCGATTCCAGCCTGATGTGCCGCCAGTACACGAGTGTTGTCGATGGTCGCCAATGAACCATCCGGCGGTCGCACAACATCGATCGGATCACCGACCCACCCATTCGCGCGCATACTCCGAGCGATCTCATCAACACCATTGACAGACGACTGACTGAAGTTGATTGAGGACGGGAATAGCGCTCTTGGGGCAACAAGACTGGCGGCGGATCGTATCCCTGTGCGATGAGGACTCTCCGCCATCCTCTGAGAGGCCAGAACTGAGGGAGCAGTCTCCAAGGTCGCTCCTGCGGTGAGCGACAACTGCACCTCG
>Ga0209187_1002901_pt1 | contig 15303 bp, 14 predicted proteins | sample BantaG_FD_187430 | JGI IMG/M metagenome (GOLD analysis project Ga0209187, IMG submission 187430) | Marine algal microbial communities from Bantry Bay, Ireland - BantryBay_4 metaG (SPAdes) (version 2) | ecosystem: Host-associated > Algae > Red algae > Unclassified | place: Bantry Bay, Ireland... | reverse complement strand
CTATTTCAAATGTGAGCGTTTCATCTGGCGGAATCACGCCATCAACGCCTTCGGCACCATAAGCAAGCGATGCTGGAATAGTCAATTGACGCTGACTGCCAACCTGCATCGATTGAATTCCTTCTTCCCAGCCGGGGATGACTTGCTCTTGGCCTATGATAAACATATATGGGAATCCGGTGTCGAGCGAGCTACCGAATTTAGTTCCGTCGGCCAGCCAGCCTGTGTAGTGAACGCTTACAGTGCTCCCCTCTTCCGGATAGGCCCCGTCGCCTTGTTCAATGTCAAAGAACTGTAGACCGCTGTCGGTTTCTACAAAATCCGCTTCATCAATTGATAATGGTGACTCTGGTGAGGGACGTAGAATTTCCAGAAGCTCTACGTCAAAAATCAGGGTAGACCCGCCTGGAATTAGATCGTCGATTCCCTCGTCTTCATAGGCAAGATCTGATGGAATTACCAACTGGCGCTTTCCGCCAACCTGCATTGAGCGGATCCCCTCTTCCCAACCGGAAATAACTTGTTCCTGATCTAACGCAAACATATAGGGCGTGTCCCAGTCTACCGAGCTACTAAATTTTGTTCCATCTTCCAGCCAGCCTGTGTAATGAACGGTGACTATATAGTTCTCGCTGGGAGAGTCGCCATCGCCTTCTTCAATGTCATGAAACTTTAATCCGCTATCAGTTTCTGTAAAAGCGTCCTCATCAACTTGCATAGGTTCAGCGGGCGCACCCTCGAAAACTTTCAATAATTCTATATCGAATACCAGCGTTGCTCCTGGATCGATACCAGTAGCGCCTGTGTCCCCATGGGCAAGTTCCGGTGGGACTAGCAACATGGCTCTGCCACCTTCGTTTAGCATCGATATGCCTTCTTCCCAGCCAGAGATAACTGCGCCTTGATCCATTTTGAAAACATAGGGGGCCGCAGTCGTAGCGCTGTTAAAAATTGAGCCATCTGCTAATCTGCCCGTATACGCGACCTTTACAAATTGTCCGGGCAGAGGTTTTGGTCCATTGCCATCTTCTACTGTGATGAATTTTAGCCCGCTTTCTGTTGTGATGCCATCTAATGCTTCTAGTGTGGGTTCATCGATGGGTTGAGTTTCTACCGCTTCGATATTCCCATCCACGATGGCTCTCTGTACTGGTGAAGCGTCGCTGTATGAGCGAAATGCTGTCGTACTGATGGAGACACCGATTAGTACTATGCAGAGTAAATTTTTGTAGCTTAAAATTTTGTTCATTTCTCTCCTAGAGAAGATATTGATCTATGTTTAGGTTCAGTTTACTGCCTCATTCTTTAGTATACTCTTTAATAGAAAAAGGGGTGCATTTCTGTTAGAGCAAATACTCACCAACAAATCAGCTTATGGCACGCCGACCTGTACGGTAATGCGATCAATATTGTTATTGGGAACACCAACTTGCTGATGGATCAAGCCGCCCCACCAGACATTGGTGCCGATGGGTGGCTCTTCGTCAATCTGAATGCAGCCATGTACCTCGCTGCGCTGTTCTGGCAGCAGATACCATTGCTCGTCGCCATCAATTACGCGGCGCTCTAGATCATCTTGGCGACCAACGGCCCAACGGTAGGGAAAATCGAAGCCGGTTGTGTCGAAGTTGATGCCAAAACGCCAGACGCCTGGCTGCTGAAACCACGATTGATCTCCGCTCTTGATCTCTTCGCGCTCGGCTAACGTGTTAACATTTTCGCCGAAACGATATTCCTGACCGGGCCAAGGGCCGCTGGTACGAATGGGCACAGTCCCTTCGTTGACGATTACGGCTCGGAAGCAGAGTCGCTTACCAAGCGGCACCCCAACGATTCGATTCATTTCTGGATGAATATCGTCACTGCCTTCATCCCCCCATTGCGCATACCAATCAATTTCGCTCATTAAAACATCAGCACGCGGTTTGCCACCATCTTCGATAGTAAGTTTTTGGGCAATGCGGACGCGGTTGCCTGAAAGGTCGCGAGCGTCGGCCACAATGGCGTATTCGCCGTCGGGTGGCGGTACGGTTTTGAGATCGATGCCGCCTTCGTAGCGATGATTGTGTGCGCCCCGTTCGTTAGGTTTTGCAACGCCTGGTTCGTCACCAAGGTAGAAACGCACGTCGGGTTCGTTTGGATCAACTAGATAGATTAAGAGTTTGTCGACATCTTTGGTGAGGTAATAGCTGATGCTGACCCGATCATCGCGCAGACCATCTTGGTTGGGTCGAAAGGTTTCGGGCACAACGGCAAAGTTGTGGAGTTGGGGCAGTTCATTGTCGACATTTCGGAGCGTGATTTGGCCGTTCGATTCGTCAGTCGAGCCATCCTCCTCGATAGCTTCGATTGTCCACTTGTACGTACCGTTTGAAAGTACGTTGCTGAGTGTTTGGAGCGTTCCGTATGATGCCGCGTCAAATTCGGCTGGTGCAGCAGAGTCGACAACGCCGCCCCATAGTACATTGTAGTTGCCAGGGGCTCGCTGCTGTTTTTCTCTAAAGTAGGAGCGCTCGCCTGCATCGTTTTCGAAGTAGATGCTAACGGTTGCGGATCGACGCAAGCTATAGTTGATGTCGGTGACGTCGGTGTCGCCGTCGGCATTGGGCGAGATGCTGTCGGGGCTGACGCTCACGTCGTAGAGGAGCGGGCCAAGGCCAAAATCGAGGCGTCCACACGCTGTGGTGAAGATGATGAGCAAGGGGAGGATGAGGATTTGTTTGCTGTGTTTTAACATAAGGTGTGATCTGTGAAATTGGGTTCTTTTCATTGTCGAGAAAGTGTACCAGATTCGAAAGGAAAGCCAAAGGTCGCAGCTATGCAAGCGACAATACGTGCGGTAAAATGTGTATATTGATTTATTCAACACGATTTATTTGGCATGATGTACTGTTGGAATGAACGAGTTGTAATTGGTAAAAGTTTCAATAGTAAAAGTTTCAATAGCGTGTGCAACAACAGAGTATTTGCAGCAATAGGAGAATTTAGGTGAAAGAAATTTTAGGGATCGATATTGGTGGGAGCGGGATCAAGGGTGCGCCGGTCGATTTAAAGAAGGGAGAATTCGCGACGGATAGACTCCGGATTGAAACGCCACAGCCGTCGAAGCCAAAGGCGGTTGCCAAGGTGGTGGCTGAGCTTGTGAAGCATTTTAAATACAGTGGACCGATTGGCTGCACATTTCCAGCGGTGATTCAGCGCGGGGTCGCGTTGAGCGCGGCGAATGTAGATAAGTCGTGGATTGGAACGGATGCGGCAACGCTTTTTAGCGAAGAGACGGGTTGCCCGGTGCTAGTGTGGAATGATGCGGATGCCGCCGGCTTTGCAGAGATGACGCACGGTGCAGGCAAGGGGCGTGACGGAATTGTAATTATGTTGACCTTTGGCACGGGGATCGGCACGGCAGTCTTTCATGATGGGAAGTTGCTGCCCAATACTGAGTTTGGTCATGTGGAGATTCGGGGCAAGGATGCAGAACATCGTGCGTCGGCGAATATCCGCAAAGAGAAGGGATTAAGTTGGAAGGAGTGGACAGGACGCGTTGAGGAGTATCTACAACATATAGAGATGCTCTTTACGCCAGATCTATTTATTATCGGTGGTGGCGTGAGCAAGAAGCACGAGAAATTTTTGCCGTTGCTTAGTGGGATCCGCACAGAGATTGTGCCAGCAGAGCTTTTTAATGATGCAGGAATTATCGGTGCGGCCATGGCGGCTAGTGGGATGAAGGGGTGACTTGGTGAAGAGGTGACTTGGTGTCCGCTTTGGCTTCGACCTTTAACCTCTGCTCCGTTAGTTGTGCCTAATCAACCACGATTTGATCCAATCCTTCTTCGGGTTCGGGATAGTTCATGTCGAGCCTCTCAAGCGTATCGACGATCACTTGTGAGATGATAAGATTGCGCAGCCACTTTCGATTGGCGGGGACAACATACCATGGTGCCCACTCAGTACTAGTTTTGCGCAACATGGCTTGGAATGCCTCTTGGTATTCGGGCCACAGTTTGCGCTCCGCTAAATCGCCTTTGGCAAATTTCCAGTTTTTCTCTGATTCATCAAGGCGCGCTTGTAGGCGCTCTTTCTGCTCTTCTTTGTCGATATGTAGAAAAAATTTGAGGATAATTGTCCCCTCATCGGCCAACATCTTTTCAAAATTGTTGATGTGATCGTAGCGATTGCTCCAGACGGATTCAGGGACGATATCGTGAACGCGCACAATTAGCACATCTTCGTAATGGCTGCGGTTGAAGATGGTTATTTCACCCTCGGCAGGTGTGTGCTGATGTATGCGCCACAAAAAGTCGTGCGAAAGTTCTTCGGATGTAGGCTTTTTGAAGCTAGCAACTTTGACGCCTTGTGGATTCACGCCGTCAAAGACATGTCGAATCGTGCCATCTTTGCCACCTGTGTCGGTGGCTTGAAGCACAATCAGAACTTTGTGTTTACCCTCGGCATAGAGCAGCTCTTGCAATTCTTCAAGCCGCGCGTTGAGTTTGGCCGTGCGTTTTTTACCCTCAGACTTGCCTATATCCGCATTTTTGCCACCGTCAGGGTCTCGTTTTGCAAGGTTGATTCGTGAGTTTGGCTTTACTCGATATTGATCCATAAGGTTGCTCGCTTTTCTGGTTCTGTTTAGATTGAGGTCAGCAGGAGATTGTTTTTCGCGTTATGTTGAATTGATGTAGATTATACCATATCGGACGATAATTTGATTCTACTGCCAAATGGCCACAAAAATAGAGAATCACAAAATTTATTGGTTCTATAGAAACAGGGAACAAGCATGGATCTAGATTTTCGAAAAGCCAGAGAGAACGATGTAACGGAGCTTGTAAAACTATTGGCGGATGATGTATTGGGTGTCCAAAGAGAGGATCTCTCTACACCGCTGAACCAAAGTTATAGTGATTCATTTCGCTCTATTGATGCAGATCCTAACAACGAGTTGATGATTGTTGAATCGAATGGCGAGATAATTGGCATGTTGCAACTCACCTTCATTCCATATTTAACGCACATCGGATCGTGGCGATGTTTGGTTGAAAATGTGCGCATAGCTAAAGCATATCGAGGGAAAGGGTTAGGAACAGATTTTTTTCAGTGGGTAATTAAGCGAGCAGAAGAGAAACAGTGCAGCATTGTGCAGCTAACGACAGACAAACGGCGGCCTGATGCGTTTCGATTTTATGAGTCACTAGGATTTGAGGCTTCGCACGAGGGATTTAAGCTCAAAATATAACGCACTAAGAAATAATTGTGGCTATCTCAACCACCCGAGCTGCCACCCATGCACTGCGACCATCATCCAATGTAACAAGCAGCCATTCACGATTTGGAGACCATTCTCGGATCGGTACGGTTGTGCCAGAGGGAAGCACCTTGATAATAGCGGATTCTGTAGAAGGAGAAAAACGAGCATTCACGCTAAAGGAACCTTGAACAACGGCAATAGGTATCCTGTTGACCGGCTTAGCAACAGGCACCGTCTTAACAGACACCGTCTCGACTGCTTCAGCAGTAGCTTCGACACTCAGCTCAGTGACAAGCGTAATTGGGATAGCGCTTGTGTAAACAGCGGTCAAGCCACTAAGCGATTCACTTGCAGTTGGCTCCACTACAATGGGTGCGGCTGATACTATAGCAGATTCAAGCATATCACCCCCCGCACCTATAGCAGCAATAGATGAGCGTGCGAGCGGTAACGGAGAATTCTCAGTTGGCTTTGCCGCAATCACAAAATCTGTATTAACGAGATTCGCATCGACAACTATGTCAAGCAGCGCTTGATCAATCTCTGGAATAATGGGTTGCGAAGATTCGGCTAAGGTAATAATTGGTCTTGCGGGGTTTATGCCAGGGAGAAAATCAGATTTATTAAAGACTAGCCAGCTAGTAATGGTGAGCACACAGATACCTAATAGGGTTAAAAATGTGGGCACAGCATTATGGCGAAAAGTCGTCCAAAAACCGTCCCATACCACTGGTTCATTATCCAAAACGTTAATCGGAGCAAGTGGTTTAGTGACCGAGTGCAGATATGTCGTCGCATCTTCTGGTCGAATAACGGGCGCGGGTAGCGCACGGATCTCGGGTAAGATGAGTTGATTATCAAGGTCAGCTTCTAAATGGAGATCCTCTATACGCTCTCCTCGATTGAGCAGCCCGATCATAAATGCAACCACGGCACAGATTGCGGCCAATGTTAACCAGCGATCTGAATACCATAAAGGAACCGCACCTTGGTTAAGCCGACTCATAAGCAATGCAGATAAGGTGCTCACTAAGCGCGCCGTACCCAAGTAAAAGACCGCAAGGCCAAGAATATAGAGCATCAACAAGCGATATTTGTCCCAAACGTAATTTAAGCTGACGCCTTGACTGTTGTGCAATGTATAAAAATAAAGCCCAACAAAGGTCATGCACAAAATGCTGATGGTCCAAATTGCACCAACTACTGCAAATAACACGATATAACTCCCAAAAAAGCAATTAATTCATAGTGTTTGGGGAGCACTATAAAATTAAAAGATATAACAATTAATTCTTGGGTAGATTGGGTATACCGCACAACTTACTACAGCTATACGATAGTATAGGAACTTCACCAGCGCAAGTGTAACATAACGTACATTGTTTAGATATTACAATTACCTTACCTTTCACTAAATCGTGCTCTGTTTTTAAATTCTGAGGTATTATATCCCTTAGAGCAGTGGCCTAGCCACAACGCTTAATTCAATACACAAATATATAATGGAATAACCTTGCAATCAGTATGGCAGCAGGATAGCAACAATGATTGCGATCGTACCCATTACAACAGCCTTAAAAGCAACATTTCTACTCCAACGCGTGGCCATAGTCTCTTGTCCAGCAAATTTATCACCCGCTTCGTCCATCGTTTTGAGTATCTCTTTAGTAACAACAAACAAAGTCATAATCGTGGCGGGGATCAAGAAGGTTTATACTGTATGATTTGCCAGTCCTTTTGCAGAAAACTCATCCACAAAAAAAGTACGGCCCGCCAATAGCCCGATTAGCAAATTGCCTTGTGCTGCCCTTTCTTTGGGCCAACGATTGTAAGCGGTCAAAAGCAGCATTACGAGCGCGACAACAGCTAGCGGCAGTCGACTTATTGCCCAAGAGATAGCGAGTGCGAACAGTACGGTGGCCTCGACACGAGTAAAGCCATTCCAGAAAATAAACTATACAGTATGGCCGCAAGCTACTCCAAAAAATCGCTAAAATCTGTATACTTATTTTTCTGGTTTAGCCTAATCGCTCAGCAGGCAGCAGTCTATTTGGCTTGCTGATGCGATCCTCGGCCACGTTGAAATCGTTGCTTATATAGCCCAAAGCAGTAACGCACCACATTGCCGCTGCGTCTTGCCATACCGGTGTAGTTGGCGACCAGGCAGCAACTGATTTCGCACCGATAAGAACCATCGCGCTTGCAGGCAACGAATTGCTCAAACGAACCAAGTGTATCAGGCCAGTAATTTTTGAGTAATCTTTGAGAATGGGTAACGATAAAAAGGAAGCGAGGGAACGGTAGATTTCTTTAAACAAGTATATTAGCTTATGGTAGATCATGTGGCAGATCATGCTGCAGGTCCGCACAAATGCGGTCACAGACTTCATCTGACTCACACGCAAGGTAGAGTCTTTCGGAGATGACTCTGTCGCCCAAAAAGAGACGTTGGAAAAAGTTTGTGGCGGGCACATCAATTGTGTATTCAATGGCTAGCGCTGGTTGCGGATCGCGCCCCAATTCCAGTTGCCCTCGCTGAACCTGAGCGATCACATCTGGGGTAAGAAACGCATACCACATGCCCAGTTCATCGGGGTTCCACATGCCAAGTTTAGCCCAAAAAGCAACGTTTTCGAACTGTTCGTCCTTAACTAAGCACATAATCGCATGTTCGCGCGTTGCAAAGGTGCGGTAGAAGCCCGGTACCCAAGTAAGACGAGCCTCTTTACTTTCAACGGTGAATCGACCTGTCGCATGGATCGGCAGCTTTTCGTGAGGCTCAAGCGGCGTATCGAACGGCGCATTCTCAAAATTAGGCTGAACCGGATCCACTGTAAAACGGACATAATCACAAATATCTCCTAATTTTGAGACCACCAGTATCCACAGAGCACAAGCAATCGTGGCCGAGGCAAAAATCCATCCGCTTAATGACCGCCCCAGCAGCCACCCCAACATCGAAAAGCTGCTTGTAAACATCAATCCGCTGACAATCAAGCGCAGGATTGGGATGCCAAACAAAAGACGCCGAGAAGCAATATACCAAAACAGCTGTGCCGATGGCTTTAGCTTATGGGAGGGGAAAACCGTTCGGTTTGCGTGGGTACGATTGCTGCTGCCATCTGTACCGGACAGAGCTTTCGCTTGCGCAACGGAGGGTAAAATCGAGGGTGGATCGGCTGATGAACTCTGCTGCAAGATCGGAACGACCCCACCCTGTTCGGGCGAGGTCATTCCAAATTCTGATGAGTGAGCGTCATCACTCAGCTCACTTTTTTTACCTGTTCCATTCTGATACGTGGGATTATTCACTGGTTCCACAATGATATACTCCGCAGCAGCACAAAAGTGAATCGATGCTTATCTTGTTGATGGACTAAATAAAGCACTAGGCTGGTGCAGGGAGCGTTCCGCTATTGCCCAGATCCAGTCCGCCTTCGTTACGCTTATCAGATTCATTTTCCTGATATGTTTCTTTCGTGGAAAGTCCTGTTGATGGTGGGCGCACAATATTTTCGTCAATATCCTTAAATGGATCCTCACCACGCATCAGCGCATTAAATGCTTTGGCGTCAATCGTCTCGATCACAAGCAGCTTTTCTGAAAGAAGTTCCATTTTATCCCAGTTATCGCTCAGGATCTGATGACAGCGATCGTGAGCCTCGTCTACAATCCGACGAACCTCTTCATCAATCGCTTGTGCAATCTTGTCACTATAGTTACGATGCTCGCTGATCTGTCGCCCCATAAAGAGCATCTCTTCACGCTCGCCAAAGCGGATCGGACCAAGGCGCTCGCTCATACCCCACTCTGTTACCATTGTACGCGCTAGATTGGTGACGCGCTCTAGATCGTTACTTGCGCCAGTTGTCACATTGCCAAAACGAATCTCTTCAGCCACACGCCCACCGAGCAAGGCAACAAGCTGCTCTTGAAACATTGTATGCGTACGTAGATTGGATTCTTCGTCAGGTAAAGACATGGTATAGCCACCAGCCATACCGCGCGGGATGATTGTCACTTTATGCACCGGATCATGCTGCGGTAGAAAGTGCATCGCCACGGCGTGACCAGCTTCGTGAAAGGCAACGATCTCTTTTTCTTGCGGACGAATCACGCGACTACGACGTTCTGGCCCAGCCATCACGCGCTCGATAGCTTCTTGAAATTCAGACATACTAACCGAGCGGCGATCACGACGAGCGGCCAAAATCGCAGCCTCGTTAACCAAGTTCTCAATATCTGCACCAGCAAATCCTGGTGTCTGCTTGGCAATCAGATCAAGATCCACATCCGCGGCGAGAGGTTTGCCCCGTACATGTACATCAAGAATTTCGCGACGCCCTTTGACATCTGGTGCATCCATCGTCACCCGACGATCAAAACGACCGGGGCGCAACAGCGCAGGGTCTAAAATGTCGGGTCGATTTGTGGCGGCAATCAAAATAATGTTAGTGTCTGTGTCAAACCCATCCATCTCGACCAAAATCTGGTTGAGTGTCTGTTCACGTTCATCATGCGAACCACCCATGCCTGCCCCGCGGTGACGACCAACGGCATCAATCTCGTCGACAAAGATAATGCACGGGCTATTCTTCTTTGCTTGCTCGAAGAGATCCCGCACGCGGCTTGCACCAACACCGACAAACATTTCGACAAACTCCGAACCGGAAATCGAGAAGAAAGGCACGCCAGCCTCGCCCGATACAGCTTTTGCCATCAATGTTTTACCAGTACCTGGAGGGCCAACCAGCAGTACGCCTTTAGGAATTCGCGCGCCAAGTGCTGCAAATTTCTGCGGCTCTTTTAGAAACTCAACGACTTCTTGCAATTCGTACTTAGCTTCATCGTTGCCCGCCACATCATCAAACGAAACGGTAGGCCTATCGCCCGCGAAGACGCGTGCGCGACTCTTTCCGAAGCTAAATGCTTGATTCCCCGCGCCTTGAGCTTGACGCAAAATAAAGAAAAAGAAGACACCCAGCAAGAGGAGAGGTAGCAAAATGTATAGAATATTGCTCCAGTTATCCCAGAGGGTAGGCTCCGCAACTTTTATATCTACTCTATTTATTTGAGTAGGCGATAGACCTAATTCACGCAGTGAAGTGGTTAGGCTAACATCTTGCTCTTTACGCGATAATTTAGTCTCATCACTGCTCGTTACAATCGTTAAGCGATCTTCTTTGATGCTAATCGAACGAATTGATTCCGAGCGAATATCTTCGGCCAATTCGCCAATAGATATTTCGTTTGCTGCATCTTGGCTATTTGAGCTTTGGGTTGTGTAGAGAAACGCCGCTAGCGCAACGAGCAGTAATAGATAAATTAACCCGCTTCGAACTCGTTTTGAATTCATCAATTTTCCTAATTATGTAGTTCTGACAAAGCTTATTCGTAAAAAGCGTAGACCCACGCAGTGTGTTTAGTTAAACCATAATTTTAACACAGTGACAACCGAACGTCAAACAAATTTCTGAAATTCAAATCGACATAAAATTCACAGCGCTTAGTAGACATATAATGGTCGATTACTAGCCTAACGGATTTGCAGAAGCCAAAAAGTAGTTTGGCTTCCATGATAAGAAACATCGATCAAATAGAAGGGCAGAACTGGGGTTAAAATTTAGTGCTATGCCTCTGCTTGAAGCGTGAACAGCGTAATTTCTGGTGGGCAATTTATACGTATCGATGGGCCAGTAAAGCCAAGTCCTCGATTTGTATAAAGCGATCTGTGACCGACCTGAAGTAGCCCGGGTGGATAGAGTTGACCATAACGGGGCAGCGCCCGTCGAGGTGTCCACATTTTGCGCCCAAACGCATCCTCCGAGCGCGCCGGGAGCTGTATCTGTCCACCGTGTGTGTGGCCACTCATCTGTAATGCAATTGGCAGCTCTTGAGCAACTACTTTTTGGAAATAGTCAGGCTCGTGTGCTAAAAGAATTACCGTCTCGTCGCGAGGGACACTGCATAAAGTCTTACCAATGTTAGGTGTTCCATACAGCAAATCATCTAACCCTGCTACCCACAGCCCTGATTTAACCTGAACAGACTCATTACGCAACAGTCGTATCGGAAGTTGCTCAAAGGCGTGTAACACATAAGGCAACGAATTTCGTTTATAGTCGTGATTACCGAGTGTAGCAAAGGTCGGTGCATTCAATCGTAGCAACGGTTCGACCATTTCCACTACGTCGGTCGGATAGGTGCCCACGTAATCACCAGTCATGCACACAAAGTCTGGAGATTGCTGATTGATTAGCGCAACCGCTTCAGCCAAATGTTCAGCCCGATAGTAGCGCCCCATATGCAGATCGGAGATTTGAGCGATTTTTGTGCCGATCAATGTGCTGCGCAAATTTGCAATACGAATCGGAATCTCTTCAATGGAGATTGCATACGATTCAGCATCTGTAGGGAATCCAGCTAACGTCATACCATTGGCATAAAGCTGCGAAACAAAAGAAAGCAAACGTGGATAGTTGTAAATTTGTTCAACAATTTGCTTTTTACGACTGCGTCTTTCTACGGTTATTTCCATCAACCTATCTATCTCAACTACTTCGAAGAATGGCTTTCGGATGTTTTGTGGGGTAGCGCCGGTTGAGTGCTGGCCGCTGACGCTATAGCAATATACAGCTTGGAAGCATAGCAGCTGTATCGAAACCAAAGCGGGCCATTTCCACACAAGATCTCAAAGAACTTGAACAATTACTTTGAACAACTTATTTTTTGAGGATTCTCAGATGATCAACACTGAAATCAGCTATAGTGGAGCTCCCGTGTCACGCCCTATTAACCATATGAGATCCGGTTGAATCCTTTTTGCTCTTACGATATCTAACAAACTTACCAGAATAGGAGCTTGCTTAGTATAATGTAGAGTGTCAAACATACATATACCTAACTATTACAGTATCCCTATAATTATAGTTCCAGATCTAATAGAGAAATAGATCAAACGGCAAAACTCACATACAATCTTCATGAACCGACTCTGGCCCACCTCATCCCCCCAATATAGAGACACATTGACAATGCCTAAAGTATTTCAGGCATTAGATGCTGTATTAGCGCGTTCTTTAAAAGAAGATGCAAAGTTTGGCAAAGTTGTTTTCGATATCAGCCAAGATAAGCTAATCGTTTTTTCGGATCAACATAAGGGAACTCGCACGCGGGCAGACGATTTCCGTTATGCAGAGCAGGCGTATAACGCGGCCCTTGCGTACTATAATCACAAAAATTATACGTTAACCGTGCTTGGAGACGTTGAAGAATTGTGGGAAGATACGCCAGCAGCTGTACTAGCTGCATATCCACATACTTACGAATTAGAAAGCCATTTCCATCGAGACAATCGTTACATACGCATTTGGGGCAATCACGATGATGACTGGCAATTCGATGATATGGTCCAGCGCCTTTTAGCACCTGTATATGGTCGACCCCATCTCCACGTCTTTGAAAGTCGACGAATCCATATAGTCGACGGCGAAGAAGAAATCGGCACTCTCTTTCTTACCCACGGTCATCAGGGAACGCGAGATAGCGACCGATTTTCTAGCCTATCACGTTTTCTTGTCCGCTTTCTGTACCGCCCGTGGCAGCGGATCACCAACTATACACAGAATACGCCTTCAACTGACTGGTCGTTACGCGACAAACATAATAAGGCCATGTACCATTGGGCAGTTGGCAAATCGAAGCTCGTGCTGATTTGTGGTCATACTCATCGCCCTATATTCGGTACCCAAGCACCACTCGATCAACAGCGTAAACGATTAGCAGCGCTAACAGAGCAGCGAAAAGTCGAGCCAGAAGATGAAGTGCTGCTCGAAGAAACTGCCCGCCTAGCCGCAAAAATTGAATGGATGCTCGCTCAACAAAACGAGCAGCCAAAACCCGACGATGGCCTCGATATCTACGAACCGTGCTATTTTAATGCAGGCTGCTGCTGCTTCTATAACGGCCAAATTACCGGCATAGAGCTTGCAGACGGCGAAATACGATTAGTTAGCTGGCCAGGAAATTCGCGCGAAAATCCTGCGCCCACCGTTTTGCTCAGAGAATCTCTACGCGAAGTTTTCAATCAATGCACCTAAAGCTAGTAAGTGGTGAGCAGTAGTTAGTAAATAGTAGCGGCCTACCGATCGTTACTCACTGTTAACTAGTTTTTATTATTCACCAACTTAACCAACCACCATATTATGAAATATACCCATCCAGTCGATCAGATCCCACGTCGCCAAAATATCATACTCAAAATATTAGCCAACTTTGGGTTTTGGATTTCGGGCTGGGATCTGATCGGAGCCGTCACAAATACCCCGAAACTGCTCGTCATCGCTGCCCCCCATCGCTCGGGCTGGGAAGTGCTGCTCGGCTTTATGACCATCTGTAGCTTGGGCCTAGACGTACGCTGGATGGGTAAGCACACCATCTTCCGCTGGCCGCTTGGCTACCTAGCGCGATTCTTTGGCGGCATTGCCATCGATCGACGCCAAGCGCATGGCGTAGTCGGCAACACGGTGCAGCAATTTAATCAGCGCGAAAAATTGTTCGTCGTGCTCATGCCAGAAGGCACGCGTTCCAATGCAGACAGACCAGTTGCGGATTGGAAACAGGGCTACTACTACATTGCACACAAAGCGGGCGTCCCCGTCATGCCCATCTACCTCGACCACGCAAACAAGCGCGTCGTCTTTGGCGAAGCAATCTCTGCCGAAGCCGAACAGGAAGTTGTCACCAACACGCTACAAACATTTTACGATCAAGAGCGAGAGACATCGCGCACGCTTGCGGCTACTTAACCCCAACCATGAAAAATCTGGTCGGCTCTAATATCCTCGCTCGATGTTTACAGAATTCGGCATAGGCTCCCCCCGTGCCGCCGCATTGAGCATATCGGCCAGCATCGGCATCCGCCCCCCATCCTCCTTTCCCAACCAGCCAGCGTGGTGTGGACTCATAATTACATTGTCAAGCTCATGAAAGGGAAAGCGCGACGGCGCAGTATTTGTACGCGCTTCTACCGTACGCGGATATTGATACCACACATCGATCCCCGCTCCGCCCAACTTTCCATCCTTCAACGCATTGTATAGCGCCTCCTCATCCAAAACCGACCCGCGCCCCACATTGACCACAATCGCATTCCGCGGCAGCAGATCAAACTCACGCGCGCCCAGAATTCCGTCCGTCTCGCTCGTTCCCGGCAAAGTTGACACCACCACATTCGCCTGCGGCAACAGATCGTGCAGCTCGTCCGTCCCATGCACCGTCGCGTGCGGATCCGCTCGATCCTCGGCCTGCACCGTCGAACGCACACCCAACACCCGCATCCCCAATGCGTGGAAAATCGGGGCCAAATGTCGACCAGCACGCCCATAACCCAGAATCATCACCGTCTTGCCGCGCAACACAATCTGCGGCTGCTCACTATAGCGGATCGACCAGTCGTTCTGCCGCAACTTGCGATCCGCCAGCGCCACAAACTTCGAACACCCTAACACCAGCGCCAATGCGGTCTCGGCAGTGGGTACGCTGTTGTAGGGTAAATTGTGCGGCTTCACGTGCGGAAACTCCTTCATCAACGCCAGTGTGTCGGGGATCATTCCAGCAAAAGGCGTAATTAATGTATGCAAATTGGGGCTTGCCTCGAGCTGCTCGCGCGTGGCAAACGCATTGATCAACACATGATATTCTGCCGGATCGGGCAGCTCTTCGGAGATCGTCACCAGTACATTCTCGTCCAGCAAATCAGTCAACTCGGTTGGTTCCAAAATCGTTGCCGATGGGTAAAAGTAAACGTTCAACGTCATAATGATTTCTCTTTCTCTAATCCTACTTATGAGCCCGCAGAATGAATTCTGCGTCTGCTATGGGAAACCTGTTAAAACAGGATAAATGCCGTAACTTTAACGTGATTTATCACGTTTTCCGTATCAGGCTGGAAATTCATTCCTAGTTACCCACACAATACCTCAGAGAACCTCTTTTTCTAAAATAAAAATTCCTGGGTAAATGCCACCCATATCCATAATCCGCACATGACG
>Ga0209187_1002900_pt1 | contig 15304 bp, 11 predicted proteins | sample BantaG_FD_187430 | JGI IMG/M metagenome (GOLD analysis project Ga0209187, IMG submission 187430) | Marine algal microbial communities from Bantry Bay, Ireland - BantryBay_4 metaG (SPAdes) (version 2) | ecosystem: Host-associated > Algae > Red algae > Unclassified | place: Bantry Bay, Ireland... | reverse complement strand
TCGGCAAGATGGTGAAGATGATGCTTAAGCTGGATGAAATTCCGCCCGAGGATGCGGCCGACGCGCTTGCCATCGCCATGACGCACCTGCATCAAGCGCGACTGGGCGGCCAAGCCGCAACGACTCCGGTGTAACAACTCAAACAAAATGGCGCAGCCCAAGGAGCGGCGGTTTCCAACCGCCGGAAATTTTTAGCAATGGGCGTGCCCATTGCACAGAGGCGGGACGCCTCTGCCACTTTATTCGCGCTACGGAAGGGCGGTGTCGGGTGTAAGTTTAAACGCTGGAGTTCCTTTGATGCGGGATCTTGATTACCGTTCTTCCTACCATTCGACGACTCAGGTGTAACAACTCAAATAAAATGGCGCAGCCCAAGGAGCGGCGGTTTCCAACCGCCGGAAATTTTTAGCAATGGGCGTGCCCATTGCACAGAGGCGGGACGCCTCGCCACTTTATTCGCGCTGCGGAAGGGCGGTGTCGGGTGTAAGTTTAAACGCTGGAGTTCCTTTGATGCGGGATCTTGTTTACGGTTCTTCCTACCATTCGACGACTCAGGTTTAACAACTCAAATAAAATGGCACAGCCCAAGGAGCGGCGGTTTCCAACCGCCGGAAATTTTCAGCAATGGGCGTGCCCATTGCACAGAGGCGGGACGCCTCGCCACTTTATTCGCGCTGCGGAAGGGCGGTGTCGGGTGTAAGTTTAAACGCTGGAGTTCCTTTGATGCGGAATCTTGTTTACGGTTCTTCCTACCATTCGACGACTCAGGTTTAACAACTCAAATAAAATGGCGCAGCCCAAGGAGCGGCGGTTTCCAACCGCCGGAAATTTTCAGCAATGGGCGTGCCCATTGCAAGAGGCGGGACGCCTCTGCCACTTTATTCGCGGGGCGGAAGGGCGGTGTCGGGTGTAAGTTTAAACGCTGGAGTTCCTTTGATGCGGGATCTTGTTTACCGTTTTTCCTACCATTCGACGACTCAGGTTTAACAACTCAAATAAAATGGCGTAGCCCAAGGAGCGGCGGTTTCCAACCGCCGGAAATTTTTAGCAATGGGCGTGCCCATTGCACCGAGGCGGGACGCCTCGCCACTTTATTCGCGCTGCGGAAGGGCGGTGTCGGGCTTTACCGGATTTGCCATTGAGTGGCAGAGGCATGAAAAAAGCCTGCCATTGAGTGGCAGAGGCATGAAAAAAGTCTGCCATTGAGTGGCAGAGGTTTGTCATTGCTATGGGAGTGCGCTAGGCTCGCGCCATGTTGAACCTAGCCATCTTTCTCGAACAAACCGCTCGTCTTCAGCCGGCACAGGATGCGGTGGTGTTCATGGAAACCCGTTTGAGCTGGGCGCAGCTGAATGGGGCGGCCAACCAAGTGGCGGCTGGGTTGCAAGCCTTGGGCATTGGCCGTGGGGATAAGGTGGCGCTGAGCTGCCCGAACCTGCCGTTTTTCCCCATCGCCTATTATGGGATTTTGAAAGCTGGCGCCACGGTGGTTCCCTTGAATGTGTTGTTTAAGCGCCGTGAAATTGCCTACCATCTCGAGGATTCGGATGCCAAAGCCTACCTCTGTTTTGAAGGGAGCCCGGAGCTGCCGATGGCGGTGGAAGGCTTCGCTGGATTTTCCGAGGTTGAGGCCTGTGAGCATTTTATTGCCATCACCGCGGATCCGGCGGGCGCGTCACCGGTCGAAGGGGCGTCGACTCTTGGGCAGATGATGCATGGTCAATCGCCGGTGTTTGATACGGTGCAAACCATGCCGGATGATACCGCGGTGATCCTCTACACCTCAGGCACCACGGGGGTGGCCAAGGGAGCTGAGCTCACCCATTTTAATATGTTTCAAAACGCCGAAGAAGTGTCGCGCGTCCTTTCTTACAGCCCGGATGACGTGAGTCTGATCGTGCTTCCGCTGTTTCATTCCTTTGGCCAGACAGTGCTGATGAATGCGGGGATGGCGGCGGGGGTTACCCAGGTTTTGCTGCCGCGATTTAGTCCAGAGCATGTGCTTGGGTTGATGCAGAAGGAGAAGGTCACCGTCTTCGCCGGGGTGCCGACGATGTACTGGGGTTTGTTGAGTTATCCAGATGCCGAAAAATTTGATGCAGCCGCCATTGCCTCTCGCTTGCGAGTGAATATTTCTGGTGGGGCAGCCTTGCCCTTGGAGGTGTTGCGTGGCTTTGAAGAAAAGTATGGCGCGCCAATTTTGGAAGGCTACGGTTTGTCGGAAACGGCTCCGGTGGCTTGTTTTAACCAACTCGATATAGAGCGTAAACCGGGTTCGATTGGGATTCCGTTGCCTAGGGTCGAAATGCGGATCGTTGATGATGCCGGGGCGGATGTTCCGGTCGGTGAAACTGGTGAAGTGGTGATTCGTGGCTACAATGTCATGAAGGGATATTACAAGCGGCCAGAAGCAAATGCGGAGGCGTTGCGCGGTGATTGGTTTCATACCGGTGATGTGGGCCGGCAAGATGAAGACGGCTATTTTTACATCGTCGATCGCACCAAGGATATGATTATTCGTGGCGGCTTTAACGTCTATCCTCGTGAAGTCGAAGAGACCTTGATGTCGCATCCCTCGGTGTCGATGGTCGCAGTGATCGGAGTGCCACATGATTCGCATGGCGAAGAGATTAAAGCGGTGGTGGTGTTAAAGCCCGATGCGGAACTCAGCGAAGACGAGTTGGTCGCGTGGGGCAAGCAAGAGCTCGCCGCCTACAAGTATCCTCGGTTGGTTTCCTTCCGTGATCGCTTGCCGATGAATGCCACAGGCAAGATTTTGAAGCGCGAGCTGCGGGCGGATGAAGGCAGCTCAACCTCCGCTTAAGGTGTAGATGGCGTCGCAACTTAACCCACGCCAGAAAGAGGTTCTCGTTGCTTTATGCAACGCGTTCATCCCGTCGATTCAGGGCGAAGGGGATCGCGACAGCGAAGCGGTGGTGCGATTTTTAGACCTCTCTGCGGAAGCGCGTGGGGTGCCTCCTCTCGTCGAAGCGCTTTTTGCTAAGTTGCCTTTTGACTATCAACTCGAATTCAAAATGCTTCTCACCTTGATGAGCAAGCGGATGCTTGGCTTGACCTGGAACGGTCCGCTGAAATCGTTTACTGAGCTGGACCCGTCGCAACGCGAGGCGGTACTACAAGCGTGGTCTGTCTCCCGATTGGGGAACCTTCGAGCCGGATTTAGCTCGCTGAAAAAACTGATTTGTTCGATTTATTACGGGCATGGAGATGCTGGCGGCGGTGATGATAAAGCAGGCTCGGAACCCGATGTCGTCTGGCGGGCCATTGGCTACCCTGGCCCTCGGCCAGATCATCCGGCCCGCTCGCCCAGTTCGTCTCAATCTGAGTCACTTCCCGCTTTACCTGTGATCAAGGCGGCTGCTTCCGAAACCCTCAGTGCAGATGTGATCGTCATCGGTTCAGGCGCCGGTGGAAGCGTGGTCGCAGCCGAGCTTGCGAAGGCGGGGCGAGATGTTTTACTGGTGGATAAAGGGCCCTACCTTTCCGAAGCGGAATTGAATCAACAGGAGGTCGAGATGGTAGACCGCTTGTACGACATGCATGGGGCCTTAACCAATCGCGAACGCTCGATGACGGTGTTTGCCGGAAGTTGTATTGGTGGCGGGACAACGATTAATTGGTCGGCCTGCTTGCGTACCCCGGAGGAGATTTTGGCCGAGTGGGCTGGGGAGGGAAATCCGCACTTTACCGATGCCGCGTATCAGGGATTTTTCGGCGAAGTTGAAGCGAGGCTTGGGGTTCATTCCGAGACCCTGCGGCATAACCCGCAGAATCAACATCTTTGGCAGGGAGCGGAAGGAGTTGGGATCAAACCGGCCTGGATTCCGCGCAATGTTGGGGTTGAAGATGAGGCGGCGTGGACTCGCAGCGGTTACGGTGCCTTAGGAGATGCCTACGGAGATAAGCGCAGCACGCCGCGCACCTGGTTGCAGGATGCGGTCGCTTATGAGGGGGAGGGGAGTGGCGCACGAATTTTACCGAATTGTGAGGTGACCCAGCTTACGATCAAGGGAGGCGAGGTGACGGGCGCGCAAACCAAAAGCGGCCTAACCTTAAAAGCAAAACAGGTGGTCTTGGCGCTTGGCGCATTGCGGACGCCGGTGTTGTTGGAGCGAAGCGGTCTCTCCCATCCTCAGTTGGGACGGCACTTACACATGCATCCGACTTCTGCGGTTTCGGGGGTGTATCCGGAAACGGTCGATCCTTGGTTGGGGCCGATGATGTCCGCGATGGCGGAGCAGGGGCGAGTTCGATTTGAGACCGCGCCGTTGCATTCCGGCTTGATGGCCTTGGCGCAAATTTGGCGCTCCGGCGAAGCGCATAAGCGAGCTATGTTGCACGCGCGGAATACGGCGGGAATCATTTGCTTGGTTCGAGATCAGTGTCCCGGAAGTGTGCGCGCTAGCCGCAGCGGGATAAAGATTGATTATCATTTGCAAGGCGCGGATCTGGCGGAAATGCAGAGCGGACTGGCGACTGCGTTACGCATGCACCAAGCCGCCGGCGCGACCTCGGGTCAGCTGATGCATCAACAAGCGGCGCGCGTTTTTGCGTCTCAGGATGGTGTGCAAGACGGTGTGCAGGATGGTGAAAAGGGAACGGCGTGGGAAGTCGATCCTGATTTGGCTTGGCGGAGCAATGATTTGACCGTGTTTAGCGCGCATCAAATGGGAAGCTGTCGCATGGGCGGAGATCGCACCGCGCATGTAGTTACGCCTACCGGAGCGGTGCGCGGTATGCGGGGTGTCTATGTCGCGGACGGATCGTTGTTCCCGAGCGCGAGTGGAGTGAACCCAATGATTAGCATTCAAGCTCTAGCGCTGTACGTCGCGCGGGCTGGGCTCTTGTAGGTTGCGGCAAATGATTTTGGGAGACGCTTTGACACTCAGGTAGAAGACGTTGGCCACCGCTTTACGATGTCGATCTTGGAGTAGGTCCGCCCCGTTGGGGCGGATTCCCACACCGGAATGGGTGTTGTAAAGTGGCGACCTTCGCTTAACTTAGACGCAGGATTTACTCTGTTCCTTTTCTGGTTTTGACAGAGGTAAATCAATCCGTTGACCAAGGTATCTTCCAGTAGTATCTAAGGCTGAAATATTAAGAACTTAAGGTGAAATTATGGGCGTAGAATATACCCTCGTTAATCAAACGAAAAAAGAGTCAATATCGTTCGCACATCTAAACGGAAGTAAAATGAGAGAACTCGCTGGGAATGCGGTGCAGTCCGCTATTGTTACTTGGTATCTTTTAAATAACCAGGGCGATCAAATTCAGTTCGTCTCCGACGCTTATAATGAATGGCCCTTCGCATCAGAGAGAGTCAACGAACCTCTGCCGTATCCTGATAAAACAGATGTCATTATTCGCACGTTAATAGAGGCGGACATACTGCAAGACAATGGTATGTTATACGTATGTGAAGTTGATCCAGATGTCACCTATACACGTGATATTGTCAATGTATGGGCTGATCGTTCTTGATGCCGACCGCGCGCTTCGCTGTTCGTTGGTTCTTTCGCCTGCATTGCGACCCGGCGCTGCGACCGCTTCGCGGCCTACCATATCCCACCCACTTTGGGATCGGATTCTCACACCCGAGTGGGTGTTATAAAGAAATGATTTGGGGACGGAGTAATTCCTGTGCTTCATTAATAAAGGCATGCCGGAAATGTTTTAGCGGATCCGACTCTCTTTACAAAAATATACAGAATTTATTCCCTAACGCGCAAGCTAGTCCCAAGGGCATTTGTGAAACGTTGAAATAATCAAAGGCACTTACTTTGAGTATCCGTTTGATTTTATAAAACACTCTTATGGACTTCCTCAACAGGAGAGATTAAATATATGGAAAGACGTTATCAATTCGGATTTGATGAAAAAAAAGAGATTCGGCTCTGCTTCATGAATGGGAAGCCTTTTCTTTTCCATTCCTGCAAAGCTCAGTTACACAATTATATTGACGAAGTCCTGGAGTTTTTTTCGAAACACGGCTTGGAAAATCCGCCGTCTGAATACGTGGATTTATTAGCATACGCAAATGGCGGTTTGATGATAGGCTACGTCTCCCCCGGTCCTGCTGATTGGTCAGGTTTCCGCAAGCCAATAGTCTACCGCGCAATGGAAGCACCTATCCCGCCGGGTTTTGGCGAGAGCACAGCCAAAATTATTTTCTACTCATTTATCCGGGAAGAGGAAATCAATCGAGGAGTTTTAAGTATTGGAAATAGAGGACCCGAGGTAGCAAAGGGTTTATTGGAATTTGCACGTGACGCGGATAACCCTAATCAGAAATACTTTCTAGACTTCGGTGGGTTAATTGGTCCGATAGGAAGCGTAATCGTTTTCGATGAGGAATCGGGAAGAAAAGAAATCGTATCCGCCTCGTTTTCAGCATTCATCGATTCATTTTTTCTAGATGAACAACGCATACGCACCCGTCAAAAGCCTAGAAATATTATTAATCTAATCATAGTGTCAACATTGAAGAGTGGCCCTGATATCAAGGATCTCCTTCCGGAAACTATCTTCGAAAATAATGAAGCGCTATTTAAATCCGCCTGCTTGTTGGTCTCGATTTTAGTATCCTGTTTAGTCAGGCGCTGCCAGGAAAGTGAAGACGCTGAGGAATCATGTTATCACAAAATCTTAAATTTAATTTCCCCAGAAAATTTTGAGATCCCTCGACTTGACGAGGCTGCAAGTTTTGAAGTCGTTAACATTTTTTGTGACCAAAGAAAGGTGGGGATATCAGACTTCGTTTCGCTCCATTGTTCAGTTTCCAAAGAGACAGCCCATCGCCTTCTTAACCTGCTGGCTTGCCGGATCGCTTATGAATTTCGTGGCGATTTTCGCAATAAAAACCTACCTTCTTTCAGGGCGCTACTAGAGGCCCAGGAGAATCATCTCAATGTCTATTTAAACTCGAATGAAGAACTGTCAGCTATTCTCCAAAAATACGAAGGGGCTCAAGGAGTATAAATGAGCTTCCCGCTATTAGGAAGCGACCGCGCATAGATTAGAGGCGGAGTAAATCTGGGTTATGCATAGTGAAATTGGAAGGTCTGACTGGGAGTCGTAAGGGCTGGTCCACGTGCGCGGTGCTGCGCCTCGTTCCGATTTCTCTTCAAAGACATGGCTTTTTCCTCGTTGCCTCTCTCGCCTGCATTGCAACCCAGCGCTGCGACCGCTTCGCGGCCTTGCACACGGGCTTGTCTACCATATCTCGCCCCGTTGGGGCGGATTCTCACACCGGAGTGGGTGTTGTAAAGTGGCGACCTTCGCTTACCTTAGTGTGCCATGGGTGTTCCGCGTTATCTTTTCCATACTTAAAATAGAGCGGATTCCCACACCGGAATGGGAATGGCAAGGGAGCGACCTTCGCTTACCTTGGCGCCATTGGTTTTAGATCTGCCTTTTCCCATTTGAAAAAGCGTGGCCCACGGTTCGATTCGCGGTGTGTATTTTCGGTTTCGACCGGTTCTAAAACTCAAGTCCGAGTTTGTGTTTGTAAAGCGACTCTTCGAGTTCTTCGCCGAGCTTTTTTCGCACGTTCTGCGTCTTATTTAATTTTGCGGTGAATTCGCTGTGCCGTGTTTCCAGAATGCCCTTGAGGTCTCGGTACTGGCTATCTCCAGTCCAGGTCTGTGGGGGAGGGGCGACTTCGCCTGATTTTACTTCGGGGCGCATGCGCGAGAGGGCTCGGTTGATTTCTACTTTCTGTCGTGCGTCCAAGTCGATTTCTGCCTGTTCGATGCGTTTTATCTCCTTATGAAGATAAAATTCGTGCTCTTTCGCTTCGTCATATGCCTTCGAAAGAATTTCCAACCGCTTCTCGGGAGGCAGTGGTTTGGGCTTCTTTTTTAGGGATGAACAGCCGCTACCAAATAGGCTGGCGAGCGAAATGCTGAGGATAAGAAAGAGGTTCATGTTCATGTCGGAGTGCATAGCACGGAGACTCTCACTCTAAAATCACGAATTTGCCCTTTGCATTAGTGGTTTCTGTATGTATTCACTTATCCGAAAAAGCAGATATATAAGATGGATAGTCCGATTCTAGGCCTTTTTAAGGCACTCGCGGACGAGGTTCGGCTCCGAATCCTCGGATGCTTATCTGTATCCGAATTGTCCGTTGATGAATTGGTGCATGTAATCAGCCGTCCCCAGTCGACGGTGAGCCGGCATCTAAAGCCCTTGCGCGAAGCAGGATTAGTGGAAACGCGGCGCGATGGGACATCGGTTTTTTATCGGCTTGGCCCGGCGTTTCAGCAAGGCGAATTTTCTGATTTTCTCAGCAGTCGTCTGGCGGATTTTCCCAGTGCGGAGTCGGATCGTTTGGCAGTTCGCAAAGCCTTGGAAGAGCGTCGTAAACGTAGCCGCGAGTTTTTTGATCAAATTGCCGGTGAGTACAATGCCTTGACCGAACCCGGTGGTGGGTGGCCGGTGTTGACCGCGGCCTTGGCGTCTGGGTTTCGTGGCAAGCAGGTGGCGGACCTTGGGGCAGGCGAGGGGATGCTCACGCTCTTGCTCGCGCGCTTTGCTACCAAGGTGACGGTGGTGGATCATTCTGCGAGCATGCTGACCTATGTGAAAGCGAAGGCCGAAGCGAAGGGCGTGGCGGACCGGATTGAATTGGTGGAAGGCGACTTGGAAAGTTTGCCCCTAGCCGATGCGTCGATGGACGCGGTATTTTTGAGTCAGTCGTTGCATCATGCGGCGCGGCCGGACGTCGCGATCACGGAGGCCTCCCGTGTGTTGGTGCCGGGCGGTCAGTTGGTCGTCCTTGACTTGGTTGAGCACCAGCATGAGTGGGCTCGCGAACAATGGGCTGACCAGTGGCTCGGGTTTACTCCCCGTGACCTCGAACAATGGATTTCCGCAGCTGGGATCGACGTAGAATCGCTCGAATCGTTAGACGGTTCGACGCCAGATTTACCGATCTTATTTTGCGTTGGATTTAAGAAAAACAAATAAAATTAACCGAAAGGAACATCATGGCCGCAAAAACGACCACGAAGAAAAAAAAGCCTGCAGCAAAGAAGAAAAACAAGTTCACCGATTACGTGGTGAAAGACATTTCTTTGGCCGCTACCGGACGTAAAGAACTCGATCTTGCATTTGAAGAAATGCCGGGTCTCTTGTCGCTCCGCGCACGCTACGGCAAAACCAAGCCGCTCAAAGGCGCACGGATCACTGGATCTTTGCACATGACCTTGCAAACCGCAGCGTTGATCGAGACCTTGATCGACCTCGGAGCAAAAGTCCGTTGGGCAAGCTGCAATATTTACTCGACTCAAGACCAAGCGGCAGCGGTTATCGCGGCGCAAGGGATTCCAGTTTACGCCTACAAAGGCGAAACGCTTAAGGAATACTGGGAATTCACCGACAAGATTTTGGACTGGGGCGATGGCGCTGGACCCAATATGATTCTCGATGATGGTGGCGATGCGACGTTGTTCGTTCACCGTGGCTTGAAAGCTGAGACGGATCCATCCGTGCTCGAAAAAGCCGGAACCGAAGAAGAAAAAATCTTAAACGAGCAGATCAAAAAGGCGCTGAAAAAAGATCCAAAACGTTTCACCAAAATGTCCAAAGACCTTTTGGGGATAACGGAAGAAACCACCACAGGTGTACACCGTTTGGTTGAGATGCATGAACGTGGTGAGCTCTTGGTTCCTTCGATCAATGTAAACGATGCGGTCACCAAGTCCAAGTTCGACAACAAGTACGGTTGCCGTCACTCGGTTACCGATGCGATCTGCCGTGCAACTGATGTTCTAATCGGTGGTAAGGTTGCTGTCGTTGCTGGTTACGGTGATGTGGGCAAAGGATGTGCGGAAGCGATGCGTGGGCAGGGTGCTCGGGTTATCGTAACTGAAGTCGATCCGATTTGCGCGTTGCAAGCTGCCATGGACGGGTACCAAGTAACCAACATGGAAGAGGCGAGCACCTTAGGTGATATTTTTGTCACCACCACAGGTTGCATGGATGTCATTACCGAACGTCATATGAAACGCATGAAAGATGGCGCGATTGTTTCGAACATTGGTCACTTCGATAACGAGATTCAAATCGAGAAAGTTGAAAAGTACAAGTGGGATGAAATCAAGGGCGACGACGTTCCTGGTGGACCGTTGCACAAAATCACCTTCCCGAATGGCAAAAGCATTTTGATGTTGGCGCGTGGCCGTCTCATGAATCTCGGTTGTGCGACTGGGCACCCAAGCTTCGTGATGTCGAACAGCTTCACCAACCAAGTTGTGGCGCAGATGGAGATCTACAACAACCCAGGGAAATACCCGGTTGGGGTTCATCTCATTCCAAAACACTTGGACGAAGAAGTGGCACGTTTGCACCTCGACAAACTCGGGGTGCAGCTCGAAGTTCTTTCGCGCAAACAAGCGAAATACCTCAATGTACCGGTTGAAGGCCCTTACAAGCCTGAGCATTATCGCTACTAAGTCACGGTTACGTTTCCCCTGACTCGCGTCTTTGCTTAGAGATGACGATGGGGAATTGAACTGACGAAAGCCGCCCTCTTGATGGTGGCTTTTTTGACGCTTGGCTTGGGCTAGGTAGCTCGATTATTTAACGGGATGAATCCCGTTTTCCGGCGGTTGGAAACCGCCGCTCCTTGGCCTTCGGCGCTCCTCTTGGCCTCTTGAGGGCGGCTTTTCTCTAAAAATGCCCTGTTTACGAGAAATCTCATTTCTCTTTTAAATCTGTTGTTTCTTTTTTGCCCTCTTCTCAGTCTAATTCAATGGAGGAAGATTTCCTCCGGTATTTTTAGAATAAATGAAGAAACGAGTTGTTAACCTTATGAAGCCTACTCTCACAAAATCACCGGCCCTGCTTGCCCTTACCTTCGCTGCGTACACCGCAACATCGATTTTCTCTGCTCAGGCGGAAGAAAAGAAATCCGCTGTACCTGCCAATCTCCTTCCTCCAAATGCAGCTGAGCGCGTCATTTCGGATTTGGGTGATGTACCGCCAAATCCTCGTCCAGGCGAATGCTATGTTCGTGTAAAAGCACCGGCAAAATTTGATGTTGTCACCAAGCAAGTGTTGGTTTCTCCAGCCACTGAGCGGGTAGAAATCGAAGCGGGTGAAACCCGTGAAGTTGATAAAAAATTATTGGTGAAACCTGAGCGTAAACGTTATGAGCTTGTTGCTGCAGAATTCAAAACGGAAAAACGTAAAGTGTTGGTTCGTCCAGAGCAAACACGCTTAGTCCAAGTGCCTGCCGAATATAAAACGGTTGAAGAAAAGATTCTCGTGAAGCCCGAGCAGTTTGTTTGGAAGCGTGGCGCGGATCCTCTAACCGATGTGAACAACATGGAAGGCGACATCATGTGTCTTGTGAAGCAGCCTGCGGAATACCGCACCCTTTCCAAACGTGTTTTGGTGAAGGCGGAATCGACCAAAGAAGAGAAAGTCAAAGCGGAATACAAAAGCTACGACGAGACGGTCTTGGTCAAACCTGCTTCAGTAAAAGAAATCGTTGAGCCTGCAGAATACACCACCATGAAAGTGGTTGAAGTGGTTCGCGCGCCGAGCAAAAAGATGGTTCCGGTTAAAGCGAAATACGAAACGGTTGAGCAGCGGGTCATGACCGCGCCAAGCCAAATGGTTTGGAAGCGCGTATTGTGCCGCACAAACATCAATGGTGACACCATCAGCCGTTTGCAAAAGGCCTTGGTCGACGCTGGATATGATTCAGGCAAGGTAAATGGTGCACTCAATCGCGAGACCATGACCGCAGTAAAAAAATATCAAACCGATCACAACTTGGCTCAAGGATCATTGACCTATGAGTTCCTCGATCACATCGGCGTTACCCCTTAACCGTATATTCCCTTTCGGGAACATTCTATGATCGAACGTTGACCGCTGGACATCAGGAATGAAACCGGGAGTTTTTTAACTCCCGTTGTAACGGCCATGTTTTGCAAAGGTTTGCAACATGGCCGTTTTCTATTTGGTCAAACGTCCCAGGTCCCACGGTCTTCTTGAGCCATGAGCATGAAGGCAATGCCTGGCATTCCAGAGCCAACGAGATACTTCGAGAAGAAGCCATCGCGAGCGACGTTCTCGGCAACCATCGGGTGGTCGCCTCGCTCTAAACTTTGTTTGTAATCCTTCTTCAGCTTATTGACACAGCCAACAAAGCTTCGGCTTTTCATCTTGGTTTTGTACAAGGTTCCATTCTTGGTCTGCTTCACCACCTCAGGAGTGAAATGATGCGCCCCGAGGATCGAGGCCAGCCGATTGATCACTTGCTGGAGGATTTCTGCTTCGGTAAAGGGGGTGACATCTACCAGGACGAAGCTGAAGAGGGAGCGTTCATTTACGCAAACAATGTTGTTGGTTGAGTCGCCGACTTCCAGGTCGTCGATTCGCCAGACCAAGGCCGGGTTCACCCCTTCAGAATCAAGTTCGGCCCAATTCTTGAGTTTTAACCTTTTTTCGAAACGTCCGCTAAATTGAAATAAAATCACTCGGGGAAAATACGTGGTTTGGGCTGCTCACCCAAGCGGAAATTTGCAAAAGATAAGGGGGAGATCGGAGGTGTTTTTGATCGTACCATGCCCCTCCAAGGGTGTGTTTGTGCCATTGCCTCCTGAGGCGGTGTGAAGAAGGTCCGTCATTCCAAAGTAGTCGAGATGCGCCGCAGGCCAAGGAGCGGCGGTTTCCAACCGCCGACAGTGGGATGGTTCCGTTTGAAGCGACCTTTTTAGTGAAAAGCCTAACCTCAAACCCCAGATTCGCCTCCGGGGCGAACGGGATAAATCCCGTTGCGACAAACGCGGATTAAATTCCACGCCACTCTGGTCGGTCTCATCATTCCAAAGTAGTTGTGATGCGCCGCGGGCCAAGGAGGGGTGCCGTATTAGATCTCAGAGTCCTTGGAATTCGAAATCCGAATAAGATGCTGAAAGCATCGAACTTAAAAGCCCCAGGCTTCAGCCTGGGGTCTGGAATGTGCAATCCGTTGCGTGCTGAAAGTACGCCGGAAGGGTTGAACTATGATAGTGGATCAATCAAGAAGGCCTGACTAAAGGGGTGTTTAAATGGCAGGCGGGATACGGTTGGTTTAGCGTAAGTCCGAAAGATACTGATCTAGTGAACGCCTATATTGAAAATCAGGCCGAGCACCATCAGGTGACCTCATTTCAGGATGAGCTTCGGAAATTCTTAACAACCTATCAAATTGAATATGATGAACGTTATCTGTGGGGCTAAACATAGATCAGTAGCTCAACGTTCTGGCGTACTTTCAGCACGCAACGGATGGCACATTCCAAACCCCAGACTGAAGCCTGGGGCTTTTAAGTTGGATGCTTTCAGCATCTTATTCGGATATTCATTCCAACCGATCAAATTGAATATGATGAACGTTATCTGTGGGGCTAAACATAGATCGGTAGCTCAACGTTCTGGCGTACTTTCAGCCCGCAACGGATGGCACATTCCAAACCCCAGGCTGAAGCCTGGGGCTTTTAAGTTGGATGCTTTCAGCATCTTTTCGGAAATTCTTAACAACCTATCAAATTGAATATGATGAACGTTATCTGTGGGGCTAAACGTAGATCGGTAGCTCAACGTTCTGGCGTACTTTCAGCACGCAACGGATGGCACATTCCAAACCCCAGGCTGAAGCCTGGGGCTTTTAAGTTGGATGCTTTCAGCATCTTATTCGGATATTCATTCCAATGACTCAACCGATTGTTTGCGAGTTCTAACTGTCCGCATGCTGAAGCGCCTTGTTCGTCGGAGCCGCGGCCATGAGGCCGATGTGGCGGGAAAAACGGGTCACGATGCGATTGAACCATGGATGGGTAAGCTCAACCCTGAGGTCGGAGCTTATCCTGCTTTGTCTCTGGAAGTGTTTAACCGAGAGCATTGGAAGCAGGATGCCCTTGTCGTCGCCAAAACGGGCTTGGCTTAAGTCGAATTGCCCCCTACAATTAGCAAACCTATCTCGACTGAATTAGCCATGTCTACTCCTGCACACGACCAAAAGGTTCGCTCGCTTCTCGACGACCCCAAAATTTCTGCTTCGAAAAAGTATCGTTTGCTCGCGACGGGCACTCTTTCGTGGTGGGCCTTCATAAAGTACGAATGCATCACGGGTCTCTTCGGTGCCTGGCCCGGTGCCTTCGGGTTTCTAATGCGCCAGAAAACCTATCGGTATTTGTTCGGATCGATGGGGCACGGGGTCATGATCGGACGCAATGTGACGGTGCGTGGCGCGAGTAACATTCACTTGGGCAGTCGGGTGATGCTCGACGATCAGGTGGTGCTCGACGCGCGCGGTGCCGCTGCCTCTATCGAACTTGGTGAAAAAGTTTTGGTGGCTCGGAACTCCATTGTTCGATCCCGTGGCGAACGGATTCGCATCGCCGAACACACAGATATCGGATCCAACTGCATTGTCTCGACCGATAGCAATCTCGACATTGGCTCGCATGTTCTCATCGCGGCCTATGCCTATGTCTGCGCTGGAGGCAACCATCGCTACGATGATCCGAGTATTCCGATCATGCAGCAGGGCTTTGATAAGCAAGGCGGGGTTACCATCGGATCTGGGGTGTGGCTTGGAAGTCATTGCATGATTATGGATGGCGCGGTCATCGGGGAGGGGGCCATCATCGGTTCTCACGCGGTGGTGAAGGGCGAGATTCCAGCCATGAAAATTGCCGTGGGTACACCGGCCAAGGTGATTCGCGACCGATAAAAAAGTAGGAAGCGGTCTCAATCTTCCACGCCATTAATCGCAGGTTAACTACGGTGCGGAGCACGGCTATACAGCGGTAGATGGCCGAATTCATACCCATGATTATCACGCGACGATTTTACATCTTCTCGGGCTCGATCAAGCGCGCCTGACCAATCACCATGCGGGGCGTGATGTTTGGTTGACCGACCTTGTAGGCCGCGTGGTGAAGGACATCATCGCCCAAAAGCTTTCCGTCTCTCTTTCGCTGTAGTGTGACCTTCTTTAGGCCGTGTTGTCGAATTTTAGGCCGTGTTGTCAAACTTTAGGCCGTGTTGTCGAATCGGTTTTACAGACCGATTTTGATGGGCGGCGTGTCCTTCACACATGTCGCTCGGCCTGAAAAGCCAAGCGGGCAACACGGCGTTGAAACGCCGCGCTATTTTTTTGCCACTCAATGGCAGCGCTGTGTTTTCTTTTGCCACTCAATGGCAGGGTTCACTACAGCTTTGTCACGCGGAGTTCGTAACGACCGAGGTCGGAAGAATTTGGCGAGGTTACGTGTATCTC